>Ga0208980_10001893_pt1 | contig 12709 bp, 6 predicted proteins | sample WetSurMetagenome_3_FD_187993 | JGI IMG/M metagenome (GOLD analysis project Ga0208980, IMG submission 187993) | Wetland microbial communities from Twitchell Island in the Sacramento Delta, sample from surface sediment Aug2011 Site A1 Bulk (version 2) | ecosystem: Environmental > Aquatic > Marine...
GGATAATTTTCTTATAAGACAGAAAATGGACTTTATTTTAAAAAGAAGAATTCTTATCAGCATGCTCTTTATAGGGCTGACAATGCTTGGCTATGTATCATATAAAAAACTCTCGGTTGAGCTTTTTCCTAATGCACAGCTTCCTACCCTTATTGTCCAGGTAGGGACTCCTCTTGAAATGGATCCTTCGTACATTGAAACACAGGCAATTATACCCATTGAAGGTGCTATCGGGACTCTCGAGGGAATTGAGAAGATAGAATCAAATATTTCTTCCCGGTATGGTACTATTATGATCTATTACAATCAGAAAGCAGATCTGAAGTACGCAAATCTGAAACTCCAGGAAAAAATTGACATTGTAAAGAGTTCCATTCCAACTGAGTTTATTATAAATGTAATCAAAATTGATCTGGAACAGCTTACTAACCAGTTCATGGAACTGCAGGTAAGAGGAGAAGGGGGAATTGACAGGATAAGGAATATCGCTGACAGGGAGATCAAGCCTGAATTTGAAAATATTGACGGTATTGCAGGAGTTCAGGTATATGGCGGACAGGAAAACTCAATTGAGGTGCGGCTGAATGAAAAGGCATGCAAAGCCAACGGCATTTCAATCAATCAGGTAAGAAATCTGCTCAATAATAACAGGGCTAACAAAACATTTGTTGGAAAAGTAGTTGACGGAAGTAACGAGCTGTTTGTTAATGTCACTTCGGAATACACTGATGTTAAGGAAATTGGCAACATATTAATCAAAGCTGCCGGACCGGTTTTATTACGCGACGTAGCCGAAATCTTTTTCGGCGTAAAGGAACAAAGCTCCTATAGCAGGGTTAACGGACTTGATGCAGTAACAATTACACTGGTTAATGATAACCAGGCTAACCTCATTGATCTTTCTCATGCCGCTATAGATCAGGTAAATAAACTGAATAAACAACTCGCTCCGACGGGTGTGGAAATTGTTGTCCAGAACAACAGTGCGGAGATAATGGAGAAGAATATCAATGAGATCATTAATCTGGCAATTACAGGCGGATTGCTTGCTATTATGATACTGTGGTTCTTTCTAAGGAATATCCGTCTGGTAACTATAATAGCGGTTTCAATTCCTGTTTCAGTTTATGCTGCTTTCAATTTTTTCTATGCTTTCGACGTTTCAATAAACAGCCTTACCCTTGTCGGGATGGCTCTCGCAATTGGTATGCTGGTCGACAATTCCGTTGTGGTACTCGAGAATATTTACCGCCTTGCCGGGCAGGGCAAGGATCCTGAAACAGCTGTCAAACAAGGTACTTCAGAAGTATGGAGATCAATCTTCGCCGCAACCCTGACAACCGTAATTGTATTTCTGCCTTTCATTTTCTCTGACAATTTCATGGTAAAAATGATAGGTAAAAACATTGGCGTTTCCATCATTTCTACACTTGTTATTTCACTGACGGTAGCAATACTGTTCATACCAATGGCAACCTATTTTCTCATGACAAGGTCATCGAAAACCGATTCACAGATATTTAAAAAACTATCCATCCACAACAGACTTATTCAGGGTTATCATCTTGTATTAAAGGCAAGTATGAGAAATCCTGCTTCAACAATTATTGGTACACTCGTTGTTTTCTTCGCAGCATTGTTAATAAGCCTTACATTAAGTATCACCACGACTCAGGAAGTTGAAACACCTAACTTCAGGCTAACTGTGACAATGCCTGGAGGATCGACACTTGAAAAGACAGATGCAGTTGTTGCAGAGATTGAATCGAGGCTGGCATCGATTCCTGAAAAAGAGGATATTGTGAGCCGTATTGAAGAAGAAAAAGCAACAGTTACTATCAATCTGTCAAAAGATTGGGATAAAACCAGCAAGCGATCACTTCCTGAAATAAAAAATGATATTTCAGAAAAGACCAGGAATATTTCTTCTGCTGAGATAAGCATGGACGATCAGGCATCCGGTGGAGGTTTTTCAGGAGGTGGAGGTGGTGGAGATACCTATAACCCCGGATCAGATTTTATGAACCTCCTGGGGATAGGATCAACAAAGGAAAGTGTGATTATTAAGGGACAGAATTTTGAGCAGATGAAAAATCTTGCTGATGATATTAAATCGTATGTCGATGACCTTGAATCTATAAACAGTTCCAGTATCAATGTCCAGGACAATAAACCAGAAGTCCATCTGCAATTTGATATGGACTACATCGGACGGAACAATTTCACACTTGGCAACCTTTCCTCGTCTCTTTCAACCTTCGGACGGGAATACTCTTCAGGAGCTGTCTTTAAGCAGGGTACTGAGAGTTATGACATTATGATAAAATATGCTGACGAAGCAGGGGCAGTAAAAGAAACCAAAGATAAAACTATCGATGATCTCAAACACCTTGAGGTCAGCAGCGCCAGCGGGTCAGTAATGGAAATGGCCGAACTTTCGAATATAGTCTTCTCTTCAGGTATGGGAAACATTCACAGGGAAAACCAGGAAAAGAGGATTACGGTTACTTATAATTTCGATGAAGAGATAAAGAACTCCAAGGATCTTCTTGAAGGAGCCAGACTAGAGATAGAATCAATAGTGGCAGGATTGAATATTCCTTCAGGGATTGCAGTCGAAGTAGTCCATGAAGAGAACCAGCTTAAAGATTTCTATTACCTTATCGGGGTTGCCTTTCTGCTAATTTTTATGATCCTTGCCGCAGTCTTCGAGTCGCTGGCAACTCCGGTTGTTCTGATGTTCAGTATTCCTCTGGCCGCACTGGGATCACTCATTGCTCTGATCCTTACAGGTAATTCACTGCTCAATGCCAATACACTTACCGGATTTCTGATTCTTCTGGGGGTTGTGGTAAATAATGGTATAATATTGATAGACTATACAAATATCCTGAGGAAAAGAGGGAACAGAGTACAGAGAGCCCTCATGACTGCCGGTGTTGCCAGATTACGCCCCATTTTAATTACCGCCTCAACAACTGTAATAGCTATGGTCCCACTGGCTATGGGTCAGGCTGAATATGTCTCTGCAATCGGAGCTGCGTTCGCAATAACGGTTATCGGAGGATTGACCTTAAGCACTCTTCTTACTCTGGTTTTCATTCCTACTTTTTATACCGGGTTAGAAAATGCCCTTAAGTGGTTTTATTCACTGGACTGGAAGAACAAAACTGTTCAGTTTATCCTCTTTGGTATAATGATATTTTTGATTTACAGTTATATAGGTAAATTTTTGTGGCAGCTCATAACAACTATTGTATCGTTGATTTTAGTCCCCGCCGGGACCTGGTTTGTCATGAACAGCCTCAGAAAGGCCAGGGAGACTGTGATTTCTCCTGATGAAAATATCAATATCTATGTTCAGAGCCTCGTAAAGATCTATGAGAGAGAAAACCGATGGGCCAGAGAATGGAAAGCGGGTGCCAGGATCAGAAAACGTCTTGGCCTTGAAAAAGAGTACACTTCGTGGAAGGACCTGAGTGAGGTAACATGGCAAATTCCAATCCTGGGATTCATTATTTATTTCACCTATTTTTATCTATCCAAAGGGTTCTGGATTTTTATCTTCAGCATGGGCACCTGGTTCGTTTTGTCAGGAATCTGGATTTCAATAAATAAACTCTTTACCAACCTTACTTCCGGAGGTGAAAAAAGGTGGCTGAAAAAAATAACTCAAATAATTGATTTTGCTGTTTTCTGGATCATTCCGCTTATGAATCTTATATGGTTCCAGTTCAAATGGGATAACTTAGTTGTTGTTCTCATTCTCGGATTCCTGTGGTTCACAGGGCTGTTTATCTTCAAAACCGGACAAAAGTTAACAAGGGAAAATATAGACATTTACCGGCTTGAAGGGAGATTCAAAGGCCTGAGAAAAACTGTATATAAGATTGTTGCAGCTGTTCCGCTTATAGGGAAGAAGAAAAAACCTTTCAAAGCATTAAGCTGTGTTTCACTTAATATTGGTAACGGTATGTTCGGATTGCTCGGCCCTAACGGAGCAGGTAAAACCACCCTGATGAGAATTATCTGCGGCATCCTTGAACAGAGTTACGGCAAGGTCTGGATCAATGGACTCGATACCCAGAAAATGAGGGAGGAACTTCAGGGACTCATCGGTTACCTGCCTCAGGAATTCGGAAGCTATGAAAACATGACGGCCCATGAATATCTTCATTATCAGGCAATGCTTAAAAACATTATCGATGCGAAAACCAGGGAAGAACGGGTAACTTATGTTCTCAATGCTGTTCATATGGAGGAGCGAAGGCACGATAAGATAGGATCATATTCCGGTGGTATGAAACAAAGAATGGGAATTGCCCAGATTCTTCTGCATCTGCCGCGCATTCTTGTTGTCGATGAACCCACTGCAGGACTTGATCCAAGAGAACGCATCAGGTTCAGAAACCTTCTTGTTGAACTGAGCCGTGAGAGAGTGGTAATATTTTCAACTCATATAATTGAGGATATATCAAGCTCCTGCAATCAGGTTGCAGTGCTTAACAAAGGGAAACTGAGGTATCTTGGAAAACCTATCGACATGACAAAAGAGGCAGAGGGGCATGTCTGGCAGTTCAATATTCCTGCCAGGGATTTCAATACTTTTGTTGAAACCCATCTTGTAGTTCACCATATGTCAGAAAAAGACAATGTGAGGGTCAGGGTTATTTCAGAGTTTTCACCATGGGAGGGAGCTGTAAATGCAAGTCCAAACCTGGAAGATGCCTACCTGTGGCTCCTCAGAAGAAAAGACTACACAGGATCAGTAAACAATGAAACAGTAAAGAAATGAAAACTAATAACTTATTTAATATCTTCATTCTGATCTTTAAAATGATTGTATATAACCTCAGGATAATCTTTGCTAACAGATTCGTCTGGTTTCTGGCAGGATCAGTATTATTTTATCTTGGATTATCAGTTATTTATGTCTTTTCCAATGATGTTTCGAGGATGAAAGATCTATATGGGGTTTTTCTCTTTTCAGGCATTCTCCTGGTTTTCTATCCTTCCGTATTTGGCATTCAGAATGACCAGGATGCCCGTACGATAGAGATCTTATTTGGTATACCCAATTACAGGTATAAAGTCTGGCTGGTAAGAATAATCCTGATCTTCGTAATAGCTTTCCTGATAATGCTCGTGTTTACCTTTCTCTCTTCAGTACTTATTGTAAAATTCCGCTTCGTCGACATGACATCCCAGGTTATGATCCCAGTTCTTTTTCTGGGAATTATGGCCTTCATGCTCTCCACTGTGGTCAGGAACGGAAATGGAACTGCGGTGCTGATGATCATCTTTGGATTATTCTTCATGATATTGTCAGATGCTCTGTACAGAAGTCAGTGGAATGTATTTTTAAATCCGTATGACCCTCCCTATGATGTAAATGAAACCACATGGGCTATCATCACACTTAAGAACCGGATAATACTTATTACCGGGTCGATCGTCTTTTTACTGACAGCTCTTTATAACCTGCAGAAACGAGAAAAATTTATGTAAGTTCCTAATGAAGTAAGAATGAAGAACAATCGAACAGCGAAGTCAGAAGTCCACTTCTGCATTCTTAAATCGTTTGTTCTGCATTCATTTGTTCAAAATATTTATGGTCAGGCACTTATTCAAAGGGATCATCCTTTCTGAAATCGGGTCTATAGGTGTCATGACTCTCCATCTCCTGTACATACCCGTTCCTGAAACCAAGACTATTCATATACTCAACTACAGACTTGTATTCTTCCAGGTAAAGCGAACGGTTCAGGTCAGGAATATTCATAACCCCGGGTGTGGGATGATATTGTGACATCAGTGACAGATGAACACCAGGTGACAATTCCTCTGCAATTGAAAGCAGAACCTTTTTACTCTCCTCAGCATGTCCGGGTAAAACAAGATGTCTTATCAGCATACCGTTTTCAGCCCTGCCATTTTTATCAGTTCTTAGTATCGAACCTTTCTGGTAATACATTTCTTTGATTGCTTTCAGGGCAACTTCCGGGTAATCAGGAGCATCAGAAAATCTGAAAGCCAGACCTGGAGTAACATATTTGTAGTCCGGCAGATAAACATCAATTAATCCTGATAGACTCCGGATAGTTTCAACCTTATCGTAACTATTTGTATTATAAACAGTGACCGGCTTCAACCCCATGGAATTCAATCCTTTTATTATCTCCTTCACCTGCGGTACAACATGAGAGGGAGATACAAACCCAACTGCCGAAACACCCTCTGAAAGTATTTCTGATATTTTATCCAATACTGTTTGAAGTTCCCACCCGGAGTGCTGTAACAGGTAACTATTCTGGCTGATTTCATGATTCTGACAATAGATGCAATGAAGATTACAGCCTGAAAAAAAAATATTACAGATACCATTTCTCCCGCTGATAACCGGTTCCTCTCCCCTGTGGATGCAGATTGATGCAATATTGAAACCAGCATTGATTCCGCAATAGCCTGTTCCTCCATCAAACCTGTTAACCCTGCACTCTCTTGGACACACAGTGCAATTCTCAAGTACCAACCGGTTGTCTATATCATATATATCTGTCAGTTTCACAATAGTACCTGATTAATGTTGCAATATTCTTCTGCTGTTATATATCGATCACAAATATCGAAAAGTTTGCCGGTTTTTAAGCTACATCTTTGAACCACAAGCATAATACTAAAATATTAATGTTAATAATTTTGGTGAATTAATATAAATATGTACCTTTGCAACCGAATTGAGGCGAATTGAGATCTAGGGGACCAGAGTCCCCTATTTTGTTGGCGGTTTAAAGAAAATGATAGAAAAACAACATGTACAGGGACTGGTAGAAGAGTTCATAAAGGGAACAAAACTCTTTCTTGTTGCTGTTAAAGTGAGCAGCTCAAACAGGATAACTGTGCTTGCCGATAAGAATGATGGCATTACAATTGACGAATGTGCTGCAATTCACCGTCATATTGAAAACAGCCTCGATCGCGAGAAAGAAGATTTTGAATTACAGGTATCATCGCCAGGCCTTGACCTGCCTTTCGGAGTTTTGGAACAGTACTATAAAAACGAAGGAAGGAAAGTTGAAGTTATTGATAATGAAGGGATAAAACATACCGGAATACTTAAAAATGTTACAGGTGGCGGATTTGAACTTGAAACAGAATTAAAAGTCAAAGGTAAAACAAAGGAAAAGAAAGATATTTCTTTCAATTTCGAACAGATAAAGTCAACAAGAGTTATTTTAACAATTAAATAATAATAAGAGGTTTACACCAAATGGAAAATGTTAATTTGATCGACACCTTTTCTGAATTTAAAGAGCTGAAGAATATTGATCGTCCAACTATGATGAGCGTTCTTGAAGATGTGTTCAGGAGTATGCTTGCAAAAAAGTACGGCTCAGCTGATAATTTTGACATTATTGTCAATATTGATAAAGGTGATTTCGAAATATGGAGAAACAGGGTTGTTGTGGAAGACAAAGATTTAACCGATCCTGTTATTCAGATACCTCTTTCAAAAGCCAAAGAGATTGACGAAGATTACGAGGTTGGTGAAGAGGTTTCTGATGAGGTAAAATTTCTTGACTTCGGCAGAAGGGCAATATTATCTTTAAGGCAAAATCTTACAGCCAGGATTCTTGATCTTGAAAAGAACAATATCTACATCAAATATAAAGACAGGATCGGTGAGATTGTTACCGGAGAGGTTTACCAGGTTTGGAAGAGGGAGATACTGGTGCTTGATGATGATGGCAACGAACTTATTCTTCCTAAAAGTGAACAGATCCCTTCCGACCATTTCCGTAAGGGTGATTCAATCAGGGCTGTTGTTATAAAGGTTGAAATGAGAAACAATACTCCTTTCATAATTCTCAGCCGTACATCGCCTGTATTCCTTGAAAGATTATTTGAACTGGAAGTTCCGGAGATTTTCGATGGTCTTATAACGATCAAAAAAATTGTCAGGGTACCGGGTGAACGTGCTAAAGTGGCTGTAGAATCCTATGACGAAAGAATTGATCCTGTCGGTGCATGTGTAGGTATGAAAGGATCAAGGATTCACGGTATAGTAAGGGAATTGCGCAATGAGAACATTGATGTAATAAATTACACCTCAAATAATCAGCTCTTCATCCAGAGGGCACTGAGTCCTGCAAAAATAACGTCAATCAAGCTTGTTGAAGATACAAAAAGGGCTAACATCTATCTGAAACCTAATGAGGTATCACTGGCTATCGGAAAGGGAGGGCTTAATATCAAGCTTGCAAGCCAGCTTACCGGTTATGAGATTGATGTCTACAGGGAGCCGGGTGGTGAAGATGAGGAAGACGTTAACCTTGAGGAATTTGGCGATGAAATTGAAGACTGGATCATTGAAGAACTCAAGGCTATTGGCTGCGATACTGCCAGAAGTGTTTTGAATCTTTCAATAAGCGACCTTGTCAAGAGAACTGACCTTGAAGAGGAAACAGTTAAAGATGTTGTTAACATCCTTAGAGCCGAATTTGAATAGAAATTAATTTTAACCATTCATAACCAGGGGGAATATAAATTTTTAATAAAGGCAAGGCATATTTATGACAGAGGATATTAAGGTTACAAGATTAAGCAAAGCGGCCCGCGAATTCAATGTGGGAATATCCACCATTGTGGAATTTCTGCATAAGAAAGGGTTCGATCTTGATCCCAACCCAAATACTAAACTTCCACATGAAGCATATATTTTACTTGTAAAAGAATACAGTACAGATATCAGCGTAAAAAAAGAGTCTGAAAAACTTATCCTGAAAGATCTTCACAGGAAAAAAGAGTCTGTTTCAATTGAGGATTTTTCAGATAAAGCTGAATCCGACGATCAGGATAGGGATGATGATATTCTTATAAAAGATTCTTCAGGAATAAAGACAACTGTTGATATCAAGACAGAATTCAAAAAGCCCGATATAAAACTGGTTGGAAAAATTGATCTTGAAAAAACATTAAAGCCAAAGGTTGAAAAAGTCGTTCCCCCTAAGGAGGAACCTGTTCATACTCCCCCAGCTGCTGCTGTCGAAGTTGAGAAAACTGAAAAAAAGAAGACAGCTCCTAAAAAAGAAACTCCTGTAACACCGCCTCCGGTTGAAGAGAAAAAAATCAAGACTAATATTGATCTTCATATTGTCGGGAAAATTGACCTTGATTCAATTACAAAAGAGAGTAAACCCGTAACAAAAGAGGAACCAAAAGAGAAACCCAGGGAAAAGGTCAAGGAACCAATCCCGGAGGAACCAAAAGATAAAGTTGTTGCTGATCAGGATGAACCAAAATCACCTGTAAAAGAGGAGCCTGAAGTAATTGAGGAAATTATTCCGGAACCCTTTGTTGATGAGATCCTTACTGATGATATAATTGACCAGACTCTTATTCCTGAAGAGGATGTTGTTGCCCTTTACAAAACCGATTTTAAAAAACTTACAGGGCCGAGAGTTGTAGGGAGAATAGACCTTCCTGTGGAGGAAAAAAAGAAGTCTGCTCCATTCCAGCCTGTAAGGGTTAACGGAGACTCTGATTTCAGGAGAAAAAAGAGAAGAAAGAGAATTCTGAAGGAAAAAGAGAATGTCCCGGTTATTAATCCTGTAATTACTGACAAGAAAGAAAAACCAGGTGCCAAAAAGGTCGTTAAGAAAAGACCTGTGAGGACCGAAGTAAATGAAGAAGAAGTTTCCAAGCAGATAAAGGAGACACTTGCCAGACTTACTACAAAGGGAAAATCAAAAGGTTCCAGGTACAGAAGGGAAAAAAGGGAGGCAATCAGCCAGAAACACCAGGAGGTGGCTGATAAGCTGGAACTCAATAAGAATATCCTTAAGGTTACAGAGTTTGTGTCGGTTAATGAACTGGCATCAATGATGAATATTGCCGTCACGGAAATAATTTCCACCTGTATGAATCTTGGTCTGTTTGTATCCATCAATCAGCGCCTTGATGCAGAGACAATGGCTCTTCTAGCCGATGAATTCGGTTTCAAGGTAGAATTTGTCAGCGCGGAATTACAGGAAGCTGTAAGGGAAGAGGAGGATGAAGAGGAAGATCTTAAACCACGTCCCCCGATCGTTACCGTTATGGGTCACGTTGACCACGGTAAAACCAAGTTACTTGACTATATCCGCAATACCAATGTGATTGCCGGCGAAGCAGGAGGAATAACCCAACATATAGGTGCATACGGGGTCATCCTTGCTGATGGCCGCCAGATCACTTTCCTCGACACTCCCGGCCATGAGGCTTTTACTGCCATGCGTGCCCGCGGTGCACAGATAACTGATATTGCAATTATTGTTGTAGCAGCTGACGATGGAGTAATGCCACAGACAACGGAAGCTATCAACCATGCTTCCGCGGCAGGTGTTCCCATAATATTTGCAATCAACAAGATTGATAAACCTTCAGCAAATCCTGAAAAGATCAAAGAAGCTCTTGCAAATATGAATTACCTTGTTGAGGACTGGGGCGGTAAGTACCAGTCACAGGAAATTTCTGCCAAGACCGGACTTAATATTGATATTCTTCTTGACAAGATCCTTCTTGAAGCTGAAATGCTTGATCTTAAAGCTAATCCTGACAAACCAGCCATTGGTACGGTAATCGAATCATCTCTCGACAAAGGAAGAGGATTTACGGCTACTGTCCTGGTTAAAGCCGGTACACTCAGAATTGGAGATATTATGCTTGCCGGAAGTTGTTTCGGACATGTCAAGGCAATGTATAATGAAAGGGGAAACAAGGTTGAGGAGGTTGGCCCGGCAACACCCACTCTGATATTAGGATTGAACGGAGCTCCACAGGCGGGTGATAAGTTTAACGTAATGGAGAGCGACAGGGAAGCAAAAGACATTGCAACAAAGAGAGCACAGCTCCAGAGAGAACAGGGATTACGTACTCAGAAACATATTACTCTTGATGAGATAGGCCGAAGAATTGCAATTGGCAACTTCCAGGAACTCAATATAATTGTTAAAGGCGATGTTGACGGATCAGTTGAAGCACTCAGTGATTCACTCATAAAACTGTCAACCCCAAAAATACAACTTAACATAATCCATAAGGCTGTGGGACAAATATCTGAATCAGATATTCTTCTTGCAGCAGCTTCCAATGCAATTATTGTAGGATTCCAGGTAAGACCATCCATGAGTGCCAGGAAGCTTGCAGAAAAAGAGGAGATAGATGTGCGTCTCTATTCTATCATTTACAACGCCATTGAAGAGATAAGATCTGCAATGGAAGGGATGCTTATGCCAGAATTAAGAGAAGAGATCGTAGCGACACTTGAAATAAGAGAGGTATTCAAAGTTACCAAAGTAGGAACTGTAGCAGGATGCTATGTCAAAGAGGGTAAAATAACGAGGAATACAAGGGTCAGGATAATTCGCGATGGTATTGTAATTTATACCGGTGAATTAGGATCACTCAAACGGTTCAAGGATGATGTGAAAGAAGTTGTCGGCGGATATGAATGCGGCCTTAACATACATAATTTCAACGACATAAAAGTCGGGGATGTTGTTGAAGGATACCAGGAATTTGAAGTAAAACAGACGCTATAATAATTGCCTAATCCCCCCTATAGGCGAAAGTCATTAAGCAGCCAGGGGGGGTACTTCTAATACAAAATTATTCTTTACAGCAGAGTTTTATACTTTTCAGCTGAAAGAAGGTCGTTAACTTCAGCCGGTTTGGTGATCCGGATCTTTACCATCCATCCTTTTCCATAGGGATCCTTATTAACCACATCAGGTGATGCATCAAGTTCAGGATTCACTTCGACTATTTCCCCGCTGACCGGCATAAACATATCTGAAACTGTCTTTACGGCTTCAATTGTACCGAAAACTTCTTCTTTTGCAAGTGTCTCTCCGAGAGTTTCAATCTCAACAAAAACAATGTCGCCAAGTTCTCCCTGTGCAAAATCAGTAACTCCTATATAACCCATTTCACCTTCAACCCGAAGCCATTCATGGTCTTTGGTGTACAATAAATTTTCGGGAACGTTCATGTCTTATCTGGATTTAAAATTATAATAATATGCCCTTTTGCCATATATAAGGCCAGTCAAAAGTATATAATTTTCTATTTATTAAAGATGATAAATGTCTTTTTTTGATCTGTCCATTTCAAGCCGTCTCAATTGGGCCATTGTCCAAAAGGACCGTTCTGTATATTTAATGGCCAATATAATCTTTATCGCTATAGTCTTACCTTAAGCTCTCCATGACCTTTTAAGCTGTAATCCATGCCTTTAATTATCAGATAAAGACTCTCACCGGAAAGGTTCCTGATTATAGCCTCAGCCTTAGTTACCCTGACTTCAAACAGAACTCCCCTGAACCTTGCATGAAATGAATATGATTTCCAGTTTTCAGGTATAAGAGGCGTCAGTTGAATTTTATTATCAATTATTCTCATCCCACCGAATCCTTCAACTATTGCCAGCCAGCTGCCAGCCATACTGGTTATATGCAATCCATCACAAACCTCATTATTATAATCATCAAGATCTAATCTGGCGGTACGCAGGTAGAGTTCATAAGCTTTTTCAATATTACCGATCTTTGAAGCCAATATTGAATGTACGCACGCAGATAATGATGATTCATGAACAGTCATAGGCTCATAAAAATCAAAATTGCGCTTTATTGTTGCAATATCAAACTTATCATCGAAGAGATATAAT
>Ga0208980_10001894_pt1 | contig 12703 bp, 9 predicted proteins | sample WetSurMetagenome_3_FD_187993 | JGI IMG/M metagenome (GOLD analysis project Ga0208980, IMG submission 187993) | Wetland microbial communities from Twitchell Island in the Sacramento Delta, sample from surface sediment Aug2011 Site A1 Bulk (version 2) | ecosystem: Environmental > Aquatic > Marine...
GGCGTTCCGGTCGAGCCGATTTGCATGACGTAGATGTCGTCGTTGTCTTCCTTGTCGCCGTTCCAGACGAAGGCGATCTTGCTGCCGTCCGGCGAGAACGACGGTTCGGATTCGAGGCCCGCATAGGAGGTCAGCGTGACCGCCCTGAGGTCGCCGGGTGGCGGCCGCCGCACCATCCAGATCACGAGCGCGGCGACGACGGTCGTCCCCATCCCCTTCAGCTCGGGGCGGTTCACGACCGCGCGCATGACCTTCTCGTTGGCGCGCTCGACCGCGGTGGCCGTGTCTTCGCCCAGGTCTTTCTGGAAGACGACTCCGTCCTGGTTGACGATGAAGGTCTGCACGCCGCTCGAGCCGTAATCCGCCGGCCACGCGACCAGCGCGAAGCCCTGGGTCATGACGCCATCGGAGAAATACTCCTTCGCGCCCCCGTTCGCGTTCGCGCCCTGCGCATACAGCAGGCGGTAGTAGTAGCCGTGATACGGCGTCCGCCCCTCTCCGCGTCGATAACCCTCCTCAGCGGCAGAGGCCACGAAGGGACCGGCCGGGCTCGGCGGCTCACCCTCCGCGGTTGGCCAGTAGAGGCCATTGTGCATGCCCTCGTCACTGATGAGCTTGAGCGCGTAGATGCCGGCCGGGTCGCCGTCGCGTCCTTCCGACGCGTATTCCTGCTGCGCGGCCACGAAGCCGCGGCAGACGTCGATGGCGCCGAGCTCGTTCCTGCCGACGCGGCGGTAAATGAGCTCGTCGGCTCCCGCGGCGCCGTCGAGCCGCCACTTACCGTCCTGCTGGACGACCGGGATGGGGAACGGCCAGTCGTCGCCGCCGACGACCAGGACCATCTTGCCGCTTCCTTCTTCGCTCAGGGAGTGCTTCGCCTGGTAGAGGTCCAGGAACCGCTGGCGGTTCGCCTTGTCCTGTACCGCGTCGCCGGAAGCCAGGAGTTCGTCCACGTCCGGGCCGAGGAGCTTCCTGAGCTCCGCTTCGTCGCCCTTCTGCACCGCCGCGACGAAAGCGTCGACCGCCTCCTGCGGCGTCTTGAAGGACGCGTGCTGTTCCACCTTCGCGCAGGCCGTGATGAGCAGGAGCACGCAGGACAGCATGATGGCGAGGCCGGCGCTGCCGAATCGCTGATTCATTGTCTTCATGAGAGTCTCCTAGCGCCCCTTCTTGCCGCCGCCACTCTTGCCGCCGCCGCCGCCACCACCGCCACCCTTGCTGCGGGCGCCCTGCGGCATGCTCTGCTTGCCACGCTGGCTTGCCTGGCGATCCGCCGCGCCGCGGTCGGCGCCGGACATTGCGCTGTCGCGACTGGCAGGCTTCTGCGCGGGCCTCGATGACGGTGCCGGCCGGCTCGCCTGTTGCTGTGGCTTCGCGCTCGGCTGCGGGCGCGATGTGGGCTGCGAATAACCGCGGTCCCCGCCGCCCGCCTTGCCGGCCGCGCCCTGGTAAGTGGACTGGCCTCCCTTTCCCGACTTGGTGGCTGCGCCCTGGTAGGACGACTGGCCCGCGGTTGGCCCCTTGCTCGTGCTCGGGCGGGCCGCGTCACGACTTGCAGACGTCCCGCCTCCTGCGTAGGAACCCTGCACCTTCGGCGCGGGACGTGGCTGCGCTCCAGATGCCTTGCCCGTCGCGGCCCGGTTCGAGGCCGAGGTTGTGGCGCCCGCATAGCTCTTCTGGCCCTTCCAGTTCGAGGCGGTCTGCGTCGTAGAGGGACGCTGCACGTCGGCCGGCATCGGCCGCGGCTGGCGCTTGTTCAGCTCGTTCAGATCAGAGCGCCTCGGGTTTGCGCCCGTGATCGGGCTCGAATTGCGGTATCCCTGCTTGTCGCGGTTGTTCCAGTAGTCGTTGCCGCCAGTGTTGATGATGACGTTGCCGTTGTTCACGTAGTTGTTGCCGTAGCGCCCGCCGTAGCCCGGGGGCGGGCGGTAGCCGTTGCTCGGGTAATAGCCATTGCCGTAGGCGGGACGGTAGGGATACGGAGGGTAGTACGGCATCCCGCCGTAGCCGTAGTTCGGATAGTAGTACCCGTGCTTGTAGTAATCGTCGTCATCGTCATCGAAGATCTCGTTGACGAGCATGCCGGCGCCGAAGGCGAGCAGTCCCGTCGCGATGAGCGTGCCCGTGCTGTGGCCGGCCGACTCGGTCGTGGTGGTTGTGGTCGTAGTCGCGGGTGCCGCGGCCGTCGCAGGCGGCGGCGCATAGACGGCCACCGGGTCGTACTGCGGCACGTAGACCACGCCGTCCGGCGCCGGCTTGAGCACCACGACCTCCTTGCCGTCCTGGGTTTCGCTGTCAACCGTCATCTGCGGCGACGTCGCCAGGTTGCCGACGGACATCGCCTGCTTGCGCAGCCGTTGCACGGCGTCGAGCACGCCGGCCTGGTCGGCCGTGAACGCGCTGCCGAGCTCGGTGGTCCAGTCGAGCTCGCGGCACATCATGTCGAGCGTGTCCGGGAAATTCAGCAGCGCAAGCACCGGCGGCGTGAAGCCGACCTTGGCCGCAGCTTCGTCGAGCGCCTTGCCCTTGAGGCCCTGGTTCTGCAGCAGCCAGTTGCCGGCGTCCAGCACTTCCTGCGGATTCGTCGCGGCGATGAGTACCTGCGACAGGATCGGATCGGGGTAGAGCGCAATCGGGGCGAGCAGTGCCTCGAGCGCCTCCGGCGTCCACGATGTCGGAATCGCCGCTGCGGCCTGGTCTATGGTCGGGGTGGCGGCAACGCCCTGGTCGGTGGGCGCTGCAGGCGTCTCGGCAGATGGCGCGCCTGTTGCGGGCGGCTCCTTCGATCCGCAGGCGACGACGAGGATGGCAAGACCGAGCACGATCGCCGGCGAAAGCGATCGGCTGCGAGATGAACGAGCTTCCATGTTTGCACTCCGGACGTGCGGGCGAAAACGACTATTCGAATTTATGTAGAACAATGAAGTTTCCGGAAACGGATGTACATAAGGCAAGATGCAGCGCAGCAACGTCGGCGACTCGGAACGCCCCATATCAGGGCGCACAAAACCGTCTAGCGCACCATTATGGTGCTTCTTTTAGGCAATGTCGTCGAATCGAAGCGCAAGATCAACCTATTTGCGCCAGACCAGTGCGCTGGCATACTAGATGCATCCAGTTTCACTCCCAAAGACCCGTACCGGGTTCGTCGCGGCGAGCGATCCCGGCCACCTGAATTCGCTGCATCCGTGAGGAGAGCCCATGACCACTGCTGCCGACGTTCTCAAGCTGATCAAGGAAAAGGAGGTCAAGTTCATCGATCTCCGCTTCACCGACACCAAGGGCAAGGAACAGCACGTCACCGTTCCGGACCGCGTGGTGGACGAGGCCTTCTTCGAAGACGGCAAGGGCTTCGACGGATCCTCGATCGCTGGATGGAAGGGCATCCAGGAGTCCGACATGATCCTGATGCCGGATCCTTCGACTGCGATCATCGACCCGTTCTTCGAGGAGACCACGCTCAACCTGCGTTGCGACATCGTCGAACCCTCGACGATGCAGGGCTATGAGCGCGACCCGCGCTCGCTCGCAAAGCGCGCCGAGGCCTACCTCAAGTCGACCGGCATCGCCGACGCCTCCATGTGGGGCCCCGAGAACGAATTCTTCATCTTCGACAGCCTGCGCCACGGCAGCTCGATGAACGGCTGCTTCTACGAGGTCGATTCGCTGCAGGGCGCGTGGAACGCCGGCCGCAACATGGAAGGCGGCAATCTCGGCCACCGCCCCGGCATCAAGGGCGGCTACTTCCCAGTGCCGCCGGTGGACGCCTACCAGGACCTGCGCACGGCCATGTGCCTCGCGATGGAAGAGATGGGCCTCAAGGTCGAAGTGCATCACGCCGAGGTCGCGACCGGCGGCCAGGCGGAGATCAACGTCTCCGCGAACACGCTGGTGAAGAAGGCCGACGAGGTGCAGATCCTCAAGTACGCCATTCACAACGTCGCGGCGAGCTACGGCAAGACCGCGACTTTCATGCCCAAGCCGCTCGTCGGCGACAACGGCAACGGCATGCACGTGAACCAGTCGCTGGCGAAGGACGGCAAGAACCTGTTCGCCGGCGACAAGTACGGCGGCATCTCCGAGATCGCCATCTACTACATCGGCGGCATCATCAAGCACGCCAAGGCGCTGAACGCGATCTGCAATGCCAGCACCAACAGCTACAAGCGGCTGGTGCCGGGCTTCGAGGCGCCGGTGATGCTCGCGTACTCCGCGCGCAACCGATCGGCGTCGATCCGCATCCCGCACGTGATCAACCCGAAGGGCCGTCGCATCGAGGTGCGCTTCCCCGACTCGACAGCGAATCCGTACCTGTGCTTCGCGGCCATGCTCATGGCGGGCCTCGACGGCGTCAGGAACAAGATCCACCCGGGCGACCCGTCGGACAAGGACCTCTACGACCTCGAGCCCGAGGAAGCGAAGCACATCCCGACCGTGTGCCACTCCCTCGACATGGCGCTCGAGGCGCTCGACAAGGATCGCGGCTTCCTGAAGGAAGGCGGCGTGTTCACCGACGACGTGATCGACGCCTACATCGCCCTCAAGATGCAGGAGGTCACGCGCCTGCGGATGTCCACACATCCGGTGGAGCTCGAGCTCTACTACAGCGTCTGAAGATCGTCGATTCATGCGCCGGGCGCGCGGCACCCGCTGCCGCCCGGCGCGCATCCGGCCTTCCCATGACGCACGTCGCGGAATGCGGGCCACAGCTTTGCCAGGGTTGGGTCCACAGGGCTATGCTCCATCCCCATGCAGACCCGGTTGCCGTTGCTCGCGTTGTGCCTGCTCGCCTATGCGAGCCAGGCGCAGGAATCCAAGGTCCAGATGTGGATGTGGAAGGACGCGAACGGCGTCGTGCATTATTCCGACCTGCCTGGACCGGGCGCGGTCAGGGTGGACATCAACGTCTCGACGGGCCAGCCGGGCCCTGCGCCGCCCACCGCCAGCCAGGGTCAGGGCGAGGGTCGCGGAGAGGGTGCGCCTCTCGCGGCGGCGACCACGTATTCCTCGCTCGAGATCGTGCAGCCGGCGAACGAGACGTCGTTCTTCGAGGCCGACTCCGTGGTCGACGTGCAGATTGCGTCCGATCCGACGCTCGGGGCCGGCGACAGTGTCTACCTGTATCTCGACGGCGAACGCGTCGGGAGCTCCGGCGACGCGATGGGCTACTCCCTGCCGAACGTGCCACGTGGCCAGCACACGCTCAGCGCCACGATCGTCGATTCCGGGGGCACGGAAAAGATCCGCAGCCAGCCGGTGGTCTTCTACATGAAGCAGCAGACGATCTACGACAGCAAGGGCAAGGTCGACACGCCCGATGTCGTCGGTCCGAAGCTGAAGCCGCCGCCGAAGCCCACGCCAAAGGGCGGCTAGTAGCCCGCTGCGCCGCACGCCGCCGCAGGGAGGCGTGAGTTGGCGGCAGATCTCCACAACGCGTTCCGGCCGAGCCAGCCCGAGCTCTGCAACCTGCTCGACGGCGTCGCCACGAGCATCCTCTGGCTCGACGGCGACGGCGCAGTGCTGCACCTGAACGAGCCCGCCGAGGACCTGCTCGGCATCGGCCGCAACCAGGCCGCGGGCCGCAGCATTCGCGACCTGCTGAAGGGCAATTCCGAGCTCGACGGCGTGATCGGGCGCGCGCGCGCTGCGGGCGCGCAGTATTCGCGGCGTGAGCTGCCGTTCGAGGCCGGGCCCGGTGCCGCGCCGCGGACGCTGGACGTGACGGTGACGCCGTTCGATCAGCCGGGCCGGCCGGGCGGCGTCATCGTGGAACTTGCCGACGTCACTCAGCACCAGCGGATCCTGCGCGAGAACGCGCTGCTCACCCAGCTCGGCGGCAGCCGCGCGATGGTCCGGCAGCTCGCGCACGAGATCAAGAATCCGCTCGGCGGCCTGCGCGGCGCGGCACAACTGCTCGAGCGGCAGCTCAAGGACCCGGCGCTGCACGAGTACACGACGGTGATCATCAGCGAGGCCGACCGGCTGGCGGCGCTGGTGGACGCGCTCCTCGGGCCCGGCCAGCCGCCGCGCAAGGAGCCGGTCAACATCCATGAGCTGGTGCAGCACGTTGGCCACCTGCTCGCAGCGGAAGCGCCGAACGGCGTCGCCATCGAGCGCGACTACGACCCGAGCCTGCCGCGCCTCCGGCTGGACCGCAACCAGGTGATCCAGGCGCTGCTCAACCTCGGGCGCAACGCGATCCAGGCCGTGGGCGCGCATGGCCGCATCGTGCTGCGCACGCGGGCGCTCACCAACGCGAGCATCGGCAGCCGCCGCTATCGAGTCGTCGCCAGCATCCAGGTCGAGGACGACGGCCCGGGCGTGCCAGTGGAGCTCAAGGACACGGTCTTCTATCCCCTCGTCACCGGCCGCCAGGGCGGCACCGGACTCGGGCTCGCCGTGGCGCAGGACCTCGTCGGCCGTCACGACGGCCTGATCGAATTCGACAGCCGCCCGGGCCGCACGGTCTTCACCATCCTCATTCCGTTCGACAGCCATGAACTCGGCGAAACCCCTTAACGTCTGGCTCGTCGACGACGATGCCTCGATCCGCTGGGTGCTCGAGCGAGCGCTCAAGCAGGGCGGAATGCAGACGACCGCCTTCGAGGACGCCGACACTGCGCTCGCCGCGCTCGCGCGCGAGGAACCTGACGTGCTCGTCACCGACATCCGCATGCCGGGGCGCAGCGGGCTCGACCTGCTCGAGCAGATCCGCAGCCAGCGGCCGCGCCTTCCGGTCATCGTGATGACGGCGCACTCCGACCTCGAGAGCGCGGTCGCGGCTTACCAGGGCGGCGCCTTCGAGTACCTGCCGAAGCCCTTCGACATCGACCAGGCCATCGACCTGGTGCGGCGGGCGGCGGCGCAGAGCCACCGCACGGCGACCTCAGCGTCGGAGTCGCGGCGTATCCCGGAAATGCTCGGCCACGCGCCCGCGATGCAGGAAGTATTCCGCGCGATCGGGCGCCTGTCGCGCTCGAGCATGACGGTGCTCATCACGGGCGAGTCGGGTACCGGCAAGGAACTCGTGGCCCGTGCGCTGCACCGGCACAGTCCGCGCGCGGCGAAGCCGTTCATCGCGCTCAACACGTCCGCGATTACGCCCGACCTGCTCGAGTCCGAGCTCTTCGGTCACGAGAAGGGCGCGTTCACGGGCGCCACGGAGCTCCGGCGCGGGCGCTTCGAGCAGGCCGACGGCGGCACGCTGTTCCTCGACGAGATCGGCGACATGTCGCCGCAGCTGCAGACGCGGCTGCTGCGCGTGCTGGCCGAAGGCGAGTTTTATCGCGTGGGCGGACAGTTACCCGTGAAGGTGGACGTTCGAGTCATCGCGGCCACGCACCAGGACCTCGAGACGCGCGTGAAGGAAGGACTCTTCCGCGAGGACCTGCTGCATCGGCTCAACGTGATCCGCATCGGCGTTCCGCCGCTGCGACAGCGACGCGAGGACATCCCCGAGCTGCTGCAGCACTACCTCGACGTCGCTGCGATGGAACTCGGCGTCGCGCCCAAGATCCTGACCGAGGAGGCCGGGGTGGTGCTCGCCGCCTTCAACTGGCCGGGCAACGTGCGTCAGCTCGTGAACGCCTGCCGCCGCCTCACCGTGCTCGCCGCGGGACGCGAGATCGCACTTTCGGACATTCCGGCGGACCTGGGCGGAGGATCCGCGGCGATCGCGTCCTCGCTCGACTGGTCGAACGCGCTGGCGAGCTGGGCACAGGCGCGGCTGGCGACCGGCGGCGCGCCGCTGCTGGACGACGCGATGCCGGAGTTCGAGCGCACTCTCATCCGCGAGGCACTCAAGGCCGCGCAGGGCGGGCGCCAGGACGCTGCGAAGCTGCTCGGCTGGGGCCGCAATACCCTGACGCGAAAGCTCAAGGAGCTCGGGATGGAATAGGGGAATGTCCCCTATTACCTGTTTCAAAAAAAGGAGAATGTCCCCTTTTCGGGTGCCACATTTTCACAATCTGAGTGTCTAATCGGGCGGAATGTCCGTCGCCGCCACAGCCGACCTGATCCGTACCGAGGCCCTCGCACGTCGCTACCGCATGGGCGGAGAGATCATCGAGGCGCTGCGGGGCGTCAACCTGGTGATCCGTCGCGGCGACTACACGGCGATCATGGGGCCGTCGGGCTGCGGCAAGTCCACGCTGATGAACATCATCGGATGTCTCGACACCGCCGACGAGGGCCGCTACTGGCTGGACGGCCAGCTCGTGTCGGACCTGAACGGCGACGACCTGGCGCGGGTCCGCAATCGCGCCATCGGCTTCGTCTTCCAGTCGTTCGCACTCCTGCCCCGTGCGAATGCGCTTCAGAACGTCGAGCTGCCGCTCGTCTATGCCCGCGTGCCGCGGCGGGAGCGGCTGCGCCGAGCTTCCGAGGCGCTCCACCGGGTCGGGCTGGGCGACAGGGCGAAACACCGACCGGCGGAACTCTCGGGTGGCCAGCGGCAACGCGTCGCCATCGCCCGCGCGCTCGTGAGCAATCCGAGCCTGCTGCTCGCCGACGAACCGACCGGCAACCTCGACACCGCCACCGGCGAGGAAATCCTCACGCTCTTCGACGACATCCACCGCGCAGGCAACAGCCTGATCGTCGTCACGCATGATGCGGGCGTCGCCGCCCGCGCGAGCCGGGTGCTGCGGATGCTGGACGGACAGATCGAGGCCGACAGCCAGGCACCCCAGGAACCAGGTCCATGAAAACTCGAATCACGGTGCTCGGGTTGGTAACCATGCTGGCCGCTGCCTGCGGCCAGCGTGGCCAGCCGACCGCTGCACAGCAGTACGAGTCGGCCCGGGTGGAAAGGCGACCGCTGGTGCTCACGGTGGAAGCCGCCGGCGTGATCGAGCCGGTCCAGACGGTTGAAATCAAGTCGAAGGCCTCGGGCGAGATTCTCGAGCTCGGCGCGGACACCGGCGACACGGTGAAGGCCGGCGCGCTGCTCGCGCGCATCGACCCGCGCACGCCGCGCAATCGCCTCGACCAGGCCGCCGCCCAGCTGAATGCCGCGCAGGCCAGGTCCGCGAACGCGCAGAGCCAGCTCGCACGCGGCAACAAGCTTCTTGGAAGCGCGTGGATCAACCAGGCGGACTACGACAAGCTGGTGCTGGACGCCGCCACGGCGGCCTCCGAGGTCGTCACCGCCAGGATCGCGGTGGACAACGCGCGCATCGCGCTCGACGACACCGAGGTCCGCGCCCCGGGTGACGGCACCATCCTCGACAAGAAGGTCGAACGTGGCCAGGTCATCTCGTCCCCGACCATGGACGTCGGAGGCGGCACGTTGCTCATGACGATGGCCGACCTCTCCCGGGTTCAGGCGCGCGTGCGCGTGGACGAGACCGACCTCGGCAAGATCGCGCCCGGAATGCCGGCCGGGATCAAGGTCGCGTCGTTCCCCGGGAAGCGCTTCGCGGGCACGATCGAGAAGATCGAACCGCAGGCGGTCGTCGAGCAGAACGTCACGCTGTTTCCGGTGCTGATCTCGCTCGGGAACCAGGAGCGCCTGCTGCGACCGGGCATGAACGTCGACGTCAAGTTCGAGGTGGCGCGCCGTGACGACGTGCTGACCGTGCCGGTCACGGCTCTCCGGACCGAGCGCGACATCGACACCACGGCATCGCTCACCGGACTCGATCGGACCGCCATTCGCGCGACACTGGACAAGGCCGCGGGCGAAGCGGCGAACTCGAAGGAAGGCTCGGCAAGGGAAAGCGCGGCGCGGTTCGGCGGAAGCTTCTGGGTGGTCGTGGATCGCAAGGGCGCGCTCGAGGCAGTCCCGATCGTCACCGGAATCACGGATCTCGATCGAGTGGAGGTCACGGCGGGACTCAAGGAGGGGGAGTCCGTGCTCGTGCTGCCGAGTTCGAGCCTCGTCGAAGCGCAGGAGCGGCTGCAGAATTTCGTGCGCTCGCGCGGCGGCATCCCGGGTATGACGCAGAAGCAGGACGAGGCGCAGGGACCGGCCGCGACCAGCAAGCGCGACACGGGAGCGGCGTCGGGCCCGCAGAAGCCCGGCAAGCGCTGACGCCTTCGCCAATCACCATGAACGAAATACTCCGCGTCGCGTTCACCTCGATCCGCGGGAGCCTGTTCCGCGCGGCGCTCACGATGCTCGGGGTCATCATCGGCGTCGCCGCCGTGATCGCCATGCTGGCACTCGGCACGGGCGCGCAGCGGGCCATAGACGAGCAGTTGAAATCGCTCGGCGCCAACGTCGTGACGGTGACCACCGGCATGCGCTTCGCACAGGGCGTCGCCCGGGAACAGCAGGTGCTTACGACCGACGATGCGGAGGCTCTGCGCGACGAGGCGCGTAACGTATCCGCGATTGCCCCCGAGCAGTCGACGCGCCAGCAGGTGAAGTTCGGCAATCGCAACGTGAACCTCAGCGTCATCGGCACCACGCCCGAGCACGCGACCGTGAACGGCTACAAGCTGCTCGCGGGCCGGACGTTGACCGCCAACGACGACGCGAGCCACAGCCGGGTCGCCGTCCTCGGCGGCGAGGTCCCGGAGCAGCTGCAGGTGGATCCCCGCGAACTGATCGGCCGCCAGATCCTCGTGAAGGCGATGCCGTTCGAGGTGATCGGCGTCTACGAGAAGAAAGGCGCCATCGGGCCCGGCAATCCGGACGACGACGTGTTCATCCCGATCCGCACGTCGCGCTACCGGGTCACGGGCGACGACAGGCTGCAGTCGATCGCGGTGCAGGTAGCTCCCGGCACCGAGCTCGCGAGTGCGATGGTCGAGGTCGAGCGCGTCATCCGGCGCAAGCACGGGCTCGCGCCCGGCGCAGACAACGACTTTTCGATCATCGACCGCAAGCAGTTCCTCGCGACGCAGCAGCAGACCACGGAAATCCTCGGCTTCCTTCTGGCCGGCATCGCCGGAGTGAGCCTGGTCGTCGGCGGCATCGGGATCATGAACATCATGCTCGTCACCGTGACGGAGCGGACGCGCGAAATCGGCATACGCAAGGCGCTGGGTGCCACGCGTGGCAACATCCTTGCGCAGTTCCTGGTCGAGAGTCTGGTGCTGTGCCTGCTCGGCGGAGCGCTCGGCATGCTGCTCGGCGCCGGCGTCGCGGGCGCGTTCACCAGGCTCGCCGGCTGGCAGACCTACGTCACGCTGGAAGCGCTCGCGCTGGCGTTCGGCTTCAGTGCCGCAGTGGGCCTGGTGTTCGGGCTGTGGCCGGCGTGGCGCGCGGCGTCGCTGGACCCCATCGAGGCGCTACGCTACGAATGAAAAGTGGACCATGGCCGCCTTCCGGCTGTGGTCGGTAATGGAGGAGGCCGCCGGTCCATTCAGCAATGGCAGGCCTGCACGGTCTTCTTCGGCGCGTCGAGCGACCCGACCAGCCCGCCGACCGACGCGAAGCCATTCGCGGCGAGGTAGTCCGCAATGCCGGCGTTGATCTTCGTGCACACCAGCGGGTCGTAGAAAAGCGCCGTGCCGACCCCGACGGTCGTGGCACCCGCGATGATGAACTCGAGCGCGTCCTGCGCCGAACAGATCCCGCCCTGGCCGATGATCGGGATGCCGAGCGGCCGCGCCACCTCGGCCACCTGCATCACCTTGAGCAGCGCGATCGGCTTGATCGCCGGGCCCGAGAGCCCGCCCTGCACATTGCCGATCACGGGCCGCCGCGTCTTCACGTCGATGGCCATGCCCATCATGGTGTTGATCACGGCGAGTCCGTCGCTGCCCGCCTCGATGCAGACGCGAGCGCTCTCGCGGATATCGGTCTGGTTGGGCGAGAGCTTGGTGATGAGCGGCTTCTTCGTCACGGCGCGGCAGGCGGCCACCACGCGTGCCGACATCTCCGGTACGTTGCCGAACTGCACGCCGCCTTCTTTCACGTTGGGGCAGGAGATGTTGATCTCCATTGCATCGATCGGTGAGTCGTCGAAGCGGCGTGTGACCTCCACGTACTCGTCTATCGTCGAGCCGCAGACGTTGGCGAAGAAGCGCGTTTCCGTGAAGTCGAGCGTCGGCAGGATCCGGTCCACGACGTAGGCGACGCCGGGGTTCTGCAGGCCGATGGCGTTCAACATGCCCATCGGCGTCTCGTAGACGCGGTGCGGTGGATTGCCGAGCCGCGGCTGACCGGTCGTGCCCTTGAGCACGATGGCGCCAACCTCGGTGTTGGAATACCCCTCGACCCGGGTGTATTCCTCGCCGAACCCGACGCAGCCCGAGAGCAGCACGATGGGCGAGGCGAGGCGCAGGCCGCAGAAGTCCACGGCCAGCGAGGGCGGCAGGACGGAGGAGGACATGCGCGCAATTCTATGCGGAAACCGGCGGCGGCGAGCGAGCGACCGGCCTCCCGTGCCGGCGCCCGTCATCCGCTGACCGACGGCCGGGCCCGGGGGCGTAGTTGTCCGGATTGTCGTCGCGGGAAAGCTGGGCCAGCCTGTCGCGGATTTTGGTCGCCCATACGACCCTTCATCCCGCGGGGACCCAGGCAATGGCTACACTGATCAAGACCGCATCGGCGATCCCGTTCGCGCTCGGCGCATGCCTGTTCACCTGCGGTCTGCAGGCGGCCGTCGCTCCGGAGCAGGCCGCGGCGCTCGGCGGCACGCTCACCGAGTTCGGTGCTGAGAAAGCCGGCAATGCGGACGGCAGCATCCCGGCATACACGGGCGGGTTGCCGAAGCTGAACACAGGCAGCGGGAAAGGCGAGATCCGCGCG
>Ga0208980_10001895_pt1 | contig 12702 bp, 6 predicted proteins | sample WetSurMetagenome_3_FD_187993 | JGI IMG/M metagenome (GOLD analysis project Ga0208980, IMG submission 187993) | Wetland microbial communities from Twitchell Island in the Sacramento Delta, sample from surface sediment Aug2011 Site A1 Bulk (version 2) | ecosystem: Environmental > Aquatic > Marine...
CCTCTTTTGCCCTTCTGGATGCCTGTGCAGTGGAAAGGTTCATGAAGTTAATTGCTGCTATAAGCAATATCAGAACCGCAACGCTGCCAAAAATTATCAGATATTTCGGGTCGCTGGCTGCTTTAAACTCCTGCTGAATTGAAGTATCAAGATGAATATCTTTCAGACTTTGAAGATAAAACCTGTATTTATTCCCCTGCTTTTCAAGATCTTCCATTGATATACCCATATACTGTTGAAGTTCAGGCCCGACATATTTCTTTAAGAGACCTGGATATTTTTCATCAACAGTGGTATAGCTTGAATTTGGTTTCAAAAGAAAATATGTACTAAAACTATTGTTCATCCAGACTGGACTGGTTGATCTTGGATTTGTCATGAATGAAGTAAGAATATTGGCTTCAAAATGTGTATTGACCGGAATATCTCCCATCACACCCGAAACTGTATATCTTATTGAGTCAGATCCGATTTTAATAGTCTTATCAATAGGATTCTCGTCACCGAAGATCTTCCTGGCAGTTGATTCTGAGAGCACTGCTTTCCTTGGAGCATTCAGAAGGCTTTGTGGATCACCTTTAAGCACAGGCATTGAAAAGAAATTAAAAAAGGATGAATCAACTTCAATCAAATGCTCTTCAGTAAATGTCTGTTTATTATACTCCACAACTGTTGGTCCTCTTCCGGTCATTCTAAGAAAATCCTCAATCTCAGGAAATTCTTTTAACATTGTGGGACCCATAATTGCAGGAGATGATGTTGTTGTGACCTCCTGTCCACCTATCTTACCATTGAGTACTGCACGGAAAATTCTATCTTTTTTTACATTATAAGTGTCATAACTTGCCTCATTTATTACAAAAAGTGCAATAAGCAAACTGCATGCGATTCCGATAGAAAGGCCAAGAACATTGATAATGATGTATGCCTGCTGTCTTTTGAAAGATCTCAGACTATGTTTGAGGAGATTTTTGAACATATTGAGATAGATTATTAAGGTTATTCAATTAAATGTTTTTGAGTATCGGCTTTCAATAATATACTTCTATTAAGTGATTAAATATCAATTACATAATCACATGAACTCACCCCAACCCCTCTCTGCTTCGCAAAGAGGGGCAAAGCGTTTTACTCCCCCTTCTTTTGCCTGCAAGAGAAGGGGGCAGCGGGGATGAGTACATGAGATAGATAGAATTAATATTATTCATTCCAGATAGGCATTAAATATTTTTTTAAAGCCCTCAAAAGAATAATTCAGGGCTTCTTTTTATAGACGGAAAAATAATCTTAATGCTGCATTAAAGTTGTTTCACTCTACTTTCAATGCCTCAGCCGGATTAATTCCTGTTGCCTTATATGCCTGAAAGCTGATAGTTAACATGGCAATTATAATTGCTCCCACTGCAATCCCGACAAAGACAAACGGGTTCATATCAATTCTGACAGCAAACTGTTTTAACAGATTTGCAACAATAATCCAACCCAGAGGAATAGCAATAACTATTGATATAATAATCAGCACAAGAAATTCTTTTGATAAAGTGTACATTACTGTGAATGCCCCGGCTCCCATTACTTTTCTGATGCCGACCTCATTGGTACGGCGCTCGGCAGAGTAAGATGATAATCCGTACAGACCTAGACAAGCAATGATCACTGCAAGTATGGTAAAGTACTTGAGCAATCCGGTCAAACGGATCTGGGCTCTGAATAACCGGTCATAGTCCTGATCAATAAAGGTGTAATCAAGAGGGTAATCGGGTATTGTCTCTTTCCATGCCTTTTCAATTACTTTAAGTGATGAAGGAATATCACCCGGAGTCAGTCGGATCAAAATAAAATTCAGATAGCGTGAGTCAGTCAGGGCAAAAGCTATTGGTTCTATTGGCTGGTCAGCTCCTTTAAAATTAAAGTTTTTCAGTACGCCTATTATTCGGCCATTGATACCCATGAAACTGAAAGTTTTACCTACCTGATCTCCTTCTCCCATAATTTTTGAAACCTCTTCATTTATAAGAAAATTACCTGTAGTATCTCGTGCAAGGTCAGAAGGAAAATCTTCCGAAAAGTCCCGGCCTGAAGCTAACTGCATCTTCATAGTTTTCAGATAGTCAAAGTCGACAGCATTAGTTCCTATAAGTACGCGTTTTTCCGGATCCCTACCCTCCCAGTCTGCTCCACCTGAATTACTGCCTATCATTACAGGATTACTTCTTGCAGCTGTTACACCCTGGATCAATGTTTCTTTCTTAAGCTCGCTTTTAAGCGAATTGTACTTTGGTTTCATTCCCTCTGCCATTGGAATGCAGATCAGGTTATCCTTATCAAACCCAAGATCCTTTTCCTGAAGGAATCTTAATTGCATAAACATGAATACAGCTGCTGTTGCAATCAGTATCGACAATGTGAACTGTATAACAACAAGTGTTTTTCTAAGCCTGCCATTCCCTTTTCCTGAAACAATATCACCTTTTAAAACAACAACCGGCTTAAATGAAGAGAGATAAAAAGCAGGATAAATCCCCGAAACAAATCCGGCGATCAGACCGACAATTATAAAACTGACAATAAACTTAATCTGAAACAGATCAGAAAGAATGAAGCTTTTACCAGAGATATTATTGAAAACACCAAGGCATAAACCAACCAGTATCAAAGCCACAAACATTGCCAGTGCAACCAGCAGAAGTGATTCAAACATAAACTGAACAATCATTGAAATCTGATCAGCTCCTGCTACTTTTTTTATCCCAATCTCTTTCCCGCGTGATGAAGCTTTGGCAGTTGACAGATTCACAAAATTCATACATGCAATCAACAGAACAAAAAATGCAATCAGAGTAAAAATATATACGGCGATTACTGGTCCGTTATTCTGAGTATATCCAAACTGGGAATGCAAGTGTATGTCAAGCAGCGGAAAAAGGAGAAACTTAGTAGTCGTTTGTGGATTGTGCTCAAGAACAACATCGGTAAGTTTCTTGTTTACAGCTGCTATATCTGCACCTTTCTCCAGTAAAACAAAGGTTAATATCGAATTATTTCCCCATGAATCACTAACCCCTCCAATTTCTTTAAAAAAAGAATAAGGGATCACACCTTCAAAGGTAAATATTGAATTTTTTGGAAGATCCTTCATGACTCCGGTCACCATGAAAGAGTATTTGTTTTCCAGGGTAAGTGTCTTGCCCATAGGATTTGCCTCACCAAAGTATTTCCTGGCAAGTTTCTCCGACAGGACGATAGAATGCGGGGAATTTAATATCGTTAAAGGATCGCCCGATAACAATGGGAATGTAAACATTCTGAACATTCCGGAATCAGCAGCTACAATTGCTGACTCAAAGAACACTTTGTCTCCCTCCCGGAATAGAATCCTGGGAAGTCTGTTTACCCGTGTCTGTTCCTTAATCTCAGGAATTTTCTCTTTCCACACAGGTCCGCTTGGATGTGGAGTTACAGTAACATGATAACGCTCACCTGAATAAAACTGGTCTTCTTCTACTCTGTAAATGTTTTCCCCACTTCTGTTGAACTTATCGTAACTCAATTCATCCTGGACCCATAACAAAATGAGCAGCGATGCAGCCAGGCCAACTGCAAGTCCTGTAACATTTATGAAAGTAAAAACTTTATGCCTGGAAATATTGCGGAAAGCAATGCGAAAGAAGTTTTGGATCATGGCGAAAAAAAAGTTATGTGCAACCTAAAGACTGTTTTCATCTTCAGATGTTGCACATAACTATATAATTAAACCTCTTCTGAAATTTCTATTTTCCGGCTTTCAATTCATTTATTTGTTCTTTTGGAACGAGCGATACAGATTCTTTCTTTACTGGCAGATCTTTTGAAAGTGTGAAAGAGGCGTTCTGTCTGATGTCTTTTGATGATGCTCCAATCTTAACATCATATTTTCCAGCCTCAGCAATCCATGTTGAAACAGAAGGATCAAAAGATGCCAGATTGTGACCGGTAATTAAGAATGTCAGAGTTTGTGATTCCCCTGGTTGTAATAGCCTGGTTTTTGCAAAACCTTTGAGTTCAATAACGGGTTTATCGAGTTTTACTGCAGGAGCACTCAGGTATAGTTCGGCAACCTCTTTCCCAGCAACCTTCCCGCTGTTTTTAACATCGACAGTTACTGTGATATTGCCTGCAAATTTTGCAGAACTCAGTTTGATGTTACTGTATTCAAAAGTAGTGTATGACAATCCGTAACCAAATTCATATGCAGGTTTCACGTTAAATGTCTCATAGTAACGATAACCAACATAGATACCATCTTCGTAGGTAATAACTGCAGGTCTGCCTCTTCCAAATCCGCCGGTCTGACCCTGTGGTGCTGTCGTTTCTGTCACCAGTTCTTTTCCCGGAAATGTTTTTGAGGATTGAACATCATCATAGCTTAAGGGGAAGGTTGTAGCAATTTTCCCTGATGGATTAACTTTTCCGCAGAGGATGTCGGCAATTGAATTTCCGGTCTCTTGCCCTGCCTGCCAGGCAAGCAGAATAGCGTCCGGAACATCCCTCCAGCTGGCTGTTTCAACAACCCCGCCAACATTCAGAATAACAACCACTTTTTTCCCTTTAGCCTGAAAAGCTGTCGACACCATTTTAATAAGATTCTGCTCAGAATCACTCAGTTGAAAATCTCCTTTGGTGTTTGTCCTGTCTCTGCCCTCACCTGAATTTCTCCCAATTGTTATAATTGCTGCATCGGATAAAGTTACCATTCCGTTGATTATATCCTGATTCAAAGGCAGTTCTTCGATGGGCGATGATGCCATCATAAAACCTCTGCCCTGGGGCCGTCCGGCTTTTGTAAGTTTTATGTAGTTGGTGTAGAGTGACTGAAGGTCATCATTCACTTTATATCCCACATTTTTCAGACCCTCAGTTAACGAAACACTATATGCTTCATTTACATCACCGCTGCCGGTTCCGCCTGTTATGATCTCATAAGACGTGTTTCCAAAGGCAGCAATATTTTTAACAGCAGCTGTAAAAGGTAATGAACTGTTTGTGTTCTTCAGCAGTACCATTCCTTCAGTAGCTGACTGACGAGTTACCTCAGCATGAGCTTTAAGATCAGGTTTATCAGAGTATTTATATCCTTTAAACCGCGGACTCTGAAGCATAATATTCAGTATTTTCTCAATGTTGCGGTCTAATATTTTCACATCAAGTTTGCCATCCTGGACAGCTTTTATTATTGTCTGAATCTGAGCAGGATTGCCTGGCATAAGCAGGTCGTTCCCGGCATTCATCTGTGCTACAGGGTCTTTTCCACCACCCCAATCGGTCATGACAAATCCTTTGAAGTCCCAGTCTTTTCTTAAAATGCTGGTTAAAAGATCTGCGCTTTCTGAAGTATATGTCCCATTGATAAGATTATATGATGACATTACTGTCCATGGCTGAGCCTCCTGAACCGCAATCCTGAATCCCTCAAGATAAATTTCGCGAAGAGCTCGTTCGCTGACAATTGTGTTCACCGAGTTTCTGTTTGTCTCAGAATTGTTGGCAGCAAAATGTTTGATTGAGGTACCTACTCCCTGTGACTCTACTCCGTTTACCATTGCTGCAGCAATTTTACCCGTAACGAATGGATCTTCAGAATAGTACTCGAAATTTCTTCCGCATAATGGGTTACGATGAATATTCATTCCCGGACCCAGCAAAATATCAGCACCGTATTCAAGAACTTCATTACCCATCGACTGTCCGACTTTATTTACCAGGTCAACATCCCATGTTGATGCCAGCAAAGTACCAACTGGGAAAGCTGTACAATAATATGTATTCTTCTCATTTTGCCTGGTAGGGCTTATCCTCAGACCTGCCGGTCCGTCGGCAAGTACCATAGGTGTGATACCAAGACGCTCGAGCTTAAATGTCGTACCCGCAGCACCGGCAACGAGGCTCTGTGTCTGTCCGATCATCGGACCTGTCGGAGCATTTGCTGCAGGAGCAGCCTGAGGAGCAACAGCTCCAGGAGCACCGGGAGCACCAGCTCCGCTGGGAGGAGCTCCGCCCATCCGCATCCCTGTACCTACTACAAGTGCTGCCTTTTCTTCAAGGGTCATTGCTGCAATAACTTTCTTAACCGGATCTTTACCAAGTCTGGGCAAACCTGCTGATTGAGAGTTGCCCGGAAGACAAAAAAGTACTGCCAGGATAAATAAGGAGATGATTTTTTTCATATTACATTTTAATTTGAATAATTTGAAGATTTTTTAAGATTAACAATAATATAATCAGGTATTTATTTTATAGTTTGATTTCCATTCTGGTACCATTTTCAATCAGGGAATTTTTTATCTGTTTCCCATTTACAGAAATACTGACACTGATCTTACCGCCAGATCTGAGGACAGAAATGTCAATTGTTTTATCACCAAATGCGATAATATTCTTAAGAGACATCTCATTCCATTCCACCGGCAATTGGGGTGTGATGGAAAATGAGTTTAATCCCGTTGGCCGGAATCCGAAAACACCTTCAGTTATAACCCTGCAATAGAGTGCGCTTTCTGCCGAAAGGTGTCGCTGGTTGCCTTCAGGATATGCTTCAACAGCATACGGAACATGCTCTCCAAGCAAACGGCGGTTTGAATAATCGGTCAGGTATTTAAGTCCTTTTTCAGTGGCGCCTGCAGCAAATACTCCCCGCAGTCCATAAAGAGTGGAGCGGTCCCAGAAAGTTGTCGAACCTTCCTGTGTAAGCAATCCCTGGTCTGTCCAAAGTTTTGGTGAAAAAAGAGCATCCATAGTTCCCTGCGCCCTGTCGAATATACCAACAGTAAGAGGAATACAAATCCACGAACGGAGTTTATCGTTTCCATCATAATAACGATATGTATGAAATCCATCCATTTCAGCTCCGAAATACTTTTCAATACTGACTTTCAGATCTTTTGCCATTGTCTTGTATTGTGCCATCAGTTTTGGCGATTCACCTAGATCTCTGCCTAAATAGATTGCCGAGTTAAGGGCATCATATAACAATGAAGAGGTACAAAGATTAGCCTTTCCGGCTGGAAAACGACCCTCAAGCTCATCGCTGTCTGACGACACAACACCATCCTTGTTGATCTTCCGTCTGCTGTATTCAATACACCACTTTATAAGAGGCCATAGTTCTTCAGCAGCATCTTTATCCCCCACAGCCAGTGCGAACCGGGAAGCACCATAGGCTATCATTGCCTGGTCGCCCCTGTCTCCGGCGCCGTTCCAGAAACCTGTACCTTCAGCAATTATTGAACTTGGGATTGGTTTGTATTCCGGATTCATGTACTTTGAAAACCACAACCACGACACCATACCTGCCTCAATAGCAGTTGAATAACCGGTATAAGCAAAAAACGGATTAGCATATTCTGCCTGATCATTGGCCCATATAGCTGCATAATAGCTGCCTCCTCCCGGACTGTGAACCAGACCGCCTTTTGTTTCGAAAATGCTTTCCATGGCGCGAATCTTTGCAAAATCAAACATCCGGTTAAGTACAGGATCGGGCGAGGTAAATGTCAGATTATTAAACATCTGATCAACAAATTTTTGCCGCTGAATTAGTTCTTTGTCAAAATCAACAGTCAGTGGAGCATCCGAAATCTTACGTCCTGTGAAGATTACTGCAAATGTCAGCTTCTCATTCGGTTTAACTGTATAAATACCTGCACCCGATGTCTTTGCAGAGATTTCATAAACATCATAAACGCTTTTCTCCCTCTGGCTCCTGGTGTTTTTTTCGAAATCTTCTACCTCAACAGTTATATCCCTTGCGGAGGTATTTTCAATTGTGTATTTCTCGAAGCCAACCGGTTTATTTGTCGAGGGAAAAAACTCACGGGTGATATTGATATTATTATTAAGTGTGCCTGAAATACTTAATATCCCGCGTAGCGAGAACGAGTTAACTTGTTCACTTGCTGTTCTGTTATTGATTTTAATTACAGGTTCTGCCTCTGCGCCAAATGTGTAAATCAAACTGGCATGAGTATCATTGGGAATGGTCCGGAGCATAGGAAAAACAAGCTGCTTTGAGGTTATAAGTTTTCCTTTCTCATCAACTCCATATGTTGTTATCATCGAAATAAATCGTCCGCTCATTTCGATATTGTCAGAATGAGCCTCCCCTTTTTTAACAGTCCATGAGATACTTCCATCAGGCTGTAAAGTCCAGCGGTTCTGACCCTGAAGATTAAAAACAAATATAGCAGCAGCCAGAATGGTAAAGAGTTTTCTTTTCATGGTAATTTTTTAGATAATGTATATGATTTCCCTTTAAGCTACTTCGTGTTATACTTTGTGAAACTTTGTGCCTGCCTGCCGGCAGGCAGGGTTAAATGATTTTTTTACCACAAAGGTAACTCAAAGGATTTCTCGAAGGAGCACAAAGAAATTCCTTAACAAACTTAGTAGGTTGTATACTCGATTAAAATCTATTAATAGACAATCCTTATAGTAATTCTATTCCCTTTATCACCTGAATAACAGAGGTGCAAATTCCGAGAGATAAATCCTCCAGTTTGCCCAGGTATGTCCACCTGTACTTTCGCGGTATGTATATTTCAGACCTGCCTTATCGAGAGCTGCCCTTAATGTTACAACACTCTTGTAAACAAAATCATCCTTGCCACAGCCAATCCAGTATAATTTATACCCGCTATCCTTTAATTTCAGAAGTTTTGCATTTCTCTCCTCTTCCAGCTTTGCTGCATCCTGTGTTTGAGGACCCATATTCATGATACCCATGCTATATACTCCAATATAACTGAACATACCAGGGTTATTGTTTGTGATAGTCTGGGTATGTCCTCCACCCATAGATAATCCGGCAATTGCACGGTTATCTTTGCCGGTAAGAGTACGATAATTTTTTTCAATAAAGGGAACAACGTCCTTGACAAGATGTTCTTCAAATTTTCCTGCTAACCTTGTATAGGAAGGGACAGACTGATCACCCTGCATCTGAACCGGTGGTACCTCATTCTGTGCTCCTGCCTGATTTGCATTTCCGTTGGTCATGACCACTATCATAGGTTTTGCCTTTCCCTGTGCAATAAGGTTATCCATTATCTGGGCAGTCCTTCCCATATTTGTCCAGGCATCTTCATCACCACCTGCACCGTGTAAAAGGTAAAATACCGGGTACTTATCTTTTCCTCCCTCATATCCTGCCGGAGTATAAACATAAACCCTGCGGTCCATCCCAAGAACCTCCGATTTATACCATACTTTGTTTACTGTACCATGCGGTACTCCATTCTTCTGAAAGTAAAGATCGGATTCAGCCCCGGGGATGATGAAAAAGCTCTGATAGTTTAATCCATCACGTCTGACCTGGATGTTATTTGGATCGATTGTTCTCACTCCGTCAACAGAAAATGTATAGCCGTATAGCTCTGGCTTCAGAGGACCAACTGTAAGGGTAAATAATCCTGTGTCATTCCTTACAAGATTTTCAACTGCATTGAAACCAGTCTGCCATTCACCGGCAACAGTGACCTTTGTGGCATCCTTTGCAAAGATTCTGAATGTCACTTTATTATCGGGCGAAATCTCAGCCGAAATAATACGCGGAGCCATCCTGAAAGCAGGGCGTGCCGTAGGCTGTGCCGCAGGCCTTGCAGGTTCCTGCGCTAAAGAAGTGATAGTTGAAGTAAAAAGAATAAAATTTGCAGTAATAACTACAAATAACAGAATTTTGAACTTTTTCATTTTAGTGATTTTTAAATTTTTTCGTTTCTTAATTTGTAACCTTTTATTCCCAGGTATCTGTTCTGAATGATGATGCCGGTAATCCTTCAGTATTGAAAAGATCTCCCACAATAAAGTCTTTAAAAGCATATCTTACAGCTACAGGTTCAGCAACTGACGGGCAGAATAATGTAATCCCACCTCCAACAAAGAATGCTTTGGCAGGAAAGAAACGCTTATTTGCACCAGCCACTTCAAAACATGCCAGCTCTTTCCCATAAGAAGTAAGGCCGTTAACTGCATTATTGAAGGTCAGCTTTACAACTGATCCTGTAACAGTCATTTCCTTTAATACCGGACCCGAACTGGCAAATCCTGCTTTGCCGTAAGTATTTGCAAGAGCCAGGTAAGCCAGCCTGTCACCACCGGCTTTTTTATTTGCCGGATGAATGCAATCCTTTTCACCGATATCCATAATGGATGCCATACCAATATTAGGAATGGCAGAAGATGCTTTCAACTGAGCTTCACGAAGAAATGCCGAACTCAAACCGGTGGTTCCATAATCATAGGGAGCAATCTGAACATAATAAAACGGGAATTCACCTACGCCCCACACAGAGCGCCAGTTCTCAACCATACCTGGCAATAACTGGACATACTGACTCGCTTCATTACGGTTCGATTCACCCTGGTACCAGATAGCCCCTCTTATACCATAACCAACCATGGGATTTATCATGGCATTGAAAAGAACAGTTGGTGTCTGCTGCGAAAGGGTCCCAGTCTGGTTTTTATCCGGAAGTTTAATAAAATCAAACTTTTTAAGTCCCTCCTCGCTTATCCAGGGTTCTATGCGCGTACCTCCCCAGCTTGTATTAACAAGTCCAACAGGAACATTCAGTGCCCGGTAAAGCATTAAACCAAAGTAATAGGCAGTTGCACTGAACTCGCTAACATTTTCAGGTTCACAGTTTTTCCAGGTACCGGTAAAATCGTCAAGAGGTTGCAGACTGCTTGCCTTTTTAACAGTAAACAGGCGTATTACAGGGTTCGAAGATGTTGCAATTGTCTCATTTGATCCGGTAACAGGTTGGTTCATATAACCTTTCATCGGCATTTCCATATTCGACTGGCCGGAGCATACCCATACCTCACCTATCATTACATTTTTCAACTTTATTGTCTTGCCTTCACTTATTGTAACCTCATAAGGTCCTCCTGCTGATGGTGTTACAACCTTTATTTTCCACTTTCCGTCACTTCCGGCTCGGGCTGTATAATTTTTCTTATTCCATGAGGTGGTAATTTTTACTGTTGCATTATTTGAGGCAGAACCCCATATGGCAGCTTCAGTTTGTTGCTGCAGAACCATATTATCACAGAATATTGCAGGTAGCTTTACCTCTCCGTAAAGGGAATTTGATGAAATGACAAATACTATAAGTAATGTCATTAATAATGATAATGATCTTTTCATGTAAATAATTAATTAATTGATTTATTAGTATTTATCTATTAAGTGCCTGGAGTTTGGAGTGCCTAAAGTGCCTGAAGTTATTGCCATTATTAAAATTATTCTGTAAGCCAGCGGATTGCATAATATTCGCATTGCCCTTTTCCGGCGTTGGTTAAGCCATGAAAATCATCATTACCCAGAAAAAACAGAGAACCTGGTCCGGCTTTGTAACTTTTATCATTTATTTTCATCTCAACAACCCCTTCTCTCACAAGTATCAGCTCCTCATCGGGATGAGTATGTCCGGCATGGCTCGATAATCCTTCTTTAATTGTCGTGACATGAATTTCAAGCTCTTTCAGAACAGAAGTCTTCTGTCGCATAATATTCCGCCGGCCTCCAATTTCGGATGGTTTGAATTCCAAATCCCGCCAGTCGATGAAAAGAGAAGGTACAGTCTCCTTTCCATTCTGAGTAGCGGTATTCTTATATGGCTTAAAAGCGATGAGATAGCAGACAGCATTTGAAGTAAGCGGATTTAAAATAAATACATCAGAACCTGATGAGGCGACTATTACACTTCCTGCACCTAAAATCCGCTGGTCTCCATTTATCCTGATATCAATTTTCCCTTCCTTAACAATAATAAGTTCATCAACACCTGCATCGATCTTGAGATTATTCCCCTCCTCTCCGGGTATTAATGTTATGGCTTTAATATCAAAATTATCAAGACTCCTTGTCGGACTAATGAAGAAATCTCTCTCTTCACCTGTTGAAGTCTTTATCACTTTCAGTTTTTCCCAGTCATATACTGACGAGCCAAGTTTAAGCTGAGCATTAACTGTCAGTATGGATAGTAAAATCAATATAGTTAATATGACCGACTTTTTCATAACCAAATACTATTAATTCCTTGTTTATGATACAATTATGGTACAGTAAAATATGCCTTTCCAAACCCACTCCATGACCATCCAGGAAGGAAACCTAAGTAATTATCCATAACTCAATTATACCGTTGTACCTTTGTACCCCAGAGCCATTGAACCGTTAAGCCTTTACAGCCTTTAACCATGCCTGAGCCATCAGCTGGGCTCCCGGGAATGAGGCATGTACACCATCACCTGTCCAGTATGCTCCTGGTGCCCTTTTTTGGGCCTCATCATAAACTTTCTGAAAAGGTATAAAAGTAGCTCCGAACTGATCTGCAATCTCTCTGGCTGCCTTCTGGTAACCATAGAATTCAGGATACCATTTATCATCAACAGCCTTAACTCCTGGTACAGCATATGGTTCACAGATAATAAGCTTTATGTTTGGCAGGGCCTTTTTGGTTCTTTCAAGAAGAGCAATATAGTCTTTTCTGTATACTTCGACTGTACCATTGTATTGTCCGTTCAGTTTATGCCAGATATCGTTCACTCCGATCAAAATACTTAAAACATCGGGTTTTAATTCAAGGCAATCCTTATCCCACCTTTCCGCAAGCTGGAAAACTTTATTTCCTGATATACCTTTATTGTATATTTTGAGATTCA
>Ga0208980_10001896_pt1 | contig 12700 bp, 11 predicted proteins | sample WetSurMetagenome_3_FD_187993 | JGI IMG/M metagenome (GOLD analysis project Ga0208980, IMG submission 187993) | Wetland microbial communities from Twitchell Island in the Sacramento Delta, sample from surface sediment Aug2011 Site A1 Bulk (version 2) | ecosystem: Environmental > Aquatic > Marine...
AAAACTTCCCCTTTATCACCATGCTCTTTGGTAACCGTCGTTGTTACCTGATATTTCTCAGTACCGCTACCCTCTTTTGAGCTATAATTATTATAAACCATGATATCACCTGTATGACCCTCCATTTTTGTATGAGCTGAATCGGAACTGACGATAGTATATTTCTTAACAACTTTCCGGTCATCCTCCCCGTCTGATGAAACAGTTACATAAACATGTTCTTTGCCGGATTGGTGCTTTACTTCTGGGTCGCCTCCGTTATGATTCAGAAAGATGACAGTACCATCCTTGAGCCTTATAGAATCGGCTGTCATTGAATCTTTGAAAACAGTGTCAATAACTGTTTTTGTTCCGGTGCCGTCTTCTACTATGATTTTGATCTTTTCTTCACTTTTTTTATCCTGTCCGGCAGCCATCGAGAATGACATCATCAGGATTATAACAGGCAGATAAATTGATTTAAAATTTTTCTTCATGACAGGTTCTTTTAGTTCATAATGGCTCAAAATTACTCTATTGGAATTATTCCACAGTTAATATTCGGTTAATAAGAGTTAATGAAAAGTTAAATACTTCTTTATTAACGACTTTATGATTTATTTTTGTACCATGAACAAGAAGAAATTCACCGGTCTTATTATTATGATGCTTTTATCAATTATTGGCATCATATGGGTTCAGACAATTTGGATAAGAAGAGCTATCGGTATACAGAATGAAGGCTTCAACTACGCAGTAAAGGCCAGCTTGATTAACACTGCAAACAGTATCGAAGCCTCCCGGAAAATGAATCTTTTTAATAACTTCAATCCAGGAGACCAATTTCCAGACAATAATTCCACTTCTGATGTAATGGGCTATCTGAGCATAGGAGGCTACACTTCAGCACCGGGTGATAAGTTTAGTATCAGTATTACCAATCACTCAGTTACCAGCGGTTTTGATACTGGAAAAATTACAACAGTTAACAAATCTTATACCATCACAAATGATACTTCAGTTATTTCTGACTCTGACACTTATGTGATAAGCTCTCCCGATAAATCAGGCAAGATAAACATTTTAAGGAAAGGTGATGACCTGCACACTGATTCAAAGACCGGATACATGAAGCAAAATGATTTTCTCGATTGGGTCAGAAAGAGATCAAGTGAGTTTCAGAACATGAGCAGTCAGATGATAAATGAGATTTATCAATGGGAAAAAACGCATGAACTTGATAATAAAGAGATTGAATATGCCCTCAAGCAAAGCCTGGCGTATAACCAGATTCAGACTCCTTATGAATATGCGGTAATAAAAAACGGTGTTGTCCAGAGTGGAAATTTTAAGGAATCACAAAAAAGTGATTTTCTGAAAAGCAAGTATATGATCAGATTATTTCCTGATAATATTATCCGTGAAGACCTGATCCTTTCTGTGATCTTCCCGGAAAGAACGAATTATGTACTCGGATCAATGGCCTGGATTCTTGGAGGTTCAATGCTCTTCTCACTATTTATACTTGCAACTTTTGCCCTGAGCCTTTTCTTCATTATCAGGCAGAAAAAAATATCTGAAATGAAATCAGACTTCATAAATAATATGACTCATGAATTTAAAACTCCAATAGCAACAATATCTCTTGCGGCTGATACCATAACGAATTCTAAAGTAATAAATGATGAGTCAAGTATAAGGCATTTCATCGGTATGATAAAGAAAGAAAACAGCCGTATGAATAAAAAAGTGGAAACAATACTGCAAATTGCCTCACTTGATAAAAAGGAAATTGAATTTATATTTGAAAATGTATCGCTGCATACAGTTATTGAACATGCTGTTGAAACAATTGAAATACAGGTGCATCAGCGAAACGGGAAGATTTATCTTAATCTGAATGCTGAAAATCCTGTTATTTATGGCGACAGTGAACATCTCACAAATCTGGTAAATAACCTTCTTGATAATGCTATAAAATATTCCCCTGAATTGCCTGAAATCACTCTTACAACAACTAACTTTGAAAAGGGGATAATTATGATGGTGGAAGACAAGGGTATAGGTATGACAAAAGCGGTTCAAAGCAAAATATTTGAACGGTTTTACCGTTTGAGTTCGGGTAACGTGCATAATGTCAAGGGTTTCGGACTTGGCTTAAATTATGTGCGTTCTATAATTGAAGCCCACAAGGGCAACATAAGGGTATTCAGCGAACCAGGAAAAGGAACCCGGTTCGAAATCTTTTTACCATTTAACTGGGAGAATTAATATGAGCAATAAACCTGTTAAAATTTTTCTTGTCGAGGATGATTTAAGTTTTGGATCAGTTCTTAAATCCTACCTTGAAATTAATGACTACTCCGTTGAGTGGGTAGACGATGGGAAATATGCAATAGACCATTTCCGTAAAGGTGTGTTTAATATCTGTATCCTGGATATTATGCTTCCGCATGTTGATGGCTTTACTATTGCCAGGGAGATAAGGCAGATTAACAATGAAGTCCCCATAATCTTTCTTACCGCAAAAAAACTGAAGGAAGATGTGCTTAAAGGTTACGGATTAGGAGGGGATGATTATGTCACCAAGCCATTTGATACTGATATACTTCTTGCGAAAATAAAAGCTATTATTTCCAGACGGGATTTTCAGACCGGAACCAAGGATTTTTATGAAATTGGAAAATTCGTTTTTAACTCAAAATTGCGAACACTGACAATCGGATCTGATGAAAAGAAGCTCTCGCCTAAGGAAGCACAGTTACTCGAACTGCTGGCAATTAACCCCAATGCGTTGATAAGCAGGGAGATGGCTCTTAAAAAAATATGGGGTTCCGATGATTATTTCACCGCCAGAAGCATGGACGTTTATATCACTAAACTCAGAAAATTTTTATCTGACGATCCGGATCTGAATATTAAAAATATTCATGGAGCAGGATTCCAGCTTATTGTCAAAGAGGAGTCAGATTAAGATTCTTTCTGTTAAATTGCAGGGGAAGCAGATTGCTTATACTTTCTATAATCAGGGTTTTATTTTTCCCCGACAATATTATCCTGATTTTATTTCCTGTCCTTGACTCTTCCTCGGCTAATACCTGGCGGCAGTTCCCGCAGGGAGATGGCACATCTTCCGTTAATCCGTCCTCTTTAATGGAGACAATAGCAATAGCTGTGGGTTTGTCATTATAGTGGTTAGAGACAGAGTTGGAAAGAGCGCTTCTTTCAGCGCAGATCCCTGATGGGAATGCAGCATTTTCAACATTTGCTCCCCTCACTATCATACCGCTTTCAAGCCTGACTGCGGCTCCGACTTTAAATTTTGAGTATGGAGCATAAGCATTTAGAGCAGTTTCTCTGGCGGCAGTAATAAGTTCAAGGTCATTAGAGTCTAATTCATCAGTATTTTCATATTCTTTATATGAAAATGATATATTCTTCGTTCTAATCATTGGATTCTTACTCTTATAGGTTCATAAAGGTAGTAAAAAAAGTGAGTAGTGAGCCAGCTTTTAGCATGGTTGAAGTTTAAGAAAGTCTAAATGAAAAAGTTGAATTGTTGAAAAATAGGATCAGATGAAGCTTAAAATGTTTATAACAACTCAAGGTCCTTCAGACACACTTAGCACTTTTATCTATTTTTGTCGTAAAAATATTTCATATGCATAACAGACTTTTTATTATTCTTTCTGCTGTATTAAATTTATGTCTGTATTCATGCAAAACAACTAAACCTCTGGTTTCTACCGCTAAACCTGATCTTACAGTAAATGATTATGTAAATTCCTATAAAGACCTTGCTGTTACGGAAATGAAACGGACAGGTATTCCGGCAAGCATTACCCTGGCTCAGGCTATAATAGAATCCGATTGTGGACACAGCTCACTTGCGAGGGAAGCAAATAACCATTTTGGGATCAAATGTCATGACGACTGGAAAGGGCCGAAAGTGCTGCATAATGACAATAAAAGAAATGAGTGTTTCAGGAAATATGGAAGAGCCGAAGATTCTTTCTACGACCATTCCGATTTTCTGAAGTCAGGATCTCGCTATAATTTTCTTTTTAACTTAAATCCGACTGATTACAAAGCCTGGGCCCATGGATTAAAGAAGGCTGGTTATGCAACAAATCCTGATTATGCAAATATGCTGATCAGAACCATTGAGGAAAATAACCTTTCTTATTATGATCACGGATATACTGCAACTAATGTGCCTGAGCAAATTAACGACACGGTTAAAAAAATTGCAGTACCTCATTATTCTGACAGCACAAAAAAAACTATGACTCTCTCAAATACCAGTACATTGGTTCTGGCTCGTGTACCCAGGATCATGGAGAATAACAGGATTCAGTATATTATAGTAAGGGATGGTGATACAAAAGAAAAACTTGAAAATGAGTTCCAGCTGCTCAGGTGGGAGTTGGCCAAATATAACGAGCTTAAGAATGATTTTCCACTTGTTCCCGGTCAGATTTTATATCTTCAGCCCAAAAGAGAAAAGGCTGAACCAGGGAAAGATTATTATTTTACAGTTGAGGGAGATACAATGTACCTGATATCGCAGAAGTATGGCGTAAAACTTAAGAAGCTCTACGAGATGAACAGGATGGCAGATGGAAGTGAGCCACAGGCAGGGGAGAAGATCTGGTTAAGAAGCACTAAACCGGTTCAATAGCGGGAATACTGAAATTGTCAATATTGAATCCTCTCAGGAATTCGACAGTATTCATTCTTTTCTTGCCTTCAAGCTGTATGCTGGAAACATTTATAAATCCGTTCTTGCAACTTATCCTGATAAAGTGTTTTCCATCAGAGATTATTGTACCTGGTTTTAATGAATGAACTTCAGTTTCGGGCTGGCTTTCGTAAATTTTGAACAATATCGACACAGAATCATTTTTGAACCAGGATCTGGCACAGGGGTAAGGTGAGAGGCCCCTTATAAAATTGTGAATTTTAACCGGGTCATTGTTCCAGTCGATAATACAATCAGCAGGGTATATCCTGGGAGCAAGATTCAGCGATTCTCCCTGACGTATCAGCTGTACCTGAGGCAGTCCATCTACCTTATTTTCAGTAATGAAAGTAAGTGTTTTGATTACTAGTCTGGCTCCGTGTTTCATTAACCTGTCATGAAGATCACCGGCATTTTCAAAAGGGAATATCTGTACCTGTTCCCTTAAAAGGATATTTCCTGTATCTATTCTTTCGTCAATAAGGAATGTTGTGACCCCTGTCACCGTTTCACCATTGATAATAGCATGATTTATTGGTGCTGCGCCACGGTAATCGGGCAGCAATGATGCGTGCAGATTAATTGTGCCACCCGGCGGAATTTTCCATACCTCTTCAGGTAGCATCCGGAAGGCAACAACAATAAAAAAATCTGCTTCCAGGTTTCGGAGACTCTTAATAAATTCCGGATCCTTGAGATTTGCTGGTTGCATTACAGGCAGATTGCTTAGTTCAGCAAATTCTTTTACAGCCGATTTTGCTATCTTCCTGCCTCTTCCGGCTGGTTTATCCGGAGCTGTGACCACTGCAACGACATTAACTCCATTCATTAGCAGTGAGCCAAGAGTTGCCACTGCAAATTCAGGCGTCCCCATGAATACTATCCTGAGATTTTTCATAAATGGTTTTAACTATCCAAAAACAAAGATAAATTCAGTCTTCTATATGTTTATAGCATGACAGGTCATGTCCCATCTTATTTGCTTTGGTTTCAAGATAAAACTGATTGTGAGGATTTGATTCGATAACCAGAGGTATGGTTTCAACTATTTGTATTCCATATCCTTCCAATCCTGCTCTTTTTACCGGGTTATTTGATATCAGCCTGACCTTTCCAAGACCGAGTTCTCTCATTATGCTTGCTCCAACTCCGTAATCCCGTTCATCTTCACCAAACCCGAGTTTGATGTTTGCCTGTACCGTATCCATTCCTTCATCCTGAAGCCTGTAAGCTTTGATCTTGTTAAGAAGCCCGATACCTCTTCCTTCCTGGCTAAGGTATATGACAACCCCTTTGCCTTCAGCCTCAACCATTGACATTGCTTTCTGGAGCTGTGGTCCGCAGTCACACCGCATCGATCCAAAAATATCTCCTGTGAAACATGATGAATGAAGTCGGACCAGTACCGGCTCGTCTTTTGTCCACTTGCCTTTAACCAGAGCAGCATGTTCGATTCCGTTGCTCGTCTGCCGGAAGGGAATAAACTCAAAATCGCCTCTTTCTGTCGGAAGCTTAACCCTGTCGCCCTTCTCAATAATTGAGTCCCTCTCAAGAGTATACCTGATAAGGTCTTTGATTGCGATAATCTTTATGTCAAATTTTTCTCTGAGTTTGACAAGATCATTCAGTCTTGCCATGGAACCGTCATCATTCATTATCTCCACCAGGGCACCGCCGGGCCGGAGATTTGCATACCTTGTCAGATCCACAACAGCTTCTGTATGTCCTGCCCTTCTCAGAACTCCTTTTGATTTTGCCTTTAAAGGAAAGATATGGCCGGGGCGTCCCAGATCAGATGGTTTAGTTGCGGGATCCACAAGAGCTTTAATAGTAAGTGCCCTGTCAAATGCCGATACTCCTGTTGTCGTCTTATCATTCAGTAAATCGACTGTAACTGTAAACTGAGTTTCGTGAATGGATGTGTTGTTTCCCACCATAAGGTTCAGATCAAGTTCTTCACATCTCTCCTCAGGCAGCGCGGCACAGATAAGTCCACGGCCATGCTTAGCCATAAAATTTACGATTTCAGGTGTAATAAGTTCTGCCGAGCATATGAAATCGCCCTCATTCTCACGATCTTCGTCATCAACAACAATTAAAAGTTTTCCCAGCTTTATATCCTCAATTGCTTCTTCAATAGTATTCAGAACAATATCATTCATTATAATAGTTTATTAGTCTGCAGCAGAATTTCTGCTTGATCCATTCATAAAAATCTTGTATAAAAAATCTTTAACCTTTTTTAAGAACAGTATATAAGTTTCAATGTTCAATATTACAGAATCGGTGGTGGCTTTATAGGTAAGGAAAATTCCAACGGGAAGCAGGATATAAGAGGCGGCCCACATACCTGCAAATGTGCCAACGATGTCTTCTTCTACAAATTTTTGCCCTGTAATGGTAATAACATAATATATAACAAAGAAAAAGATAGATATAACTGCCGGAGTGCCCAGGCCACCTTTTCTGATAATTGCTCCCAGAGGGGCACCGATAAAGAAAAAGACGAGGCATGCAAATGACATTGTGAGCTTTTTATTCCACTCCACCTCATATCTTTTTATCGCTTTGATTTCATAACGCTGAGATTCATTTTTCTCATTAAGTATAGCGTTTTCTTCCTTAAGGCTTTCAATAGCCTTTGCCAGCACAGTTCTTTTATCTATAACTGATAAAGAATCGAAGAGAGCTTTTGCATGAAATGGTGCAACGTTTTTCGCGGCTTCAGTTATTTCAGCCGGAATAGTAATGCCGGTCTTGGAGAATCGTACGATATATAATTTTATATCCTTGAAATCTTTGAACTGGGCATTGAGTTTTTGATTGTATTTTTTATTGAGAGAGTCAATAGTAAAGGTCAATTGTGAAATATTTAACATTGCCGGTCCCGATTTGAACAGGCCATCCTCACTCCGCTGCAAATCAAATCCGGTAAGAGGAATTACGATGGTCTGCTCTTTGAAGCTGTCTTTCCTGGAAGGATATTTTTTTAAGGAAGGACTAATGTTTTTTTCCTGTATTTCAGTATATTCATGTCCGTTATACAGTGTCATGATCATCCCTGTTTCGTCTTTGGTCAGTCTCATATAACCAGAGTCTGCCAATATGACTGCATAATTGCCCCTTCTTTCACGATGGTCATAAATAATCAGGTTATCAAGACGATTTGTAACGGGATCTTTTTTCGATATTTTTATGCTGAAATCGGGAACACCGTTGTAGAATGTTCCTGCCTGAATATTTATATCTGGTTTCTTCCTGCGTATATCCCAAAGGAGAGTTCTTGCCTTGCTGGTTGAATAAGGTAGTACATTATTTGAGAAAAAGAATGATACAACAGCAATTAATCCTATTAGTATCATTAATGGAAGCATGATACGTTGCAGAGGGATACCTGATGATTTGAGTGCTGAAAGCTCACTGAATTCTCCCATATTTCCAAAAGTCATAAGTGATGCAAGAAGAATCCCGAGTGGAAGAGCGGTAGGCACAAAGGTAAGTGCAAAATGGTAAAGTAGTTCGCTAAGTATTTTAAAATCAAGTCCTTTACCTGCAAGCTCGTCAACATACATCCAAAGAAACTGCAGGATTAGAATGATAAGCACAATAAAAAATGTGAATATCAGCGGGCCTATAAATGATTTTAATAAAAACTTGTCAACCTTTTTCACTGATTGTTTGCATTTGAAGTGCAAAACTAGTTGATTTTTATCAAATATGTCCTTTTGGATTTACTCAATTTTTACTTGTTGATCATCAATGTGGCTTTCTTTGGCTTAAAACAAGGAACAGGGGCACGATTTATCACGATGAGCCCGATGAAGTGAAATGAAAAATTATATTCCTAAGGCTCTTTTGAGATCATTTATTTGTGAATCCCAGAGATAGATTGAATCTTCCTTTTCCTCCGACTCTGCAAAATCAGTAATTATAAGAGCCAGCTCGTTGGTAAGTTCTTCCAGATTTATCCTGAACTCGAAATAGTTTGAATCGTCATTTTCCATTCCAATCCATTCAAATCTGACCATTTTATTCTCTTTCAGAGCAGAAAGCCTTGCTTTTGATTCGGAACTATTCCAGTAAAATGTGAAGAGATCGCCGTCAACATTCACCTGGTCGGCAAACCACTCTCCCAATCCCTCAGGTGTACTGAGTCTGGAGAAGAGCACTTTTGGCGAGCAGTTAAGATTATATTCCAGTTCGAACTTTGATCTCATGATGGTTGGATGTTCTGATTTTTGTTCTTTTTCTGCAATATAGAAAAAATATTGAAACTATAATGTCTTATTGCAAATTAGTAACAAACTGATTATATTTGCACCCGCAAAAAGTGCAGTAAAGTTTTATTTGGCGAGATAGCTCAGTTGGTTAGAGCGCATGATTCATAATCATGAGGTCCGGGGATCATTCCCCCGTCTCGCTACAAAGAAAATCAAGCAGTTATGATGATAAATTCCATAACTGCTTTTTGTTTAAATGCACACCTGATTACACACGTTAAACAGGTAAGGACTTTTACCGCATTTTCAGCTTGACTTCCCATCTCTTCTTTCTATAATATGCTTTCCTGAAATTCTTCCAATATGAAAAGTCCTGATTTCACACCGTTTCTGCAGGTCGGCTCATTATTACGTAATACATCATTTATAAATTATCAGCCTTTCCTTTAAATTGACAGTAAAGAATCTTATTTTTACTATATTATTTATAATCAGCTGGCTCTGTTCAAAATAAATTAAGGATTAACATGAAAAAATTAACGAGAAAAGAGTTTATTGACCTTTCAATGATTAATGTAATGGCTGTTCCTTTCATCAGGACGGCCGGGCTGGGAATAGCCAAACCTGTCATGATCAATGCTGGGGAATATTCTGCCGAAACATATGCAGATGGACTTGGTTTCCAGGTTTTTGCATTCAGGGATTCTCTGATTAAGGATGCCGGCAGCTTGTTTAAATCATTTGCCGGTGCGGGAATAAAGAGTATAGAGTTTTTTAATCCGGCCAGGCTTAACGAATACGTCCCTATTGTTAAAGATAACGGAATGAACCCTTTATGTACTCATTTTATGCCGGGCTATGTCACCGGTAACTGGACGACAGCACGAAAAATGAATATGGCCCCGCCTGATAACTATTATTTTGAAAATGTTATCGCTGACTGTGTCAAAAACGGGATAAAATATATGGGGATTGCCATTCTTCTTGAAGAAGACAGGCCGACACTTGATGACTATAAACGATTTGCTGAGAAATTCAATAAATGTGGAGAGCAATGCAGAAAATCAGGAGTCCAGCTCTATTACCACAACCACTCATTTGAATTTCAGCCGATGAATGGGACCACCCCTTACGAAGAAATGCTTAAAATCTTCGATAAAAACCTCATTAAAATTGAAATAGATGTATTCTGGCTGACTGTTGCCGGATTGAATCCGTTAACCTGGATACAAAAACTTACTGACCGGCTGCTGTTCATTCATATGAAAGATCTGAAAAAAGGATCAAAGACGGGAGTATATAACTTTGATATTCCGGAGGATAGTTATGTGGAACTGGGGACAGGCATGCTTGATTATAAGGCAATACTTACTGAAGCACGAAAGGCCGGAATCCGATATTCTATTATTGACCAGGATTCAACACAGATGGAGGACAAAATTGCCAGTGTGCGACAGAATTGTGAGTATATAAAGTCTTTGGGAATTTAAAAGTCCAGGAACAAAAGTTGCATCAGGGAATCAATCCACTCTCACTCTTCACTGCAGGGCAGCGACTTAAAAAAATCAGGATGCAGGTCACATCCATGTGAAATGCATAGCTGAATACGTAGTCTTATGCTATTTGAAGAAATATACCTGTAGCTGTCCCTCCCGGATTCTTCTATTGTTTCAGATAACAAAATCCCGAAAGTGTCTGGCGTTTTGAAGTACGTTAAAAACACCTGAAAAAATCAGGTGTTTTTGCTTTTAAATTCAGGTATTTTTGCCCATAATATGTAAGATGTTAAAGGGTACATTTACAGATAAATAGCATAAGCTCTATTTATGTGCTGCAATTAAATATTGTAGAAATTTGAACCTTTAATGAAAGAATCTATGAATACGAAACATATAGACGACATCCCTAACTGGGCTGTTGCATCTATGTCAGTCTTTGTCATATTAGGGACAATAGCAATTATCGTTGTTTTTATTATTGAGTTCCTTAAATAATAAATCTCTTCATGTATTAAAGGAATAAATTTGACTATGTCCTTCGACTGGTTTAAGTTGTCATTGAAATTAACCTGATCGCATATTGTGATTAAGTGGGGAAGGTGCGAACCCCGCAGCGAGGCCGCCGTAGAAATACGGCGGTTTTTGCTATAATTAAATTTGATTGGCAGTAATATCTTTCATAACTTTAACATTGCTAATCCTATTGACTGAAAATTCAACTCGAATAAAATGAAAAACTGTTTACTATTTTTAGTTGTCGTTTTTTATGCATTTAATGCAAACGCACAGACTTACCTTATCTCTTTTGCTGGAACTGGTGCATCAGGTACTGTATCGACTGTTAAAGTTGAGAATCTGACAACGGGGACGACACTTACCTTAAATGGAAATGACATTTTACAACTGACCACAACGACAGATATTCATTCGATTGATGATGGACAGTCATCTGAATTAAAGATTTACCCAAATCCAATGATTGACAATTCTTTATTGCAGTTTAACAACCCTGATGCAGGTAATGTCATTATTGGCGTAATTGACATGAACGGTAAACTCTTAACTCAAATTCAGAGCAATCTGGATAAGGGATTACAGGAATTTCATATTTCGGGTCTTATGAGTGGCTCCTATCTTATATCCATTGTTGGCAGTACTTATCGATATTCAGGAAAACTATTGTGCAATAGTAAAGGATCCGGTTTAATCAGTATCGAGAAAATCAATAATAATCAAGTCGTTTATGTAGATAAAACAAAAACGGAATCTAAAGGCTCTCTGGCTGCAATTGATATGGCATATAACCCTGGGGATAGATTGAAATTTACAGCAGTATCAGGTACCTACAGTACAGTTATTACAGATCTACCTACTCAGAATGAAACAATCTCATTTGATTTCGTACCATGTACGGATGCTGATAATAATAATTATCCGGTTGTTAAGATAGGAACACAACTATGGATGGCAAAGAACCTGGCGTACTTACCTTCTGTAAGCCCATCATCAGAAGGATTAGAAACTTCACCTTACTACTATGTATATGGCTACCAGGGCACAGATGTAAACACTGCTAAAGAAACTGGAAATTACAATACATATGGAGTCTTGTACAATTGGAATGCAGCACAGAATGCCTGTCCAACAGGCTGGCATTTACCTAATGATACTGAATGGCATGATTTAGCTTTAACACTTGATGCTAACTCTACACTTGAAATTGGAACAGGAACAGAAAGCAATATTGCAGGAGGTAAATTAAAAGAAATTGGAACTGCACATTGGAGTTCTCCTAATACCGGAGCTACCAATGAATATGGTTTCACAGCTTTTGCTGGGGGCAATCGTGACAGTGGTGGAACATTTGACTTAATTGGTATAAGCGGGCTATGGTGGGGCTCTACTGAGCAGAGCCCATACTATCCATGGTACCGGGGCCTGACTTGCAGTGGCCCACGCCTGGAAAGAGCAGGCAGCTATAAAACAGATGCTTTTTCCGTTCGCTGCCTCAAAAATTAACTAACCATTACAAACGACTTGTTTTAACCTTCGGAAAACTGCTCCTGAGACTTCGAATTGATATCTCTCCTTTTAAAATGATTTTTAAAAAACAGGCTGAGACAGGATACGCGGAAAAATCCTGCATTCCCATTGACTTTTCTATAGGGGTTTCAATTTTTAGATATAATAGACAAAAATAGTTGGTAAAAAGGTTATCTTATTAAGAAATAATGGGGATCTGCGAGATAGAAATATAAAAC
>Ga0208980_10001897_pt1 | contig 12692 bp, 9 predicted proteins | sample WetSurMetagenome_3_FD_187993 | JGI IMG/M metagenome (GOLD analysis project Ga0208980, IMG submission 187993) | Wetland microbial communities from Twitchell Island in the Sacramento Delta, sample from surface sediment Aug2011 Site A1 Bulk (version 2) | ecosystem: Environmental > Aquatic > Marine...
GATCCGGTAAATATGTCCGCCGCTACTGTTCTTAAAATGGCCACCTCATGGGGGGCTGAAGTAATGGGATTAAAAAATCAGACAGGCACAATTGAAAAAGGCAAAAAGGCGGATATTATTGTCATCGACACAAGGAGTCCTCACCTGACCCCTTTGTATAATCCGGTCTCTTCAATTGTATATTCGGCAAATGGCAGCGATGTAAAGGATGTCATTGTAAACGGAAAGGTCCTGATGAAGGGCAGAAAATTTATTACCCTGGACCAGGAAGAGATAATGGAAAGGGTCAGGACCATCAGTAAAGGGATTAAATGAAATTTGACAATCTATGCAGGACAATGTAATAAGTCGAATCCGTATAAGATATATCACGGCCTGAAAATTATTTTTTAATCAACAATATCATAGAAAAGAAAGCTACGATGAAAAATAAAAAAACAGTATATTATCTTACCCTTATACCCCTTGCGGCAATCCTTGGCCTGTTTATATGGTTCTTTACAATTATCTTTGAGAGTGAAAAGCCCCTTTTGACCATTGAACCTCTTCCTGAATTCATATCAAAACAACAGGCATTTACAATAAAAGCCAGAGACGCCGGGAGAGGGCTTAAGGCATTGAAGGTTACCTACAGCCATGGGGGAAAGGAAGAAACAGTACTTGACGATAAATTTTCCTTTGAAGGGATACTGAACGGAAACGGCACACATGATTATGAAAAGGAATTTATCATAGACCCGCAGGCCCTTCATCTTGCACAAGGGAGCATGGACATCAATATCCAGGCATGGGATTATTCGAGGAAAAACGGGGGTGATGGGAACACAACAGTTATCACTCACACCCTGATCGTTGATACCATGCCGCCGACCATCAGGCCCTTAAGTCAGATGCATAACGTCAACCAGGGGGGAACAGGTTTTATAGTATATAAGGTATCTTCAGACACACTCGAAAGCGGGGTTTATGTGGATGACCTTTTCTTTAAAGGATACCCTGCTACAAATGATCCAAAGAACGAAAACCATGTAGCTTATTTCGCGATCCCGTATAATATAACAGCCAGCCCGTCAATACGTCTATGGGCGAAAGACAAGGCTGAAAATACAATAACCACGAGTTTTTCCTGCCTGGTAAAACGTATACAATTCAGAAGCGATGATATGAATCTCTCCGATTCATTTCTTAAAAAGGTGCTGCCATATTTTTCCAGTGAGATTGACCCGGCCGCCAGCGAAATAGATAATTATCTTAAGATTAACAGGGAGCTGAGAAAGACGGATAATACTGTTATTTATGATCTGATGAAAGACCTGAGCCCTGATAAACTGTGGGAAGGGTCATGGCTGAGACTCAAAAACTCCGCAAGCATGGCAAAATACGCCGATCACAGGAGATATTTGTATAACGGCAAGCTCGTAGATGATCAGGACCACCTGGGCATGGACCTGGCGTCGCTCGAAAACTCTCCTGTAGAGGCGGAAAACAACGGCAGGATCATATTCGCCGAGAGAAACGGCATCTATGGCAACATGGTTGTTATAGACCATGGACAGGGGGTTGCATCTCTTTATGGACACCTGAGCGACATCCTTGTGACAAAGGGGCAGGATGTGAAAAAAGGTGATATCATAGGCCACACAGGCCAGACAGGCCTTGCGGGCGGGGATCACCTGCACGTAAGCATGCTGGTGAACGGTGTCTTTGTCAATCCCATTGAATGGTGGGACGATCACTGGATACAGGACAACATTACATCCAAACTTGAACTGTTGAAGAGCCAGCAATAGATTTCCGGGCTCCAGGATCAGGCTGGATTTACGGACGAGATTGGCTGCTTTATTTTGCAGGCTATAAAAAGTCCTGAGAACAAAATTTAATTATATCTCTTTAATTGAAAAAATTTCCTGTTCTGGGTAACGGAGATATAATAAAATTTATCCTGCGGGATATAGATATAGGGCACATCTTCCTCCCGGCGGAATAAAAAATGCGACAGGATCATGCGATTGGCCGCCCTGTGGCCTATTATCATTATATTGCCGGAGGAATTGCCCAGATAGAGCATCTTGTTGATGCCCCGGTCAATCCTCTCCTTCATGCTGGCGTACCCTTCCCCTTCAGGGTATGAATAGTTATACTTGTCTTTCTTCCTGTCCGAATAAATGAAAGGGTACTTCTCTCTGATTTCGCTGTAACTCATGCATTCACAGATGCCGCTGTCTATCTCATTAAACTCCGCCAATGGAATGATTGTGCATTTCTTCTGCATGGCCTTGATAGGTTCCGCCGTCTGGATGGTCCTTTTTTTCTGGCTCGTGAATATCAGCGGTATCTCCTTATTGCTGAAATATTCCGCCAGATCTCTTGCCTGAGAGCGCCCCTTTTCGGTCAGTTCAGAGTCTCCGCCTATCCTGTTTTCAAGGTTAAAGAAGGTCTCGCCATGCCTGATGAGATAGAGGTTCTTTATGGTGTCGGTGACAAGGAAATCCCTTATCTGGTCATAATAGGGCACCGTATTTTTTATCTCTTCACGGAGGACGGTCTTATACAATGAATTTATTCTTATAAAATTAGGCTCATTTTTTACAGAAGTATAAATCGGGAGATAATATGATATCCTTTTCTTGAAACTCCGTATGGCCTCTTCAGTTGAAAGTTGGCTGAATTCAGGGGTTTCTATCTTTCTCAGAATGCTCGCGTTCAGGATCTCTTCGTCATTATTGATGCATTCGATAAAAAGAATAGGATGGTCATCCAAAGTAGCCTGGATCTTATTTCTTCTTTCAAGGCTTGCATTAGTCGCATCAAGGATTGCAACATCCCCTCCCGCCTTTAGAAAATTCTTAGCCTTTCCTAGATTAATCTCAGCTATCTTTTCCCTTATCACAACCGCTTCCCTGTTATCTGGATTATAGAACTCGGCGATGGATGTGTTATTTGAGACCATCTTCCTTCTGAGATCGCCATTGTTAAAAATCTTTGCCTTTACAGAGTCATGCTGCAAGTCTTCCTTTATCTTGGTCGCCATGGTGGATTTTCCCCTTGCAGGGAGGCCTACCATTACGATATATAATTTATTATTCATGTTGAGACCTATTTATAAATTTGTTTAAGTTAATCTTTCTATCTATAGGGCGCATGGTTCAGGGCGCATGGATCATTAAAAATATATTAGGATGAAATCATGATAACTATCAACAGTTTTTTATTAGCCTATTTATCTTTATACGTCACGAGCACAATTCTGGATATAATCATTGATCTTGCAAACACGGCCCACCTGAAGAAATATAACGGTGCCGTCCCTGAAGGTTTTGAGGGCATGATTGATGAAAAAAAGCTTTCCGATATGGAAAGATATACAAGGGATAATACCGGCTTTGGTGTATTGAAGACTGTAGTTACCAAGTCAGTCTTCATAATCATTATCCTGTCCGGATTGCTGCCATGGTTTCTGGGAGTGATTGAGGGGTGTAATTATATGCTTGCAGGCATCCTCTTCTTCGCATTGCCGGGGGTTATAGGTTTTGTATTTGATATTCCTTTTGACTATTATCACATATTTCGCATTGAAGAGAGGTTCGGCTTCAACACGAACACATTAAGGACCTGGATTATTGATCATATCAAGTCGATATTAATTGCCGTCATTCTTTTCTCGATATTATTATCCTTCCTTCTGTTTATGATAAGACACGCAGGAAATATCTGGTGGTTGCTGGCATGGATATTTTTTATCTCCTTTCAGCTGTTGATGGTCGTACTGTACCCGACATTAATAGCGCCTCTTTTCAATAAATTCGAACCTGTCAAGGACAGGGAACTGGAAAATGCAATAAGAGAATTAGCATCGAAAGAAGGACTTCGTATCAAGGATATTTTCCAGATGGATGCAGGCAGAAGGAGCAGGCACACAAACGCCTATTTTACCGGTCTGGGCAGGACCAAAAGGATCGTTCTCTATGATACACTTATAGCATCGCATAACAGGGACGAGATACTGGCTGTCCTGGCGCACGAGATAGGTCATCTGAAACTCGGTCATATCAAAAAAATGATCCTTATGATAAGCATCGCATCTTTAATCTTCTTCTTTATAGCCTCAAGGGTCCTGGAATGGGATCTCCTTTATAAAAGCTTCGGTTTCAGCTTAATGCCGCAGTATGTCGGAATCTTCCTTATGGCTGCCCTTCTGGAGCCTGTCGTATTTTTCCTGTCGCCCTTGAGCATGGCACTGTCAAGGAGTCACGAAAGGGAGGCGGATGATTATGCATACAGGCTGATGAATAATATCGGCCCCTTTGTGAACGCCCTGAAAAAGATGGCATCCGACAATCTTTCCAATCTCAGGCCCCATCCCCTCTATGTCCGTTTTCATTATTCACATCCGCCGATCGTTGAAAGGATAAGAATACTGGAAGAGATGTCCTCTAGAAATCAGATCGGAAATATTTAAATGCACAATCCTAATCCTTTTAACACCTGGACATATGGGCCTATATGCATAATATCGTCGATACATTCCTCTCTGAATTCTGCGGTCAAGCCGCATTATGACATTTATCATGAACATTCATGTGCTGAATACCGACAATTTTTAAAACGAGCTTTGAAATTACTTACTTGAAATATTCTATTCAGAGGTTATAATGAGTCCCAACAATTATTTAATCAAATCAGGAGGATTAATTTAATGGATCCGATCACAGTCTCAAAAGACAGGGCTGCAGTACAGGTAAATGAGTTCGTGCGGAGCGTCTATAACTGGATGTGCATAGGCCTCGGTGTTACGGGCTTTATAGCCTGGTATGTTGCAGGTAATAATGCCCTTCTGAAGATGATTTCAGGGGGCATGATATGGGTTCTTGTTATCGCCACACTGGGCCTGGTATTTGCCATAAGCGGCATGATAGACAGGATGAGCGCAGGGACTGCTACCGGGCTGTTTGTGCTTTATTCCGCACTTAATGGCGCCATGCTCTCTTCAATATTCATCATATATACAAGCTCTTCGATAGTAAGCACCTTTTTTATATGCGCAGCTACCTTTATGGGTTGCAGCATCTATGGATGGGTCACAAAAAAGGACCTTACATCCCTTGGCGGATTTTTAATGATGGGTTTAATCGGCATCGTTATTGCGTCGTTAGTAAATATCTTTTTAAAAAGCAGCGCGGTAAGTGCGATAGTAAGCTACATCGGCGTTATCGTCTTTGTAGGTCTGACGGCATATGATACCCAGAAGATTAAAAATATGGCCATGACTCAACCTGATGACCTTGACGGTGCGGTTATCAGGAAAGGAGCTATCCTGGGGGCGCTTTCCCTTTATCTGGATTTTATTAACCTCTTCCTAATGCTGTTGCGGATCTTCGGCCAGAGCAGGGACTAATCCTGAGAGCACCTCGATAATAATAACATCCTCTGCATTGAATTTTTCATTGACGGGGGATGTTTTTTTATGGGATACAGATTCAATTTCGATAAGAGAGGGGCATCCCGAGTTTCAGGATAAAATGGATAACAAACGAACCTTTATAATTGGAGATATCCATGGCTGCCTGGGCATGCTGAAGTCGCTCATGGATAAAATCGACTGGGATCCTGAAAAAGACGATCTGATCTTCCTGGGTGATTTTATAGACAGGGGCATCAATTCCAAGGGTGTCATTGATTACGTCATCGAGCTGAAAAAGATATCCCAAAACATCCGTTGCCTTATGGGAAATCATGAAGATCTTTTTCTGAACTATCTTAATGGGGAAGATGAAGGCACATTTCTATTTAATGGCGGGGTAAACACATTAAACAGCTATTACGAAGATGGAAACAGGGAGATTGACCCTGATCATATCTCTTTTTTAAAATCCCTGCTCTTCATGATTGAGCTTGATGACTATTACATCGTACATGCCGGTTTAAAACCGGGTGTGGAGTTAAAAGATCAGTCAGCCAAGGATACACTCTGGATCAGAGAACCGTTCATATTCTCAGACTTTGATTTCGGCAAGAGAATAATATTCGGGCACACCCCCTTTTCTTCCCCGCTCATCATGGACAACAAGATAGGGCTGGACACAGGCGCTGTCTTCGGAAATAAACTGACCTGTCTCGAGATACCTACAATAAAATTCTATTCAATAGAGGCATGAGGATTTGTCCGGCCAAAATAATACCACGCCTTTTATAGGGCTGACTTCCACAATCCCGGTGGAGATCATCTATGCCGCCGGTCTTAGACCTGTCGATCTTAATAATCTCTTTATCTCATCAGAAAAACCGGAACTCCTGGTAAAACAGGCTGAGTCAGCAGGCTTTTCACATAATATCTGCGCCTGGATCAAGGGTATCTACTCATCCGCCTTGAACAATAATATAAAACAGGTAGTTGCTGTAACAGGCGGAGACTGCAGCAATACCATTGCCCTTGCTGAGATACTAAGCAGAAAAGGGGTGGAAATAGTCTCATTTGAATACCCTTTGAATAAAGACAGGGGATTTCTCGCGTCTCAGATGGACAGGCTCAGGCTGGCCCTGTCAACCACCTGGGATAAGATAGAAAAAACCAAAACGCACCTCGACGGAATTAGGTCCAAGTTAAGGGATATCGACAGGCTCACCTTTGAAGGAAACGTTGTAACAGGCATTGAGAATCATCTTTTTCTGGTAGGCAGTTCGGATTTCAACTCTGACCCGGAAAAATTTGAGAAAGGGTTGGACATTTTTATTGAAGAAGCAGGAAAAAGGACACCCAGGAATGATGAAATCCGGCTGGGTTATCTCGGCGTTCCGCCTGTATTTGGGGATTTTTATGAATTCATAGAATCATTGGGCGGAAGGGTCGTTTTTAACGAGGTACAGAGACAGTTCAGCATGCCATATGCCTGCGGAGATATTGTTGACCAATACCTTAAATATACTTATCCCTATGATATCGGAGGGAGGATCGAAGATATCAGGGAGGCTGTCAGGGAAAGAAGACTGGACGGGCTTATACACTATACCCAGACATTCTGCTTCAGACAGCTCTATGATATGATAATCAGAAAGGAAAGCCCGGTGCCGGTCCTTACCCTTGAGGGCGACAGGCCTGGCAGTATTGACAGCCGCATTGCCCTCCGTATAGAGACCTTTATTGAAATGCTTAAAGACAGGAGGTAAATTGCCTATCGGCTGAAGCCGGCAGTTTGAGGGGGCAAGGATTCAAGTGAAAACCATTAAAAAACTTTCCAGCACTTGTTTCCTTGAATCATTGAACCCTCTCAGGGATTTCACACCCCCTCAAAAGAGACACCAATAACCCTCAGTATAATATTTAAAGAAGTCCTTGCTTTTGACATCATCTTCTTTTGCCGCTTAGAAACTCCTCGGCAAGTTCGACATCCTTCCTGCTTCCAATATAAAGCGGAACCCTCTGGTGCAGTTCATTGGGCTGGATCTCAAGGATCGGGCCCCTGCCGTCGCTGGCATAACCTCCTGCCTGCTTGACTACCATCGCAAGTGGATTTGCCTCAACCATGAGTCTCAGCTTACCTTGAGGTTTTTTCGGGTCCTTCAAATCCGCAGGATACATGAATATTCCGCCTTTTAAAAGATTCCTGTGAAAATCCGCAACAAGACTGCCTACGTACCTTGACGTATAGGGACGCCCTGTCTCCTTGTCCTTTGCCTTGAAATACTCCACCAGGGCCTTCGTGTCCTCGTCCCAGTAGTGAAAATTGCTCTCATTCACGCTGTATGTCTTCCCTCTTTCAGGTATACGGATATTTTCATGGGAAAGCAGGAATTCGCCCACGCTCGGGTATAACGTGAAACCATGGACCCCGTTGCCGGTGGTATAGACCATCATCGTGCTTGAACCGTATATGAAATAGCCTGCCGCAATCTGCCTGTAACCCGGCTGAAGCACATCACTTAAAAGAAAATTTATATCCGTCTCATCAGACACCTTTTTATAGATGCCGAATATGGTCCCAATGCTTATATTGACGTCGATATTTGATGATCCGTCCAGAGGGTCAAAGAGCAAAATATAGTTTCCCTTGGGATATTGCGAAGGGATATCAATGAGATCGGCAATCTCCTCAGATCCCATGCAGCAGAGCTGCCCGATATGCTGCATCCTTTCAACAATCACCCTGTTGGCGTATACATCGAGTTTCTGTACCTGTTCCTCCTGGACATTGACCTCGCCTGTGGCCCCCAGGATATCCGCAAGACCTGCCTTGTTGACCTCCTTTGATATCACCTTGGCTGCTACTATCAGCTCATTGAGGAGAATAGTGAAAGCGCCTGTCGCCTCAGGATTTTGACGTTGCTGGCTTAACAGATGCTGTGTTATTGTTATACCTACTCGTTTGGCCATGTTGTTCCTCCTTTTATTTGATATTTATTTTATAAATTTTAAAGTAGAGTCTTTCTCCATGTTGACAATCAGTCCGGATAAGGGAGATGGTTCAAAATATTGATTAATTTTATTGTCAATATATAGTAAAGACGCTTAGTCAGTCAAAATATTTTTACGGACCTGATGACTTGAAATCATTCACCCTTAAATTTAATAAGCCAGGATCAAAATGACCGGGACAGAAAGAACAACCTCCGATTATTCTATTAATATTGGGTGTCTCCCCTATTTTGTCCTCAGCATTATCAGGAGACTGAATAACGCCGGGTTCAGCGCATACCTGGTAGGCGGGGCCGTGAGGGATATCCTTTTGGTTCGTCCTGTTGTTGACTGGGACATAGCAACATCGGCATCCAATAATGAGATTTCTTTGCTGTTTAACGATGTAAGGCATTTTTCCTTGAAGCATGAGACATTAATCCTTGTACATAAAGGAATCCATTACGAGGTGACAACCATAAAGGGCAATGAGTTCCCGGACAGAACCATTGAAAAAGATCTGGGTCATCGCGATTTCACGATTAATGCCATGGCATATGATCCGGCAAAGCAGGTTACAATTGACCCGTATCACGGAAATCAGGACCTGAAAAAAAAGGTTATCAGGGCAGTCAGAGATCCCTTTGAAAGATTCAATGAAGACTCCCTTCGTCTCATAAGGGCAATCAGGATATCCGTTGAGCTCGGTTTCACGGTAGACGGCAGCACCATGGAAGCAATAACCATGATGTCTCCTCAACTGAATCTTTCCGCAAATGAAAGGATCAGGGATGAACTGATGAAAATCCTGCTTGTTAAAAAACCTTCGGCAGGATTCAGGCTTCTGAGAAAATCAGGTCTGCTGGAGGTATTTCTCCCTGAACTGCTTGAGGGCCTTTCCAAAAGGCAGAATCACCATCACAGTTACACTATCTTCAGGCATATTATGGAGACCGTTGACAGGGTGGAGCTTGACCCTGTTTTAAGATTGGCGGCCCTTTTCCACGATATTGCAAAGCCACGTGTAAGACAGAAGGTCAACGGCGAGTTCCGTTTTTACGGGCACGCTGAACAGAGCGCCCTTTTGGCCTCCGGGATAATGGAGCGCCTCAGGTTCAGCAATGAGATGATAAGAAAAGTGACCAATCTCATAACCCATCACATGGTCGAATATGAAAGTCATTGGAGCGATGGTGCAGTAAGACGTTTGATACGCCGTTTTATGCCTGATCCCATAGAACTGCTGATGTCATTCCGGAGGGCGGATCTTCTGGCGCATGGAACGACCGGCAGCGATCTGGATCTTTTGTCGGAACTAGAGAACAGGATCAGTGCGTTAAAGCAGGACCCTCATATAATACATACCCGTGACCTGGCCCTGGACGGGCGAAAGGTAATGGAGATCCTGGAGCTCTCTCCAGGGCATGAGGTGGGAAAAGCCCTTGACTTTCTGCTGGAAAATGTGACTGACAACCCGGAATTAAATAGTGAAGATGCCCTTATAAAATTATTGAAGGATATGAGGAGTCGGTCCAATGATAATCCATGATTATAGAATACCTGATAATCAGCGATTATGGCTCACTTGAATAAATCTTCCTGAATTTCCGTAGATCGCGAACAGGATATCCATTTGACTTACTAATGTACATTCCGGTTTTAATATGTTAGATTCGATTCCTTGGTTTCTCCGATCCAGCCCTGGCGGGACTGACGGCAGACGATTTGAAAGTCAATCAATTTCAGGAATGAGAGAATAACAGGTGGAACAGAAAAATACTAACGGTTCAGGAGATGTTACATCGGGACTTACCAGATGGCTCAAGCTTCGCCTTTTTGGAAAAGAAAAGGATATCAGCCCTGTTGATACCCAGTTTTTAAAGGACCTCTTCGATGTCGAAAAGGTAGGGCGTTATGAGATTACGGACAAGCTCGGGCAGGGCAGCATGGGAGTCGTGTATAAGGGACGTGACCCTTATATAAACCGGGACGTGAGCATCAAGATCTCCAGGCCTTCCTCGGATACAACCGGTGAAATTGCCGCTAAATACAGGGAAAGATTTTTTCTGGAGGCACAATCCGCAGGCCGTCTTATGCATCCTAATATAGTGGCTATATATGATGCCGGGATGTACAAGGATTTCTGCTATATCACAATGGAGTATATAGACGGGCCGAATCTTGGAAAATTCTGCAGCAAGGATACACTCCTGCCTGCAGCCAGGACCGCCGAAATCATAATAGCAGCATGCAGGGCGCTGGATTTCGCCCACCAGAAGGATGTAGTTCACAGGGATATTAAACCGTCAAATATTATGCTCAACAAATCCAAGGATGTTAAGATTACTGATTTCGGCATAGCTCAGATAACAGACCAGACCGCCTCAAAAGGCATCATCGGTTCGCCGAGTTATATGTCGCCTGAACAGGTTAAAGAGGAACCTATCACCAATTTAAGCGATATCTTCTCCATTGGGTGCGTACTCTATGAGCTATTGACCGGTGAACAGGCATTTCCCGGAGATAACTATTTTTCCATCATGTATAAGATTATTAATGAAGAGCCTGCACCGGTAAATGAACTCCGTCCTGAAATACCTGAGATACTGGAGAAGATAACCCGAAAGGCACTCTCTAAAGATCCTGCTAAAAGATACCAGACATGCATGGATCTGGCATATGACCTGCGTGTAGCCTTGAGGGGCCTGAAACAGGAAGCCATAAAAGAGGATAAGGCAGAAGATGTTATAGATTACACCCATAACATCCAGTTTTTCAGTAATTTTACCAGGGGACAGGTTAAGGCGATACTGGATGCCGCCAATGTCATCAAGGTGCCAAAGGAAACGGCAGTGGTAAAAGAAGGAGAAATCGACGATTCATTTTACATAATCCTCAGCGGCCAGGCATCCGTCCGGAAAAATGATAAACAGCTTGCCATAATCGGGAGAGGCGAGTGTTTTGGTGAAATGGCCTATCTAAGCGGTGATCCGCGCACAGCAACCGTGGTAACCGACACTGATTGCATCCTGATGAAGATAAGCGCGATGCTTCTCGATAAGGCGCCCCAGGAGATTCAGCTGCTCTTTCTGAAGAGGTTCGCGATGACCATGCTCAGGCGACTCTCCGCGAGCCAGAAAAAATCAAATCAATAAATAAGGCGCAAGGTTTAAGGCATGAGGTATGAGGTATAAGGTGTAAGATTTGAAATCGTTAGTCTTTCCCTTGCGCCATATGCCCTGCGCCATATAACATTCATCAAGCTTTTCTGTGAGAGAAAGTAATCAAAGCATGAAGCACAAACAAAAAAAAATATATCTTATAAGTCTCGGCTGCGCAAAAAACCTTGTTGACAGTGAAAACATACTCGGCCTGCTTAAGGAAAAGGGGTTCTCTATCGCCCCCAGCCTTGAAGAGGCTCAGATTGCCATTGTCAATACATGCGGATTTATAAAGCCTGCTGTAGAGGAATGCATTGATACAATTATTGAACTGGCAGACAGGAAGGCGGCGGGCGAACTTGAAGGCATTGTGGTTGCAGGCTGCTTTGTCCAGAGATACGGATATAAGCTGCGCGAAGAGATGCCGGAGGTGGACGGCTGGCTTGGGACGGGAGAAATAATAAGGATAGCAGACCTCCTTGACAATCTCGGAGGCAACCCGCCGGTATTTTATATCGGCAAACCGGAATTTATTGCCGATCATAATGTGCCACGCATACAGACCACGCCTTTTTACAGCGCCTTTCTTAAGATTGCCGAGGGGTGTTCCCATCGTTGTTCCTTCTGCAGCATACCTATGATCAGAGGCAGATTCAGGAGCAGGGAAATGAGGTCTCTCATAACCGAGGCAAAGGGCATGGCAGAAAGGGGCGTAAAGGAGATAAATCTTGTCGCTCAGGACACCACCATGTACGGCAGGGACCTTTCACCAAGCACATGCCTTGAAGACCTGCTCGAAAGGCTTCTCGAAATAAAGGGACTGGAATGGATCAGGATACTCTACTCTCACCCCATGGGGATATCCGAGCGCCTGCTCGACCTGATTGAAGTCAATGAAAGGATCTGTCCATATCTGGACATACCCCTGCAGCATGTCAACAGTGAGGTACTGGAGGCAATGGGAAGGGGTTATTACGGAGAAAGCCCTATACAGATGGTTGAGAGGATAAGGGCCATGACACGCCGCATCAGCATAAGGACATCCCTCATGGTTGGGTTTCCGGGCGAAACAGAAGATGCCTTCAGAGAGCTATACGATTTTGTGGAAACAGCGGAGTTTGATCATCTGGGCACGTTCATCT
>Ga0208980_10001899_pt1 | contig 12689 bp, 7 predicted proteins | sample WetSurMetagenome_3_FD_187993 | JGI IMG/M metagenome (GOLD analysis project Ga0208980, IMG submission 187993) | Wetland microbial communities from Twitchell Island in the Sacramento Delta, sample from surface sediment Aug2011 Site A1 Bulk (version 2) | ecosystem: Environmental > Aquatic > Marine...
CCGGCCGATCTGTTCCCGGCCGATGAAAATACCGCCGAAATAAGCCATCGCCAGCCGGAAAGGGATCATCATCAGTACCAGGATAATATAAAGGTTGTTGAACGAATTGTCATCCAGGAATAAAAAGCCAGTCCAGGTGACCAGGATCCCGAGGCCCGAGGTCAGCAGCAGGATAAGCAGGATGCTGGAGACTGTCTCTGCCTGGTCAAACTGCTTCCGGCCGATGTGATAGATGGATGAGCCCCGTATCCCGAGCTGGGCAAAGCTCACCACGATCAAAGGCAGCACCAGGATGGCGGAATAGGTGCCAAATCCTTCGGGGCCAAGTTTCCTGGAAAGGATGACGCTCGCCAGCAGTCCTGCCAGGATCAGGAATACATTGCTGGAGAAAACACCCGTAAAGTCCTTCAGGAAAGTTCGCTGCGCCATGCTGCAAAATTAAATCTTTTGCAACAGCAGGACAGGGAAATGGGATAGCTCGCTGAAAATGCTTTATTTTGCAGCCTCAAAATCAGGGTGCGTATGCTCTTCAACTCAATCGATTATCTGATCTTCCTGCCGGTTGTCGTTGCCCTGTATTTTGCCATTCCGTCAAAGTGGCGGTGGCTGCTGCTCCTCGTCGCCAGCTACTATTTTTACATGTGCTGGAAAATAGAATACGTGTTCCTGCTGATGGGCACAACCCTGGTCAGTTACTTTGCGGCGTTGAAAATGGGACAGTTGTCTTCAGGGAAGAAGAAGAAATGCTATCTGGCTTTGACAATCGTCCTCCATCTGGGACTGCTCGCGGCATTCAAGTACCTGGACTTTTTTACAGAAAGCCTGAATCTGCTGTTCCAAGAGATCAACATCCTTCATCCGCTGCCACTGTTTCATATCCTGCTGCCGATCGGGATTTCCTTCTATATCTTTATGTCGCTCAGTTACATCATCGACGTACATCGTGGCATCAGGGAGCCTGAAAAGCACCTGGGATATTTTGCGTTATATCTCTCTTTTTTCCCGCAATTGGTCTCAGGGCCAATCACAAGGTCCAATCAGCTTCTTCCACAGATCCGTCAGCCTCAGTCTTTTAGCCAGCAGCACCTGGTAAGCGGGTTGAAACTAATCCTGTGGGGATATTTCAAAAAGGTGGTCATCGCCGACCGGCTGGGGATGTTCGTGAGTTACGTCTATGATAATCCGGCAGAGAATACCGGTTTGCCGGTCATACTGGCTACTTTGCTCTTCGCTTTCCAGTTGTATTGCGATTTCTCGGCATATACTGATATCGCACGGGGTTCCGCCCGTATCCTGGGTTATGAACTGATGATCAACTTCAACCGCCCGATGATAGCCAGATCCCTGCGGGATTTCTGGAACCGTTGGCACATCTCACTCACAACATGGTTCCGTGATTACCTGCTCTATTCCCTGCCGTATATCAGGAAACAGAAAGTGATCTTCGGGCTGATCTATCTCAACCTCATTATCACATACCTGCTTATGGGCCTATGGCACGGCGCGGCATGGACCTTTATCATCTTTGGCCTGTTCCATGGCATTTTACTTGTCCTGGAAACGATCACGGAAAAGTACCGGAACCGATTATTTGACATGGTCCGGCTGAATGAGGTCACTGCCTTAAAGAATGCCCTGGGATGGGTCATCACCATTTCCCTCCTGTCATTTTCGCTCTTATTTTTCAGGGCAAACAGCCTGGGGGACAGTGTCCTGCTGATTAAGAACTCCCTGGATTTCAGCGGTACAAAGGAGGCCGTAAGATTTATGCTGAAGAATGGCGAATTGCTCTTCGGCCTGGTGATGATCATAGTGCTGATGACGGCGGAATTTCTCCATGCAAAATATGATCTCCTCAGGGTCATTTCCGGTAAGCCACTGATCGTCCGTTGGGGCATCTATATCGGTTTTATCTTTTTCATACTGGTCTTTGGAGTGCTCCAAAAGCAGAAATTCATCTATTTTCAGTTTTAAAGGTTCATGATGACCAAAAGATTTACCATAAAGCTCCTCTTGTTCGCTGCCCTGCTGCTGCTGGTAAATTTCGCATTGGACAGGGCATTTAAGGCTTTCTCCGTGCATAACATCGTGAACCGGATGATGGATGAGCAGTTTGCTGAATACGACGATATGCTGAAGTACCTGGCGATGGGCAATTCGCATAATTGCATCAGTACCTATATTCTGCCCAACAGCTTTAACTATGGCTCTCCCAGCGAGAACTATGTCCAGTCGTATTATAAACTGAAGCATATCCTCGAAAAATCAGGCAAAAAGCCTGAATACCTCCTGCTTGAGGCTGACATTTCCTGCTTCGGGCCAAAGATCTCAAGCCGCTATGAGTATAATTCTTACTGGATTCAGTACATCGATTACTTTGAACTGGCCAGGATCAAGAAAAACAGGGACATGCTCAACAAATGGCTGGAAGGCAAATTTTTCTCGTACGTGGGCAACTATAAGGATATCCAGCTCTCCATCATTTACCGGATCAAAATGCCGGATTTCGAGATGTACCGGGGATTCCATCCGCACAGGGATTTCAAGAATTTAGCCGATGAACCCAGCATCCAAAAGGTGGCCTGGAATAAGGCCAACCTGGTCCTCTCCAGAGAATCGTATTTCGATCCGGCCATGAAGGCCTATTTTGAAATGATCTTTAAAATATGCCAGGACCATGGGGTGAAAATTATCCTGGTCCGGTTCCCTGAGGCAAGGGAATTCTATGAGGAAGAAGCCCGGATCGTGCCGGTGGATAAGTTATATGAGGAAGTCGGACAGGTGGCGTCGAAGTTTGAAATCTACAAAGGGACGCTGGATTACCATGATCTCTTCTTTGATCACCCGGAATACTTTTTCGATCCGGATCATCCGAATGTGAAAGGATGCGACCTGCTTACCGAACAGGTAGCCAGGGATCTCGGGGAATCACTTCCTGCGGTCGTACCGGAATAGCCCGAGGAAAGCTTTTGCCAGCCATAGCGGGCCTTTGCTCAGGATCTTTTCACGAAGGCGATAGGGCAGTTTATCCACGATTTTTGTCATGAAATACAACAACCGGGCATAGCAAATGCCCGGTAATGATATGATTGCGATCCAAAGATTAAATCCCCTGTACCTCCTCTGGTAACCTGCTTTATCTGCCCATCCACCGGCCACATGGTCAGCTATCCGGATCTGGCGGGTCGTCATGGATTTTTCCCATCGTCCTATCCTGCTGGTATTGACTGGATTGAACAGGCTTTTATGATGTTTTTGAAGAATGTCGGCAGGGTATTTTTCTTCCGCTTTGTCTTTCTTCTTATAGAAATCAAAAACCTCAGGGACATATGGAATACCTAGAAATTCAGATATTATACGGAAATGGTATTCAGGCTCTGAAACCAGGTCTTCATAGCGGATAAAATAGAAAGATTCAGGGGATCTCAGACTTGCTTTCAACGCTTTCAGGTAGAAGAATTTCCATTTATAAACAACCAGGGAAACGATCGGGATTTCAAAATCGACGTTTTTGACCGATTCGTAATTGTCCCTGTAATCCCTCAGGATGTAAAGGAATTTCGCTTCGGGAAAGATTTTTCGCAGCCTTTCTGTATAAATCGTATAGCCATGGTTCTTATCCCCGATAAGCCGGATTTTTTCCTTTGGATAAAAGGAGATGTGGTTCAGATAAACCATCTGGCAGATTGCTCTGTACGAGGTTTCCCCCTCACATGCCATAAGGTCTGACCTGAGTTTCCCGTGATCGATGTTCCAGGCACTGAACTGCCATTGTTCCAGCAGATCTTTGTAAAACTCTTCCAAAAGATCCTTTGTCCAAAACGCAAGTTTTCCGTATCGAGGATAAAGATTCAGGACGAATTGGCATTCCCAGGGGATCTGTACATTCGGATGGGCATCGAACAATGACCGCAGCAATGTGGTGCCGGTACGGGGCCTGCCGATGATGAAGAAAAACGGTATGGGTGGCTGCTGCTCCATCTTTAGCGCAAAGCGGCAAAGTTAAACCGAAATGGCGCATGCTTTGCATTTATGTTTATTTTCGCAATGCCAACACATTGTGCAGCGTATCATGGAAGTCCTGTTCAACAAGCCTTACATCACGGGCCGCGAGATGCATCACCTGGCGCAGGTGGCCATTCATGGCAAATTATCCGGCAATGGCCATTACACACAAATGTGCCACGGGTTCTTCGAAAAACGGTTTGGATTCAGGAAAGCCTTCCTGACCACTTCCTGTACGGATGCATTGGAAATGTCGGCCATCCTCTGCAACATTCAGCCGGGCGATGAGGTCATCATGCCTTCTTACACCTTCGTTTCCTCTGCCAACGCGTTTATGCTTCGGGGCGCCGTGATCCGGTTTGCCGATACATACGGTGATTATCCCAATATCGACCCTGAAGCTGTCAAACAGCTCATCACCCCCAAAACCAGGGCCATCGTGGTGGTGCATTATGCCGGTGTGGCCTGTGATATGGATGTCATCATGAAACTGGCAAAGGAACACAACCTTTTCGTTGTGGAAGACGCCGCTCATTCTATCGACAGTTATTACAAAGGGAAGCCACTGGGGAGCATCGGGCATTTCGGCACTTTTTCATTTCACGAAACGAAGAATATAATCAGCGGTGAAGGCGGGATGCTGGTGGTCAATGATAAAAAGTTCATTCACCGGGCGGAGATCATCTGGGAGAAAGGCACGAACCGGGCCGCTTTCTCCAGGGGCGAGGTGCAGAAATACGGATGGAAAGACATTGGCTCTTCATTCCTCCCGTCTGAAATTACGGCAGCGGCACTTTATGCGCAGCTCGAAGTGTTCGATGAGATACAGGAAAAAAGAAAGAACCACTGGAACTATTATTATACCGGATTAAAACCTTTGGAAGATTCAGGATTGATAAAACTGCCTGCTCTCCCGGATTATGCCACCGTCAGCGGGAACATGTTCTTCATCATCACAAAAAATCATAAAGAGAGGTCTGCTTTGCTTGGTTCCCTTAAAAAGAAAGGCATACAGGCCGTCTTCCATTACCTTCCACTGCATTCCAGTGATTTCTTCGACAACAAGCATGATGGAAGAACCCTTCCGCATACTGACCATTTCTCCGATTGTATCCTTCGCCTGCCGTTTTATAATGAGATGAAGGAAACAGAATTAAATTATGTTGTTGCATCTCTTCACGAATTTCTTTTCCAGAAACCTTAACCTCAGCACTTTTCCTATAAATAAATGAGAATATGTCTATTTGAGACATTTTTCGTATATTGAAGCGGTTTTTAGCATAAATCTTTAAAATGAATTTTATGAGAGCGATAACTATTATTTTTTTTCTTGTTATCAGCCTGCAGATTCGGGCCCAGGTTGCTGTAAATTCAACCGGCTCACCGGCCGACAATTCAGCGATGCTGGATGTCAGCAGCACATCTAAAGGATTCTTGGTACCCAGAATGACAATGGCTCAGCGCTTTTCAATTACCAGCCCTGCAACAGGCTTGATCTTTTATCAAACCGACAATACCCCTGGGCTCTATTATAATTCTGCCACTCCTGCAAGTCCATTGTGGACTTTAATTGCGACAGGTCTCAACTGGTCCATAAATGGCAATAGCGGAACCACCGCAGGCACTAATTTCATCGGGACAACGGATAACGCGCCATTGACATTTAAAGTATTTACCCATCTGGCTGGTAAAATAGATCATATATTGTTCAATGCTTCTATAGGTTACGAAGCGCTTGGTAATAATTCAACGGGAACTTCGAACTCTGCGTTTGGGTACTATGCAATGCAAAATAATACAACTGGAAGCAGGAATACTGCCATGGGCCATGGAGCTCTGGTTACTCAATCTTACAATCCAGGATCGGTTTGGTATAGTGAAAATGTCGCTCTTGGCTTTTTCTCACTTTATTATAATCAGCCTACGGCTGTAAGCAATGGAATATGCAATACTTCCTGCGGAGCTTATTCATTATTTAAAAATACCATTGGCAGCAACAATACCGCAAATGGCCATTCTGCTTTATATAACAATACTTCCGGATATTCAAATGTGGCAGTGGGCAGTCAGGCTTTATACCGCAATACGATAAAAAACAACCTCGTGGCTATTGGGGATTCGGCATTATTTAATAACGGACAGAATGTGACAATAGAATACCAGGCTACCTGTAATACAGCAGTCGGTTCTAAATCATTATTCGCCAATACCAACGGATATGGCAATTCGGCCAACGGATATCGCTCACTTTACTTTAATACAACAGGATATAGGAATTCAGGTTTCGGTGCATACAGTCTTTATGCGAATACATTAGGCTCGGACAATACTGCCATTGGATCTTATGCGCTTGTATCAAATACAACTGGCAAGAGTATTGTCGCCGTAGGAACAAATGCCCTCCAGAGTCAATCCTACAATCCTGGGTATGTTTGGAATAGTGACAATATAGCGATTGGATTTGAAGCTCTTTTCAATAACGAGCCTACTTCAACGTCAAACGGCATTAAAAATATTGCAATTGGAAGTGATGCCCTTCATGGAAATACCACAGGCCTTAAAAATGCTGCAATCGGCTACAGGGCATTATATTCGAATACTATAGGAACAGGCAACATCGCAATCGGGGATCTGGCTCTTTATTTCAACACGCAGGCGGGTTACAACATTGCAACCGGCATGGGGGCGTTGTACAGTAATGTCATGTCAAGTCATAATATAGCCATCGGGATTGATGCTCTTGCATCTCAGGGCTATAACCCTGGTTATGTTTGGATCGGTAATAATGTTGCCCTGGGTAATGAGGCATTATATAACAACTTTTCGTCAGCTACCAGCAATGGAATCAATAATACTGCCATAGGAAATTCTGCGATGCATGAAAATCTGACAGGTTACTGGAATACAGCGGTCGGATACACATCACTTTACTATAATTCTACAGGGGTTTCCAACACAGCAGTGGGGTACCAGGCAATGGTCAGCTCGGAAACCGGCTGGCAGAATACTGCCGTTGGGGCAAATTCCATGTATTATACTATAATCGGATCCTACAACACAGCTATAGGATATAACACCGGCCCGGCGTCCACCGGGTATAACTATTACAATACCACTTGCATTGGAATTGATGCCACCGCTACCGGAAACGATATGGTCAGGATAGGCAATGGCTATGTAGGCTCTATAGGTGGGTTCCAGAACTGGACAAATATATCAGACGGCAGGTTTAAAGAGAATGTAAAGGAAGATGTCCCGGGTTTAAGCTTTATCAGCCAGCTGCGTCCCGTGACCTACCAGTTGGACCGTGACCGCATCAATGAATTTACCGGGGTTTACGACCGGAGGGAAAAGATCAGGGCACAGGACCCTAATGCTCAATTCCAGACAGGGGCCAGGTATTCCCCGGTCACTACCGGATTCATAGCCCAGGAGGTAGAAACAGCCGCGAGGAATTGCGGCTTTGAATTCAGCGGGGTAGATGCGCCAAAGAACGAGAACGATATGTACGGCCTGAGATACGCTGAGTTTGTTGTCCCGCTTGTGAAAGCCGTCCAGGAACAGCAACAGCTAATTGAAAAGCTTGAGGCCGAGAATGCTTCATTAGAAGCAAGGCTGATCGCTATTGAAGACAAGCTATCTGAAAAATAAGGGTGGAGGCAATAAAATCCTCCGTGGAATTTCGTATCTCCTTCGTGGAACTTCGCGTAAGGTCAAGTTTCCCCCCCCTCCGGCACCCCTTCTCCTGAACGGAGAAGGGGATGGGGGAGAGGTCACTTAACCTTCAGCACTATCTCGCGATCACAATCTTGCCGGTCACAGGCAATTGCTGACCGCTGACATCCAATCTGTAGAAGTACATGCCTGACGGGAGCCCTCTGGTATTCCAGATAACCTTGTGAACCCCCTTTGTTTGAGATGCGTTGACCACCTCTGCCACATTCCTTCCGGAATTATCAAAGGCGGTTATTTTTACATTACACGGATTTTTCAGTTCAAATTCAAATATAGCCTCCTCAATCACTGGGTTGGGGTATACTTTGTGCTTCAGGGAAGCCGTCACTTCAGTCAATCCTGTCAGTGACCGGTCATTGATGAATTCATGCGCGCCGAGATCAGCGATGCCGTTGGCCATCCTGGTCTGGTTATTAATATCGCAAAGCGGGCAATCCCTCTGAAAACCGAAATTGCAGGTGTAATGAGCATCTCCCATGTCGACGCAGGGACTCATATTAGAGAGCGTGAGCAGGTTCAGGTCTTCAAACAATGGGTCCTCATTGATATTTCCGCCTTTGTCCAGGGTGTTTCCATGAATCTTGCTGAAGTCTATGTTTGTATGGGAGATCCTGATGGTATCCTTGGTGTAAGGAATAAAAAATTCTGAACCCATTGATGCATAGTTGTTGCTGAAAATGGAATTCACAATATTTGCTTTACTCCTGACAGAATACAGGGCGCCCCCATAAATGGCACTGTTGTCATAGAAGGAGTTGTTCACCATCACAATCATATATAGCGACGGCATGGAATAATCCCTCCGGGCGATAATGGCCCCTCCATGGCTCTTTGCCCTGTTTCCGCAGAAAACGTTGTTTTGCATGCATACCGGTACATTATAGACTACAAGGCCGCCCCCGTTGTCAGCTTCGTTGCTCAGAAAGTAGTTTTTCTCAACCAGTACACCAAAGGCACCCATTTCAGCTTGTGTTGATTTGATAGATAAGGCACCGCACCATTTATCACTGATGTTCCTTGAAAAAGTATTTTCCGAAACCATACTCCCTTCAAGAGGAAGCCACATGCCCAGGCCTGCCGTGCCTCCGCTGAAGAATCCCGAAATAATCCTGTTCTGGACAAAATGATTACCCTGGACCAATGCTATTGTGTGTTGCAGGAGAGCGCCTCCGTACATGGCTGTATTGGCCTCACTGCGCGCAAGATTGCACGAAATGTTGTTATTCTTCATAATGACGGTGGCATCATATTCCCATGCCGGGTCTGTGCCGCAAAAAATACCTGCTGCCGAAGCAGTGCTGTGATTAAAGCCCCTGCAAGTGTTATGGGTAATGTCATTACCACTGATGATCGCATTGCACCAGATGCTGATGCCTCCCCCGCTTGCTTCAGACTCGTCCGAAATACAGGTGTTCTGTTCGATCACATTGTTTTCCAGGATCACCCAGTTTTCGCTTTGCATTTTTTCCGTCGCAATGCCTCCACCCCTGAAAATATCTACCTCGTCATTTCCAAGCGGATTATAATTCAGATGGTTTTGGATAATGCGGTTGTGTACAATCTTCGCTCCGGAACCTGAGATAAATATGCCTCCTCCGGATTTGACTGTTTTATCGTCTTCGGTAAATAAGGTTCCTTCACCGTTTCGAATGGTGAAACCGCAGAGAACGGTCGTCGTATCTTCGCCCAGGATGAAATAGATAAGCGACCTGTTGGTTGGATAAGGAAGCTGGCTTCCGTCGATGATCGTATTGGCAATATGGCTCTCATCTTTGTCCAGCAGGTATTCACTGGCTAACGTCAATTGCTTTTTGCCCATGAAGTTAATACGCTCAAAATAGATCCCGTCGCTGACAATAATGATGTCACCCGGACCGGCAGAATTGATCCCTTCCTGGATCGAGGGGTAATCCGAAGGCACAAAAATGTAGTGTGCCTGCACCAATGTTGCTGCTAAAATTAAGCAGCACATGAAAAGAAATGTTTTCATAGCCTTAAGTTTAAGTGAATAAAATAAATTTCTCGGCTATAAAGGAAAATATTAAGGAAGGAGATTAATGTTTTGGATTAATAGCTTGGCAATCGTAAAGATACAAATAAACTAAAGCAAAATCAAGACATTTTGCTGAAATCTTTTATAAATTTATTTTGTTAGGTTAATTCCCCGCCGCTTAGGGCAGCAGCATAATAGAGGATGTGCCATAAGCTAATCAGACCGAATATATCGTATGTGAAGAAATATTATATGCCACTAATTCACAGATTAATGTTAGCAATTAGCCATCCGTAATCTGTGAATCTGTGGCAAAATAATGACTTGTGATACATCTTCTTTAACAGATACCTCGCTGCTTGCGGCGCGGAGGTTCATAATTTAAAATTCAACCTTCAAAATTTAACGATCTTCCCGCTGACCGCCGACTGTCCATTCCCGCGAAGGCGGGAACCACCGCTGACCGTTAACCGGTAGAAGTAAATCCCGGCCGGCAGCTCCGAAGCATCAAACTGTACCGTGTGCTCTCCGGCTGGCAGACGCTCTTCCAGCACCGTTCCCACTTCCCTGCCCCGGACATCAAATAGCTTCAGGCTCACAAATTGACTCTCGACAATTGACAATTGACAATTGACAACTCCTCCGGTCGGATTCGGATAACTGACGACTGATGACTGACGACTGCCTACTGACGGAACACCGGCAAACATCAGCTCGTACGCACCCATCTCTACTCCCTCACTTTGAGGCCTTGGGTTCCCGTTCATATCAAATTGCGGGCAGCTGTGTGTGACACCGCAATTACAGGTGAATGATTCTGTGCCGGCATCCATGCATGGGCTGTTTGGTGAAATGGTCAGCAGTTTAAGGTCATCAAAGAGAGGATCCTGGTTGATATTGCCAGAACCATCTATAATATGCCCGTAAATACGGCTGAAATCGATGTCTGAGTTGGCAATTTCTATGGTGTCGGTAGAATATGGAGCATAAATTTCAGGACCAGTTGCTGCTGAGTCATTGCTGAAAATGCAATTGAAAACAAGGGGTTTGGTTCTGTAAGAAAAAATCGCGCCGCCCCTGTTAGCTGAATTCCCGTAGAATGAATTGTTGATCTGCGTGACCATATGATGGAAGGGTATAGTATTGATGTCTCTCCATAAAAGTATTGCACCTCCGTCCAGGGCGGAATTACCTATGAAAACATTGTTTTGGATACAGACGGGTATATTATAGATGGCTATAGCACCACCCCTGTCATCGGCATGGTTATATAGGAAATAGTTGTTTTCTATCAGGATCCTGTAAGCGTTCACTTCCCCTGATACTGCCTCAAAATCCAATGCACCGCACCAGGCATCACTAGTATTGTCTGTGAACGTATTGCCTGATACAATGGTCCCTTCCAGTGGATAAACGAATGCGACACCGCCGATTCCGCCGCCACCGGTGTAATTGTCATAGGCTTCATTGTCGGATACGGTATTACCCTGGAAAATGGTTTTAACATGCTGAAATCCTGCACCCCCGCTTGCTGCTGAGTTATTATCGGCCTGGACAAGATTGTTGGAAATCGTATTGCCCCTGATGACCATCGTTAAATTAATATTCCATTCCAGCCACGCTCCACAGGTAAATCCCCCATCCCAGGCTCTGCAGTTCAATTCCCCCTTACTCGTGTTGCTGGATATCACATTATGATCGAGACGCGCATTGCACCAGATGCTCATGCCTGCCCCGCTTGCTTCAACCGCATTTGAGGTGACGCTGTTGTAATCCACCGTGTTATGTTCGATGATCACCCAGCTGGTATCCATGAGGGAAGCTACGCCAATACCTCCGCCATGGCATACATCTGTTGCTGTTCCAAAAAGACCGTATGACAAATGGTTTTGGGTGATGTGGTTATGGATGATCCTGGCCCCGGAATTGGAAATGAAGATCCCCCCGCCTGCCCTATTAGACAAATTGCCTGAATAATAAACAGTCCCTTTTCCATTTCGAATCGTGAATCCGCAAAGGGTAGACGTGGTATCCTCGCCAGAAACAAAGGATACCACTGATAACTGATCAGAAGTGGTAAAGCTACTACCATCAATGATGGTGTTGAGGATATGGCTCCAGTCATTGTCGATGATAAACTCGCTGGCCACCGTAAGCGGCTTCTTGCCCATGAAGTTTATTCTTTCATTGTAAGTTCCGTCCGACACCAGAACGGTGTCACCAGGATTCGCAGCATTGATCCCTTGCTGGATCGTAGAGTAATCCGCCGGCACATGAATGACCTGTGCCTGCAAAGCAACTGCTAAACAGCAGCTGCAGATAACAAAAATGATGGTTTTCATGGTAATATGATTAGAACTCCAAATTCCACATTCCGAATTAATAACCGCCGACCGCCGACCGCTGACCGCCGACCCCTGACTGCTGACTGCTGACTGCCGACTGAGAAAAAGGCTATAACGAAAAATATTAAAGGAGGGCTTTTAATGTTTTGGATTATAGGCTCAACACTATTTTTTCATAGCACTGATCTTTGCCTGCTCATATCGCTCAAAAGAAAATTCACTCATCCGGCCGGGCCTGCGGAAGGTCTCCAGCATCTCCCTGTCCGGATCATTGTCATAATATCGCACGTGATTGTAATAGCCTTTGGTGTGCAGGATGACACTCCTGTCCGTACCGGCTTGTTCCGGTGTGCCGTCGAATTCCAGCACGACTTCATCTCCGATAAAGGGCTGGATATAGTATTTCTTATCATCACCCGTCAACTGCTTCATGACCTCTTTGCCCGACTCATTGAAAGCGGAAGACAAACTGATCGTTTTGACATCTACCTGCTCATCAGCTGAAAAATCCATGGCCGCATAATCCAGCTCCCAGAATGCGAACCCTGTTTCCAGCTTCACATTAATCTGTGAATCTGTGGCATTTATATAATCTGATAGATCGATAGGCA
>Ga0208980_10001900_pt1 | contig 12689 bp, 11 predicted proteins | sample WetSurMetagenome_3_FD_187993 | JGI IMG/M metagenome (GOLD analysis project Ga0208980, IMG submission 187993) | Wetland microbial communities from Twitchell Island in the Sacramento Delta, sample from surface sediment Aug2011 Site A1 Bulk (version 2) | ecosystem: Environmental > Aquatic > Marine...
TGTCAGGGGTGATCCTCCTGCCTCCCACTTCCACCGACTCACCGCTCTGCAGACGGCTGAACAGGGGACCCTCTGGGATGCCAAGGCTCTTAGCCTTTTGCAGATTGAATTTTCCGGATCGCGGGTCCTCCTCCAAAACGTAGGCGAATGCAGGGACGGTATGGTCCGCCGCAATGGCTTGCACCTTGAAGCCAGGGAACTCCACGATGTCCCGTTCCTCCAGCTCCCGCGTAAGGACGTGAAAGCCCGGGGTGAAGTACCCTAGTTCGAGCATGGAGCGCATGGCATCCTCCATCCCCTCAGGACCGTGGACGTACAATGGTCGGGTCCTACCGCTGAAGCTCATGGACTGGACCATGGCCGGAAGGCCGAGGAAGTGGTCCCCATGCAAGTGGGTGATGAAAATATTGGTGACCTTCATGAAGGATGCCGAGGAGAGCATGAACTGCCTTTGGGTGCCCTCCCCGCAATCGAAGAGCAATATGTCCGAACCTATCTGCACCGCGATGGCGCTCACGTTGCGCTGCGGTGTCGGCAGGCTTCCTCCGGTCCCAAGGAAAATGACTCGCACGATGGTTTATTGGCTCGTGGCGATAAAATCCTTGCCCATGCGCTTGGTCATCCATCTGTCGCTGATGACGAAGATGACGAAGCCCACTATGGCTATGACGGTCGCCAGGTACATGCAGCCATGATATCCATAAATCTCCTCCGCCACCCCGCCCAGGAGGGCTCCAAGAATGGCAGAGACGGAGAGCACCGACTGCAATATCCCGGCGGAGGTACCCTTCTCCGTATTTCGCTCCATCACGTATTTGACCGAGCCAACGTAGAGCGTGGACCAGGCCAGGGCGATCATGATCTGTGCCGGTATGATCTGCCAGTATATTGTGGCTAAGGTATACGAAGGGAAGGTGAGGATGGACATTATGAAGCCGACCACGATGAGGGGGGCAGAATGGTACCGGTCGCAGAATTGCATGAAGACGAACTGGAAGACGGCGTTTATGGCATAGATGGCCCCGATGATGAGCGGGCTCGCCCCCAGCGAGGCCAGGAAGAGGGTATAGATCACCCATATCATGTTGGCACCGGTATGGCGGAACATGATAGAGACATAGATGGGGAAGTTGCGCTTGAACACCTTCACCGGGAAGAAAGGCACCTTCTGCCTGGTCTCCTTGATCTCCTCCAGGTGAAGGGCGACGAGAAATGCCACGAACATCACGACGGCGCTGAAGAGGAAGATCTGATAATAGACGCCCACCAGTCCTGCGAGAAAGGTACCGATGCCGAATCCAAGGCTTCCATAGGAGGAGAACTTTCCGACCTTCTTATCGGTCTCGTAAACATAAGCGAGGAGGGCCGATGGGTAAATTCCCGCGCACAATCCCAGGAAGATCCTGGAGATCTCCAGGGTGATGGTGTTGAACGCGAATACCTGCAGGAAGGCGGCGATGGCGGTGAGCAGCAAACCTATTTTGAGGATCATTCTGCGGCCGTGCACGTCCGAGTAGCGACCGAAGATGTATGAAGAAACGAACAACGCGGCACTATAACTCGCCACCACGACACCGACCTCGGCTGTGCTTGCCCCGAAGTCGTCCTGTGCGAGGTTCGGTATGAGCAAAGCCGACGCCGAGAGCGCCGCGCTGGAGAGCATCTGTACCGTGGAGGCTTTCATCCTTGTGCCGCGCCGTTCACCGATCGATCAGGAGCGTTAACGGCCCAATGACTCGAGCACGCGGTCCTGCTTGGTGCTCTTCTTGTATTGCCGGTAATGCTCCTTGCAGAGATGGACCCGCTTCAGGTCTTCCTCGACATCGAGCTTGGCCTCTCTGGCGCTCTCACCCGAGACGGAACGCTCGGCTGGCTTGCCGCAGCTCTTAACCTGGCAGGTTTCGCCTTCCCTCGGTTTGCTCTTCCTATCTGCCATGCACCCGCAATTGGCCAGTCCAGATAAAACCTTTACTCTAGCACGTCAATAGATTTATTATCGTCGGCCCAGGAGGAACGGGTGGCAGAGGGATCGTGAGGGCCGAGCTCTATCGAGGGCTCATCATCGACATCGTCTTCCAGCGGGCGGCGAACCATTCCAAGGTTCCCGCATTGGTCGTTCACTGAGAGCAAATATGATAAGGGCACGAAGCGATAGCGCCGCCAGATGGTCAAGATAGCGCCTTCCATTCTGTCCGCTGATTTCGCGAACTTGGGGCAGGAGGTCCACAAGCTGGAGAAGGCCGGGGCGGACTGGGTGCACGTAGACGTCATGGACGGCCTTTTCGTGCCCAATATAACCATCGGTCCCGCGGTGGTGAAGAGCATCAGGCCGCACACCAAGCTTCCTTTGGATGTTCACCTCATGATCGTGAAGCCCGAGAACTTCGTGGAGGTGTTCGCGCGCGCAGGAGCCGACCTAATAACCATCCACCTGGAAGCATGCGAAAGCGTCAAGCCTACCTTGCTGCGGATCAAGAGCCTAGGCAAATTGGCCGGGATATCCATCAATCCGGCCACGCCCTTCGAGAAGGTGCGCCCCATCATGGAGCAGGTCGATCTTCTTTTGATCATGACCGTGAATCCGGGATTCGGAGGGCAACCTTTCATGCCTGAATGCCTCGAGAAGATAAGGCAGGCGAGGGAGTTCGTCGATCGCCACAGCTTCGGAACTGAGATCGAGGTGGATGGCGGCATCAATGCCCAGACCGGTAGATTGGCGGTGCGAGCGGGAGCCTCGGTGCTCGCGGCCGGGAATGCTCTTTTCGGAGCGCCGGACATGAGCAGGGAGATTGCCGCTTGGAAGAGGTTCTAAGCCCTGGTCCTTGCCAAGGCAGCGAATCGCATGGCAAAGCTTCATAAACGGCTCGCCTTATTCGGCAATCAAGTGGCTAAATGGAATTCACTAGCGACAAGATGATCCTGTTGTTGACCATCGTCTTCCCGCTGCTCTTCATGATTGCAGGCATAATCCTCGACGCAGGAGTCTGCCTGATCATCCCGCTGTTGGCCTGGGTAGGCGTAGCCATAGTCATGCTGTACTTCCCGACCACCTCAGAGGAGTGATCAGGGGACCACTTGGGCGAAGGCGGACTTCTTCATCACCCTCATTACCTTTATCTTGACCGTCTGCCCGACCTTGGTTTCAGGGACGAAGATTATAAAACCATCGACCTTGGCCACGCCATCTCCCTGCGAGCCGACATCGGTTATCGTGACAGTGTACTCCTTGCCCTCTTCGACCGGCTTTGTTCCCTTGAACCCATGCTCGTACATGATGGGAGGATTCGACAAGGATAGATAAAACCCTGTGGGGCAAACCTTATCCAAGTCGGTCATCATCTATAAGGCAGAGAGCATGGGAGTCAACCTCTCCGATATCGTCCAGGCAGAGCAAGTGGAGTTGGAGGACCTAGCCGGTAGGACCGTGGCCATTGATGCCTATAATGCCATCTATCAATTCCTATCGGTCATCCGCCAACCTGATGGCAAACCACTGATGGACCAGAGGGGGAGGGTGACCTCGCACCTTGCTGGTCTGCTCTACCGCAACGCCAACTTCCTGGAGCTGGGCATTAAGCCCGTTTACGTTTTCGATGGTACGCCGCACAAGCTTAAGGCAAGGACCATCGCGGAGAGGTCGGAGCGCCGCTACAAGGCTAAGCGGGAATGGGAGGAGGCGGTGGAGAAGGGCGATTACCAGAAGGCCTTCAGCAAGGCCACTCAGTCCTCCCGTATAACCAATGAAGTAGTGGAGTCCTCGCGGATTCTGCTATCTTATCTGGGCATCCCCGTGGTCCAAGCGCCCGAGGAAGGCGAGGCCCAAGCGGCCTTCATGGCATTGAAAGGGGACGTATGGGCGGCCTCCTCGCAGGACTTCGACTCGCTGCTATTTGGCGCCCCGAGGTTGGTCCGTAACCTGACTATAACTGGTCGTCGGCGCAATCCAGGCAAGGACCAGAGCAAGGAGGTCCCGGTCGAGATAATCCTCCTGGAGAAGGTATTGGCACAGGCCAAGCTCACCCGCGAGCAGCTCATAGATATCTGCATCTTGATGGGAACGGATTTCAACGAGGGGGTCATGGGCATAGGTCCGAAGAAGGGCCTTAAGCTCATCCAGGAGCGCGGATCGCTGGAGAAGGTGATGGCTCTCCTGGAGGTGGACATCGAGCATTACCAGGAGATTCGCGACATCTTCCTCAACTACGAGGTGATGCGAGATTACCGTCTGGAATGGAGGGACCCAGACCGTGACAAGGTCATTTCCCTGCTCAAGGACCAGTACGACTTCTCCGAATCCAGGGTGGATTCGGCCTTGAAGCGCATGCGCCCTCAGGACGATAGGAAGAAGGTGGTCGAGGGATCGCAGCGCTCTCTAGACACGTTCTCCTAAGCTCGTCGCCATTTTATAGCCAAGACCAGTGTGTTTTAAATGAGGGTCGGCATATAGGCCTTCAGTGGCTGCGATGATAAAGCAGGTCCAGGCTAATTACAATCCTGCCGAGCTCGAGAAAAGGGTTCGGGAGCAGTGGGCGGAGAACAACGCCTACGGGAAGACAAAGGAGCTACGGGCGACCGGCCCGAATTTCTATTTCGTGGATGGTCCACCGTACACCACCGGTGCCATCCATCTAGGCACTTCATGGAACAAGACGCTGAAGGATACCTACATCCGCTACCGACGCATGTTGCGCTATAACGTGCGCGACCAGCCAGGCTATGACATGCATGGCCTGCCCATAGAGGTCAAGGTCGAGCAGTCCATCGGGGTGAAGACCAAGAAAGAGATCGAGGATTATGGCATCGACCGCTTCGTCTCCACCTGCAAGCAGTTCGCCATGGACTTCCAGAAGCGCATGACCGAGCAATTCAAGGAGCTCGGGGTATGGATGGATTGGGATACACCTTATCTCACGATAACCAGCCAATATGTGGAGGCGGCCTGGTGGACGCTGAAGCGCGCCTATGACAAGGAGCTGCTGGCGCCCTCCAACCGCGTACTCTCATGGTGCCCCCGCTGCGAGACGGCCCTGGCAGAGGCGGAGATCGAATACCGCGACGAGAAGGACCCTTCCATCTACGTCCGCTTCCCCCTCAAGGATGAGGAGGGCACCTCGCTCCTAATCTGGACCACCACGCCTTGGACGCTCCCAGGCAACCTAGCAGTGGCGGCGCATCCGGACTTCCGCTATGCCAAGGTGCGCTATTCCTCTGGCGAAAAGCAAGAGACGGTCATCCTTCTCGAATCCCTGGTCGATCAGGTGGGAAACCTTGGCGGTTACGACCATTACGAGATTCTGGACCTCATCGAGGGCGACGACCTCATCGGAATGGAGTACATCACCCCCTTCCTCAACGAAGTCGAGTACCAGAAGCTAGCCAGTGGGAAGTGGGTCCACCGAATCATCCCCTCATCCACTGTGGCGGCGGAGAATACCGGCCTGGTGCACATAGCACCCGGACATGGCCCTGAGGATTTCGAGCTGGGCAAGGAGTTCAACCTAGAGCCCTTCTGCCCGGTCGACGAATCCGGCAGGTTCACCAAGGAATTGCCCGCCCGCTATGCGGGCATGAGCGTCAAGGAGGCCAACAAGCACATCATCGAGGAGCTCAAGGAGCGAGGCCTGATGTTCTCGGTCGGAACCCTCATACACCGCTATGGTCATTGCTGGCGCTGCGACTCGGGGATCATATATCGCAACACCACCCAGTGGTTCCTCAAAATCACCCAGATCAAAAACCTCATGTTGGAGGAGATCGACAAGATACGCTGGACTCCGGAGTGGGCCGGTTCCTCTCGCGAGTACGATTGGACCGTGAATGCCCGGGATTGGTGCATTTCCAGGCAGCGGTACTGGGGCATACCTCTTCCCATCTGGACGTGTCAATGCGGCGAAGTCAAGGTGGTTGGCTCCACCGAGGAGCTGGAGAAGGGGAAAGGCTACCATAAGGAGATGGAGCTGCATCGCCCATGGATCGATGCTGTCACCTTCAAGTGCCCCCAGTGCTCCAAACAGATGAAGCGGGTCCCGGATGTCTTGGACGTCTGGTTCGACTCTGGCGTGGCCACCTGGGCCCAACTAGGCTACCCCAAATCGAAGGCGGAGTTCGACAAGTGGTGGCCTTGCAAGTGGATCACCGAGGCCCACGACCAGACCAGGGGTTGGTTCTATTCGCAGCTCGCAGCCGGTTGCATCGCTTTCGACCGTGCTCCGTATGAGGCGGTGCTGATGCACGGATGGGTCCTGGACCCTAACGGCCAGCCCATGTCCAAATCACGAGGCAACGTTATTGAGCCGGGGAAAGTCATCAAGGACTATGGCGCGGACTCCCTGCGCTTCTACCTGATGCGCACCAACGCCCCATGGGAGGACACCTCCTTCCAATGGGAGGGAGTTAAGAACGCCAGGAAGACGCTGAACATATTGTGGAACGTGGTGAACTTCGCCACCACCTACATGAGCATCGACGCGTTCGACCCCAACTCCGTCAGCTTGGAGGGTCTGAAATCGGCTCTGCGCCCCGAGGACCGCTGGATGGTCTCGAGGACGGAGAAGATGAAGAACGAGATGGCCAAATACCTCAACTCGTACGAGCTGCACAGGGCCTGCCGAGTCATGGAGGACTTCATCCTCGAGGACCTGTCGCGCTGGTACGTACGTCTAATCCGCGACCGCATGTGGTCCGAGAAGGGAGACCTGGACAAGCTTGCTGCCTACAAAGTGCTGCATGAGGCGCTACTGGGCCTTACCAAGGTCATGGCGCCCTTCTGCCCGCACATCTCTGAGGAGATCTACCAGCATATCGACGGCTCGATGGAGAGCGTGCATATGCTCGATTGGCCAGCGGCCGACACCACCAAGTTGGACGAGAGGATGGAGCAGAGCATGGCCACGGTCCAGGAGCTGGTGGACCTGGTCACCAAGGAGAGGCAGTCGCGCAACATCAAGCTGCGCTGGCCCATGAAGAGGGTGGTGGTCAAGGCCGCCAATAACGACGCCATGGAGTCGATGAAGCAGCTGGAGTCGGTGATAGTCTCACAGGCCAACGTCAAGGTCATAGAGTACATCCCGCCAGGCCAGGAATGGGGCGAGATCCTGCTGACCGCCGAGCCCAACCCCAACGCCATCGGCAAGGTCTACCGCCAATGGGCGTCGAAGATCGCCGTGCTGCTGAAGTCTAGGCCAGCGAAGCAGATCCGGGATTGCATCGAGAAAGGCTCCTATTCCCTTGGGATAGAAGGGCAGATGATCAAGATCGAACCCAACATGGTCAGCTTCACCACTTCCCTGCCCGCCGACGTGGTGGGGGTGAAGTTCTCTGGCGGAGACCTGTACATGGACTTCGAGATCACATCTGAGATCGAGGCCGAAGGGTTCGCGCGGGAGCTGATCCGCCGCATCCAACAGATGAGGAAGGACATCAAGCTCAACGTAGAGGAATACGTCAGAGCCGAGGTCAAGGCATCTTCCAAGCTGATCGAGTATTTCAAGGTCTGGCACGACCACATAATGTCGGAGACCCGCTGCCGGCGCCTGGAGTTCGTCGACTCTCCCCAAGGGGATCACTCCGCCTCCTGGGAAGTCGAGGGTGAGAAGCTGCAGGTCTCCCTGACATCCCTGCATTTCAAGAAGGCGTTGGACGAGTTGCTGACCATTAACGGGCTCTCCCAAGAGGGGGCGCTGGCACTGATCGAGGCTGGATACCGTAGCCTGGCCGACCTCAAGCCTTTGGGCGAGGAAGAGCTATCCAATATGCCTAAGCTTCCCAAAGGGGACGTCAAGAAAATACTTCACCACCTGTCGAGGTCCGAAGAGGAGGTGGCCGCGCCCACCAAGGAACCGAAGGGCCCTGAGATGGTCCTATCCAAGGAGGCACTGGTGCCTTACCTGCTGCGCATCCCGCGCATGAACGAGGTCAAGGCCGACATGCTCTACGATGCGGGCTATAATTCCATCGAGAAGATCAAGTCCGCGTCCAAGGAGGACCTGCGCAAGGTCAAGGGCATGGGCGAGAAGACGGTGGACGAGATAGTCGCCTACGCTGGCATGGGAGGATTCGAGACCACAGTCAAATGCGCGAGCTGCGGGTCCATGGTCCCCCCTGATAAACTATCCTGCCCCAACTGCGGAGTCAAGGTCAGCATAGAGTCCCTTGCCGAGGATGAGGAGAGGGGCGAAGGCCCGAAGCCCGCCTTGGTCACCGAGATCGAGTTGGAGCGATCCTTCACCTATCTGATAAAGGAGGAGAAGTCCGAGCGCTCCTACCATTGGTTCGAGAAGACCCTGGCCAAGGGGATGAAGGGCTTCTGCGTCACCCGCAACTACCCTCTCAAGATCAAGGCGAAATATAACCTGGGCGACACCCCGATACTATGGCTGAGCAACGTGGGTAAGGAATCCAGCATCCGGCCCAAGGACCTGGAGAAGCTCTCGGTGAACCTGGAACAGTTCCTGGCGCAGGCGGAGGGGGGCGTCATTCTGTTGGACGGCCTGGAGTATCTCATAACCAACAACAACTTCCTCACCGTGCTGCGACTGGTGCAATCGCTCCGGGACCAAGTGGCCATCAACCATTCCATACTCATGCTGGTGCTCAACCCGTCCACCGTGGACGCGCACGAGCTGAACCTATTGGAGAAGGAAGTGGACGCCACCATCTGATCAAATGCCTAGGTCCCCAAGCAGCCGCTTGAACCCTGGCACCAGGACCAGCTGGTCCGTCTGGGAAGGAAGCACCCATTGGTACTCGGTGTGCTCCCAATCTATGGTCACCTGGTCGGTGGGCGAATCAAATAGAAAGGGATGAATGACCCAGATGGTGTTCTTTTGTCTGATCGTGAGCAAAGGGCCCTCCCTGACCAATTTGGCGTCGTTGATGGCGGTCTCCTCGATGATCTCCTTGACGGCGGTCTGCCGAGGCTCCTCACCAGGCTCTATGTATCCGCTCACTCCTGCCCACATCCTCTGGCAGGTCGAGACCTTGTCGCTGCGCTTGAGGACCAGAACCCGGCCCCGGTTCATGAGGACGCTGGTTACCACGCTTTGGCCTTCGACCCCTAGAACATCGACCGTACCTTTCTCGCCGTCAACTAGAACTCGGTCCCCATTGCGCAGCAACGATAGATCGATCCGGTCGACCATCGGGACGTCGGCCATTACAGCGCCGGTAGCGACGATGGTCTCAGCCCTATGATTGATTATCGCAGCAGGCAACCGCTTCTCCTTCCTTAGCTGCAAAATGGTGTACGAGCCGACGGTGCTTCCCTTGCCCCAGGGGAAGGCGAAGGCCTTATCGGTGATGTCCTGACCCTCCGCGCCAGAGCTCCCACTGAGCAGACCGGACTTGGGATCGACCCCCCCTAAGAAGCTGAACGGCTGCTGCAGCAACAGCAGCTCCCCCTCGACCAAGCCCTTGGATATCCCACGGCCATGAAGCATCATGCTATCCTCTCCATGAGCTCGGCATAGGAGCCGCAGACCACTTTCTGTGAGCAGAGCGAAGGTAGGTAATTGCAGGCCTTGGCGGAATTGGTGGCCGTGCAGCGGTGCCTCGATTCGATCGGAGCCACTATCATACAAGTGTCGCACACAACCTTTCCGAACCTCTCCAGGGCGGCCGTCTCCTTGGGACACCAGGTGCGCACGGTCCTCGAGGTGCAGAACCAAACCTCGGGGGAATCCGATCTCGGCCTTTTCCCGTCAAGCATTGAAGCGAGCATCTTCATCTCCATCTGGGAGAGATGAGGGCATCCGACAGCTATCAGGTCCGGGTCCTTTCCCGTGGTCAAGGACTCCTTCGCCTTCTTGACGTCCACGTGGTCGAAATGCACCCTTTCCAATCCCTTCAGGTCTTGATCCAATGAGTTCGGCGTGACGCCCTGGACGTGGAAGACGGCCACCGAGCCCGAGGCTGCCATGGCCGCCGCCATGATCTTAAGCCCGTTGCTGTCCGGCCTGATCCCCTTGAAATAAGGCACGGCAGCGCCCAGCTTTTGGCCCACTACATGCCCGAGTAACGAGTAGTCGGTAATCTCATCCAGAACCTCGGCCTCGACCACCACCGTCGGTCGGCGGTTCTCCTGCAGGTGGAGGCCGTAATTAGGTGTTTTCCCTATTATGGCCGCGGCGAGTGCGCCGGGACCCCCTTCGCGGTTGGTCCTTGCTCCCAGGATAGAGTTGACGAAGGAGAGCGCGGATGACTCTGCCCAAGCCACGGCCTCTCCTGGCTTGGGCGAATTGCCGGTTATGTATGGGGTGCAGGTGCAATTGGCGGTGACGCCCATCCTTTCGTAGGCATTGATGATAGCCATCTGCTTCTGAGCGAAGCTCTCCTCGACCCCCATTTCAGCCCAACGCGACCGATCCATTCCCGCAGGGTTGAGGGTGGTAAGGACCTTCACCCGCGCGTCCTTGGACATATCCTCCAGGAAGTCCAAGCCTCCGTCGCCTATGGTCTTGAAGGAAACCCCGGACAGATGGGCCGAGGTTATAGGGATGAGACGATCGGCGTCGTAGATCCGCCCTAAGGCGACGAGGAGCTCCATGGCCCTTTGCATGCCTGGCCCCTGCTCACCAGCAAGGACCCTCTCCTCATCGCGTGATAGGTGCATGCGCGCTCATTGGCTGGTCTCTCATTAAAACATTTTGGAATATGCCTTTTATTAGGCGCAAGATGTAAAGAGGAGGCGGGCCCGCCGAGATATTCGTCCCCTGGTGGAGATTTCGAACTCGGGTCTGAGGCTCTCTCCCATCCTTAGGGATGGCCGGAGGCCCCTGTGATATCCAAGCTACACTACGGGCCCGCTCGCATGGCAATGCTCGGGGCCTGTTTAAACCTTTGCCAGGTCGAGGTTGCCAAGTCATGATGTCCAGACCAGGCTTGGCAATTATATAGCGCTGAGTCTATTCGAACTATTCACAATGAATTGGAATAGGATAAGGAGGTTCTTTCGTCGGAAGCGAAATGTGCTTTTAGCCCTCCTATTGATCTTCCTACTATTGGACGTGGTTCTGATTGACTATACGTTCACTCAAACCAGCGACTCCAAGAAAGGGGTTTTGCTTCAATCTGATCTCTTGGTCTCGAAGGCATTGACCTCAGCGTTCAGCCATACGGTAATAGAGGCCCAGGGATCCCTTTATATGGTTCTTCCTGCCGGCCTGACCAAATTCGAAGGATCGGACAATTTGACCTCTTTTGCGTTCGGCCACAATTCCGAGGCGGTCGCGGTGATAACCGATCATCGAGTATTGAAATACTATCGGCGAGGCGATGACCAACCTCAATATTCGACGACCTTGCAATACGACACCGAGGTCCTTTGCATCCGGGAAATTGCAACTGGCCATGATTTCGCTCCAGTTGATATCGCCTTGATATTCCATAATCAAAGCGGTTCCTATTTCGTCCCCGCTAGTTTGAGCGGCCAGTGGTCACCAGAGAGTCCCAAAATCTTGCCTGGTAATGTCACCGCAACTGCGAGCGCTCGAAGCGGAGGCTACATCAGCATCGCATGCGACGATGGTTCGATGGCCACCTACCGACTTGGACTTGATGAAAGCATCTCCGTTCTCACTTTGCAAGGACAGGTCAAGGATATGATCATGTTGGACAATGGGATGAAAATATTCATCCTACATAACGATGGGACCATATTGACTATCAAGCCCTCAGACGGCTTAATATATGGCTGGACAAATCTCTCGGCGGCCGTTCAAAACCTCGTGCTAGGAGAGGATGGGGTTTCCGTCTATACTTTGGATGAGGAGCAGCTTATGCTCGTTTCAGGCGAGTCAGGGACTTTGATCTTCGCGGGCAAGGATATCACGGCATTCGCCATATCTGGTATAGGAAATTACGTGATTTGTCAGAAAGGTAGTATAAGTTTCCATAATATTGGCAATGAAAAAGTACCTTGGACGTCCGAGGTTCAAGGAACATGCATTGGCGCTGAAACCGACTTCGGCGCCACCTTCATCTTGGTTTGGACCGAGGATGGTCAGCTGATCGACTTTGATAACTCAATCCCCTCCTCAGGCGATAGGGATTGGTGGGTGGTGATCGGCGCGCTCCTCATCATAGAACTGCTGGTGTTGATTGGCCTGGCCTGGGGTAAGAGCATAATGAGCCATGGCTCGCACGGTCTGATCGCGTTGTTCGGCGGCGCCTTCGCCGGGATTTTCATGCTCATTATATTCCCTAGCCAGAGTGGGTTGGATTGGTTTGGAGGGGAGATCTCATTAGGCATTATAGCCATGGTCTCCGGAGCCGCGGCCGCTTATATTTCTTGGGAATCAGGGTCTGGCGCCTGGGGCGTGATCTTGGGCAGCATCACTGGGATAATCGCTTCTGCCATAACTGGTTTGATTGTAATGTTCCTGCTTTGGGCCTCAGGAACAGATTTCGGAGGTCAGGATGTCTTCTTTTACACCTTGGTAAATTCCGTACCTTCGGGGTTCATCGCCGGGATCGCTGGTGGGGTGGTGGGATTGATATTATCATACGTCCTTATTTCCAAAGAAAAGAAGATGCAGGCCTGACCTGAGTCGAGCCAATGGCTGCGTTAGCAATGCCGCCTTTCTGATTATGGAGAAAACCTAGAGGGAAGGGGTTTATTTCTTCTTGAACTCGGTGTAACCGCACTTCCCACAGGAGTTGCGGTTGCCGTGCTCGGCCAGAAAGACCCCAGG
>Ga0208980_10001901_pt1 | contig 12685 bp, 16 predicted proteins | sample WetSurMetagenome_3_FD_187993 | JGI IMG/M metagenome (GOLD analysis project Ga0208980, IMG submission 187993) | Wetland microbial communities from Twitchell Island in the Sacramento Delta, sample from surface sediment Aug2011 Site A1 Bulk (version 2) | ecosystem: Environmental > Aquatic > Marine...
GAAGGAAGGCCACCTTCTTAGGCGAGACATGGTCGCTGGGCCTTTGGACATGACCTTGGAACGGCCCGGTCGCGCACATTATCCTCTCGAACTCGAGGGAGGAGACGACGTTCTTGAACTCGCCGTAGCCGTACTCCTTCTTCAATTTGGCATCGAAGACATCATATCCAGGGGCAAGCACGATCGCGCCTATATTGAGCGTCTCGATGGTCTCCTTCTGCTCATAGTCTATCGCATCCGCCGGGCAGACCTTCTTGCAGTTGCCGCAGCGGTTCTTGGTGAGGTACAGGCATTTTTCGGCGTCGATGGTGTACTTCATCGGCACCGCCTGGGCATATGAGACGTAAATGGCCTTTCTCTGCAAGAGCCCCAGATCATACTCGTTCAACGCTTTAACAGGGCACTTCTCGGCACAAAGGCCGCATCCTACGCAGCGCTCCTCGCTCACGTAGCGAGGGTGCTTCTTGACCGTTACCTGGAATTCCGGGGCCTCCCCCTCTACGCTGATGACCTCGGACAAGGTCATAATGGTGATCATGGGATTCCTGGCAGCCTCTACCAGCTTCGGCGAGAGGATGCACATGGAGCAATCGTTGGTGGGGAAGGTCTTGTCCAGCTGGGCCATGACCCCTCCGATGCTCGGTTTCCGCTCGACGAGGTAGACCTTGAAACCCGAGTCCGCCAAGTCCAATGCCGTCTGGACACCGGAGATGCCTCCACCGACAACCATTACAGAACCACTCTTCTCTGTCATCTCAACCACTTCCAGCTAACAAATGAGCCTGCTGTTCGCTGCCTCTGCAGTGGTATGATCGAAATCGGTAACCTTCGGCTTCACGGTCCATACTCCTTGACGGGCCCGCAAATTACTGCCCCAGTATAAATAATACGCTTGAAATTATGACATAATTCTACGTTAGGATGGTAATTTCGGCCGTACCTGGATGAATAAAAATCGTTCCGCAGGAATGAATTGAAAAAAGACAGACTATCTAGGATTTCTTGCCCCCTAGGCAAAGAAGTCGCTTTCTTGGCGGGGCTTCCTACCATGTCAAGAAATAACATTCAAATAAGCAGCATATCATCCCCGGCTGATTACCATGGACGCAGAGGCGCGATACGAGCTCGTTTCCAGGAACGCGGAGGAGATCGTTACGCCAGAGGAGCTGAGGTCCCTCCTGGCCATCAATGACTCGCCCCGCGGTTATATCGGCTTCGAGCCCTCCGGCCTGGTCCACGCCGGCTGGATGATCTGCGCCAGGAAGATCACCGACTTCGTAGAGGCTGGCTTCCACTTCACCATATTCTTCGCTGATTGGCACGCCTACATAAATGACAAGTTCGGCGGGGATATCGAGAAGATACGCCTATGCGCGAAATACATGGAGGATTGCTTCGAGGCGCTGGGCGTGCCCAGGGACAAGGTAAAGTTCGGGTTCGCCTCCGAGCTGATGGACGACATCGACTACTGGGAGAAGCTCATCAACATCGGCAAAGCCTCATCCTTGATGCGGGTGAAGCGCGCCATGACCATCATGGGCCGGACCGAGGACGAGGCCGAGGTCGATTCCTCTAAGGTTCTTTACCCCTTGATGCAGGCCTCGGACATCTTCGCTATGGACCTTGATGTAGCTTACGCGGGCATGGACCAGCGCCGGGCGCACATGCTAGCCAGGGACGCAGCTGACAAGCTGAAATGGAAGAAGCCGATCGCTTTGCACACGCCTTTGCTTCCTGGCCTGAAGGGAGCGAACCGCATGGACCCTACCGCGGGAAAGATGTCCAAGAGCGACCCTGATTCGGGCATCCTGATCCACGATAGCCCCGAGGACATCAAGCGCAAGATCTCCAAGGCGTTCTGTCCTCAGGAAGTGGAGGGGAATCCGGTCATGGCGATAGCCAATATGATCATCTTCCCGCGCCAGGGCAAATTGGTCATCGATCGGCCAGCGAAGTTCGGGGGGGCATTGGAGTTCAATTCGTACCTGGAGCTGGAGGAGTCCTACCGTGGAGGAAAGCTCCATCCCATGGACCTGAAGAACGGAGTTGGAGCGGCCATGGTGGACGTGCTCGAGCCAGTGAGGGCCTATTTCCAGAACAACCCCAAGAACCTCGAGGCGTTAAGAGACGCCATAAAGTGATTTCCCATGATGAAATCGGCACTCTACTCTCACTAGAAGACTCTACTCTTACTAGAAGAAGTGCTGTCACAAGGACCGCCCGTCCTCAAACACCTACGTTCTAAGCATGGGCTACTTCGCTTTTTTTCTCATTTAGATTGCAGAGACTCAGGAATCATAGAGGTACTTCGAGGTTCTAATTGTGGAATCGAATTGGGTTTAGTTTGGATCAGTTCAAATTTCACCTCTTGCACCACTAATCTGGAGCATGTTTATCCCTGACTTTTTGATTAGAGGCATTCATAATAGGAATTGCCCTATGCTAATCAGATAGAATTGACCTAAAGGGATGCTGTGAGATTTAGACGTGAAAATAACTTTAGCCCTACGAGATATGATATAGACTTGATTTCGTAAGCACCTTAGGCTCTCCCCATTCTTCTCTAAGGATGCCATACACCCAGCTATCGACCCACTCTCCTCCGATGAAAATCGATCTACGAAGCACACCCTCTTTCTTGAATCCAACCTTCTCTAAAATCCTTTGAGAAGCCAAATTCCTTGCATGAGTCTGAGCTTGGATTCGATTGACATCCTTTGTAAGAAATAACAAATCCACGATCATACTGAGAGCCTCGCTGCCATAGCCCTTTCCCCGCTCGTCAGGAACCAGGCCGAATCCAATCTCCAGTAACCTCATTGCAGGGTGTAGGACATTGAAATGATTGATAAAGCCGACTTTCTTACCTTTCTTGTTCTCGATGATGAACGATTTCATATCGAGAGGGCTGCTGAAGATCCTGTCAACTTCATCTACAGTAACTTGGTGCAGGGGATTGTACTCTCCGAAGACCTCTGGTTTGTTGAGCCATTCTGTAAAAAGGGGGAAATCCTCTTTTTCCAGGAGTTTTAAATTCACAAGCTTGCCCTCAAGCATAGCCACCACTCCTAATCGATAGTGACCATTCCTTGATATTAAGAATTGTTAGAGATGCTCTGAGGTTGGGGCTTCGACAATCGACGAATATGTTCATACAAATATTTTTATTGAAAGCGTTGCCCATATTTTTTTCAAGGGGAAGTTAGGTCACTTCGTGATTTGGGGGAAGTGTCATGGAAGAACGTGTGATGTTCAGGGACGATAGTGCCGACCGTTTAATCGTTGAGGAGAACAATCGAGAAATAAGGATTGGGCATATACTCGAAAAAAGGCAAATGATCATTGAGCCGATTGAAATAGATGTTTCCTCAAATAAATTCTTAATAAGTGATCTCGAAGGGAACCCATTAGGTTACTTTGTAAAGCAAAACGGAGAATTGACGAACTATGTAGAAGATGAGCAGGGGACAAGAATCGGTGAGATCAGAAGGGAAGTAAAATTCGGATTGGTGACTGGAAGAAAATTAATATTCGATTCATTCAATATAATGCATGGTATTATTGAGGGAGAGCAGGTCAATAATAACCTATCAACAACCATAGTCAAGCCTGGCATTCTAAAAAATGCTTCTGGTCAAATTGAAGCGATATCCGATTCCTTTGCACATTCAAAGCATAACTTAAGGTTTGAGGGTGTAAGGAAGTGCCGTCTCAATGTCAGAAATCAATCAGATACAATTATTGCAAATATCCACGGGATTCCAAATTCCTATAGCGTCCAAATCGATTTCTCCTTCCTAAGTAAAAACCAGCTATCGCTTCTGAGTTTTATATTAACACTGATTATTTAAATAAAAGTCCAATCAAACCATTTGATAACTGGCATCCCCACTTTTAGTTCATGACCTAATATGATAAGCCAGGGAGAGTCGTGAAAATAAGGGGATACTATAGGCTCTGGTAACCTGAGCTGACTGTCTTAGAAGTCATGGACCGGGTTTTGCCCATGGAAGTAATTTCCTAGCTGCAATGTCTCATCAAGCATTGCTCATTCTGCAAGTGAAGGCAGGTCATTTGCTCTTCCTAAGGAAATCGAGACCCCTTGACATGCATATGTTCAGGATGGCCTCGACGTCCCCCACTCCCATAAGCCCCGCCGCCCCGCCGTGGCCGCCGCCGTCGCTCATGGTCTCGGTGCCCACGTCCTCCAAGAGCTTGCCAAGGTGAAGCCCCATGCGCACCACGTCCATGCGCGCGCGGGCGCTGACCCGGAACTGCTCACCCCGCTGCGAGCCGACGAAGGCGATGTCCGCGCCCATGCCCAGGAGGGTCTTGCACACCGAGGACTCGAAGGCGCTGCCCAGGGAGATGGCCACTAGCCGCTCCCCCACCCTCTCGAACCTCATCCTCTGCGCCCCCTTGAGCTGGGATATCCTCTCCGATATGTCCTGCTCCAGGTCCACCAGGTCGTAGACCTCGTCGATCTCGATGCGATGCGACTCCATGATCTCCCCGAAGGTGCGCAGGAGCGAGGGGGTGGCGAACTTGAAATGCCCAGAGTCGGTGAGCATGCCCGCCAGGAGGGCCAAGCCGACCTCCCTGGACGGCTTGGCCTCCGTCACTTGCAGCAACTGAAAGACGATCTCGGCGCAGGAGCGCTTGCCCTCGTCGCAGTAGTACATGTGTCCGTCCCAGCGCGAGTTGTGCGCGTGATGGTCGATCACGATGCAGCGCTGAGGCAGCGAGAGCATGGGCGCGAGCTGGTCGGGCGAGGAGGTGTCTAGGACGACCACCTTGTCATAAGCCGTAGCATCGGCCAGCTCCTTGGTCTTGAAGCCTAGCTTATCCGCGATAACCTTGGACACACGGTCTAAGCCCCCTGGAGTGACCACCGTGACCTGGGGGAAGCAGGAATAGATGGCGTAAGCGCAGCCCAGCGCATCCGGGTCGGCATTGCCGTGCAACAGGACGAGCTTGCTCCCTTGCCTGAGCTCAGCGCCGATGTCCGCGAGCATTAGCCGGGAGAGGAAGCCTGCCATATATGGACGTTTCGAAATCGAGCCTAAGGGAGGATGAAAAACTGAAGTAAGCGGTTTGCGGGGATCAGTTCTCGTCCGAAGGCGCTGGCGCCTGTCCCAAGGCCTTGGATATCTGGTCCTGCATGGTGTTGTACTTGTCGCGCAAGGCCTTCTCCTGCCGGTCGAGGGTCTTGATCCTGATCTCCAAGGTCTCCTTGTCGTCCTCGACGTCCTTGAGCACCGAGCCCTTGTCGTTGGCCTTGATCAGCAGCGATCCGACGTTGCGGTATATAGCCACGTCCTCGGGGGATTTGGTCAGCTCGTCGATGGTCATCTGCGTCTCGCGGAGCTGCGCCTCCATGCGGAACTTCTGCGAGAGCACGGACTGGAGCTGCTGCTGCAGCTGTTGGAACTGGGCGATCTGGTTCTGCAACTTGGGGGATATCTCGTTCATCTTATGCACCTGCCATTCGATTCATGTCCTCAGCGATCTTGATCCAGCGGAGGTAGGAGTTCAGCGCGGCCCTGAGGGCGGGTAGGTCCCGGGCCTCAATGCGGAGCACCATCTTGTCCCCCTCCAGGTCCGCCTGGACCTTGGTGCGAGGGATCTCCCTCCCGGCCTCGGGCGATATGGCGCCGAACACCGTCGGTGCCCCTGGTCCAGAGAGCGAGAGGATGGCGCTGGGCATCCTGCTCACTTCGCCTTTATGGTCTTCTTGACGTTCGGCCGCTCCTTGTAGAATATCTTGGAGCCGCAGTTCTCACACTGCATGCCGACCTGGTTGGTGTTGGAGCGGATGGGCTTGCCGCAGCTGCCGCACTTGTACATCTACTTCGACTCCTCTTCCTTCGACTTCACCGCTTCCTCGGCGGTGATGTTCTTCTTGGTGGGCGAGTAGGACGCCGCTGCGAACTTGGTCTCGCAGCGCCTGCACTCCCAAATGCCGGAGGCAGTCCGCTTCACGGACTGGTGGTGGCAAGTGGGGCACTCGTGCCTAGCCCTTTCAGTCTTCTCTATGTCCCTGGTGAGCTTCCTCACCACCACGCCGTAGCGGACGCCGTAGCGTCCCGCGGTCCCGGCCTTGACAGTTCCCTTTGCCATCGATGATCACCCGATCAGTTTCCTCAGGTCGTTCCCCAGTCGTTGCGAGGTCTCAACGCACTTGGTGATCTGGTCCAGGCTAAAAGCCCCGGCCAAGCCCTTCTGCATCGCCCTGAGGTCGCCGTTCTCGTCGGTGGTGACGGTGAGCCTTGCTTCCGCCACCTTTTCTTCGTCGAGAGTCGGGTCGACCAATATAGAGTTTTCTATCTGTACGGCCGTCACCGAGATGGGCATGTGCTTGATCGGCAGGGGGAAGTCATCGCCCCGGTCATTGGCCTTTGCTGGCACCATGGTATTGTTCAAGGCGGCCATGGCCCCGAGGAAGGCGGCGTCGAACAGATTCCCGTCGTAGTCAAGGACGTAGATGTCCGTGAACATGATCCAGACCTCCTTCTGTGGCTCGATGCACAGCGACTCCAGGTCGACCATCTGCGACTCGCGTATGCCGCGGTCGACGACCCTGGCGAGCTCGATGGAGTTCTCGTCGGGAGGGCCGCTCTCGAAGTTCGGGGATGCCAGGGGGATGAGCTCGGCATTGGTGGAGAGCACTCCCTTGTTAGGCGTGTCGGCGAAAGGCTCGCCGATGGTCATCTTCACTCCGACCAGCACGTCGGTGTTGCCTATCTTGACGCGGGCGCTGCCCTCGGCCGTCTCTATGTAATTGGGTAGGATAGTGATGGGCCGGAACTCGTCCCAAGCGCGGTTGTCCACCCTCCTGCCCTTGGCAAGCAGCTTGTGGATGTGGTCCTTCTTGATCTCGGACATGATTGCGCGCGCCATCTTCAGCCCTCCTGCTCAGCGGGGGCGGCCTCCTCGGCCGGCTCCTCTTCGTTCTTCTCCACCGCGTAGCGGCGGGCCAACGCCTCCTTCTGGAGGTCGTAGATGCGCTTGCATGCGCCAACTCCCATCTCCAAGGCGCGGTCGAACTCGGCCCGGGTCATGTGCCCGTCCATCTGCATGAGCAGGACCTCCCCGGTCCTTGGGATCATGGCGATGGGCAGGTCCGCCTGGCCGAAGTTGTCCTCCTCCTTCTGCAGGTCGAGGACCACCTGGTCGTTGACCTTTCCCACCGCGACGGCGGGGACGAGGTCCTTCATGGGTATGCCCGCGTCAGCAAGGGCCACGCTCGCGGCCGTCAGGCCGGCGCAGCGCGTCCCGGCGTTCGCCTGCAGCACCTCGATGTATACGTCTATGGATGTCCGAGGGAAGTTCTCGGTGAACACCACGTACTCGAGCGCCTCGGAGATGATCTTGGAGATCTCCACCGACCGGCGGTCGGGCCCGGGGCGCTTCCTGTCGCTCACGGAGAACGCTATCATGTTGTACTTGCACTGGACGATGGCCTTTGCCGGGTTCTGCATGTGCCTGGGATGGCACTCCCGCGGCCCGTAGACCGCCGCCAAGACCTTGTTCTTGCCGAACTCCACGTACGCGGAGCCATCGGCGCGCTTGAGCACGCCGGCCTCGATGCGGATGGGACGAAGCTCGTCCACCTTCCGGCCATCGACCCTGATACCGTCATCACTGATCAATTTCATGTTACTGTTTCCGCCCATTGTCATCACCTTGATTCTGATCCCTCGGCCGGCGCTGGCTTGCACACGGACTCCAGGTATTCCTTCACTCTCTCGGTCAAATGCATCGTCTGCGCGTTCTCCTCTATCATCTTGATCGCGCGGATGGCGAAGACTATGTTCTCGATGTCCCCGTCCAACCAGATGCGCCCGTTCTGCCCGACGAAGATGCGGGTGTTGGTCATGTTCTTGATCATCTGGATCATCGAACCGCCCTTGCCTATCACCCGCGGCACCTTGCTATAGGAGATCTCCATGACCTGACCTCCCTGGAGCTTCCTCAGGCCCTGTTCCTTCATGGTCACCTGCACCCGCTTGGTCTCATCCACCATGAGCACCTTGGCGAGCAGGGTGTCGCCCACGTTCATGAACCTCGCGGTGTCGCCGAAGTCCACCCTCCATGGCACTTCGTTGACATGCAAGGGGGCAGGGTAGGGCGAGTTGATGTCCACGAGCCAGTTGGACGGCCCGATGTCCACCACCTTCCCGATGATGCTGTCCCCTGGGGTGGGTATGTACCTGCCCCCGAGAGGTATGACATTCACAAAGTTCGATTTCACGCTCTTGATCCCCACCTGAGCGGCGTATACCCTGCCTTCCTGCACGTACGTCCCCGAGCCGGCCTTCATGCGGCCGCTGGCGTCGAGCAGGTCCCCGGGCAGCACGATCTCGCGCGAGGATCCAATCCCTTCCTTGTTCATATTCTCACTCACTTTTGATTATTCCCTTCTGGACTTGCATTCATTGACTCAGGCTCACGACTTCAACTGCTTGGTCTCAGCGTTGCCCTTGGTCTTCTCGTTCAGCTTGGCGTAGAAGTCGTCCCTCATTCCTGCGGGTATCTCCACGACCCCTATCCATGATCCGTTGGATTGCCACTCTTCTCTCTGTATCTTGCCGAAATGGACGATGTCCTCGTAGCAGCGGCCGTACTCCTCGCCGCTCAGCTTGACGGCTATGCGCATCTTCTCGAATCGGATGGGGATTATGGGCCGGAGCTTGTCGAGGACCTCCTTGACCTGTTGCTCCACTGGCTTGAAGGCATCGATGTGCACCTTCGCCTCCTCCATGGCCATCTCGATCCGCTGCGGGGTGTGCGGAGCCCCCGTCTGAGGGTTGATGGCGTTGCGCGTGATCTCGGCGATGATGCGGGCCCTCTTGAGCTCCAGCATCTCCTTGCGCTGCTCCGCGGTCAGGTGCACCTCGCCCTTGAGGACGATGACCTTGGCCACCTCTTGGACGTCAGTGGTTCCGAAGACCTTCTTGATGTCATCCTCGGCGGCGCGGGTGCCCTTGTGCGCGTTCTTGAATATCTCGTCGATCACCATGTGGTCATAGAGGTTGACATCCTTGCCCTCCTTGAGGGACTTCACGACCTTGGGGTCGATGAGCACCTCGAAGGTCTCCCCGTGCGACTCGTAACGGGCTACGATGGCGTCCTCTATATCTACCATCTAGACCTCTACGCGGCGTCAGCCTTCTCGATCAAGTTCTCGACCTCAGACTCTTCCATGCGCCTGAAGTCCTCGCCCCTGACCACCACGCCTATCTCGACCGCCTTGGGGTTTAGCTTCTCCTCTTCGGTGGCCTTCTTTAGGGCCTTGAGGCCGAGCAGTACCGCGGTCTCCATGTCCATGCCTTCCTGGTACTCCTCCTCGAAGACCTCCATCACCGCGTTGCGGCCGGCCCCGATGCTGCCGGCCTTATAGGAGACCAAGGCCCCGCTGGGGTCCGTCTCGAACAAGTGCTCGCCCTGATCGTCGACGCCGGCGACCAGAAGCGCGGTGCCGAACGGGCGCACGCCCCCGTATTGGGTGTAATTCTGCTTGTAATCGCAGATGCGCTTCACCAGCTCCTCGACGCTCATGTCCTCGTCGTAGGTGATCTTGTTGATCTGCGCGATGACCCTGGCCTGGTCCACCAGTATCCTGGCGTCCGCCACGAGTCCCGAGGTAGCGCAGCCTACGTGCCCATCGATCTGGAAGATCTTCTCGATAGACTTTGGCTCCATCAATCGGCTGGCGATCCTCTTGTCCACGATGAGGACGACCCCATTCTTGAACTTGAGTCCGACGGTGGTCGTTCCGCGCTTGACCGCCTCTCTGGCATACTCCACTTGGAACAATCGCCCGTCAGGGGAGAAAACAGTTATAGCCCTATCATAAGCCATCTGTCCGGGTTGCATTCATTCACCTTCTCTCGACTAATCCGCAACCTAGAGAAACCATCCAATATATATTTCTTGGGGGAATCGGCAAGCCTTTCTTCGAGATGTCTGGATGCTTGAGAAATGGGCTATGCCGCCTAACCCCTCCGCTCCTTCTCGCCCGCGGGAAGGCCTAGGCGTTCGCGCAGGGCATGCAGCGTTCCCGAGGTGCTCAAGGTGCGGACGCTCGAGCCTAGCCTCGCGCCCGCGCTCACGAGCAACTCCTTGGTCCAAGCGAGCTCGCGCGGGTCGCAGCGGACCACACCCACGTGCCCGTCGAACTGGATCATCTTGGGGGTCTTCCTTCCTCCGGACAAGGACCTCATGGCGGAGAGGAGGGCCTCGGCGCCCAGCAGCTCCTCCGAGGTGACCTCGAAGGCGACGTAGCGCCTGCGCCCCCTCCTCTCCTTGACCACCATGGATCAGCCTTTCCCGGACGAGTAGCGGCTGAGGAAGCTGTCGGACTTGACCCCGGTGACCACGACCATCACCTTGACCTTGCCAGCCATGTCCGGTTCCACCGCGCAGCCCCAGATGATGCGCGCGTCCGGGCGTATGCGCGCCCCGACCAGCTCGGCCGCCTTCTCCGCCTCGCTCACCGTCATGTCCGGTCCTCCCACGATGCGGATCAAGGCGCCGCGCGCCTCCCGGGTGTCGATGTCGCCCAGGAGCGGGGAGCCCATGGCCTCTCCGACCGCCTTCTCCACCTTCTCAATGCGGCCATCGTCCTTGGTGCCCTCTCCAAGACCGATCATGGCCACACCCGCGTTCTTCATGATGGTCATCATGTCGTTGAAGTCGACGTTCACCAGGCCGGGCTTGGTTATGGCCTCGGTGATGCCCTTGATGCTCTGCATGAGCACTTCGTCGGCCACCTTGAAGGCGGCTTCCAAGGGCAGCTTGGGGACCAGCTGCAGCAGACGGTCATTAGGGATGATGATGGTGGTATCGCAATGCTCTCTGAGCCGGTTCAGGCCCCTTACCGCGTTCTCAGTCCTGACGCGTCCTTCCGCTTTAAAGGGCATGGTGACGATGCCCATGACCAGCGCCCCCTTCATCCGCGCCATCTCCGCCACCACTGGGGCCGAACCGGTCCCCGTACCCCCGCCCATTCCCGCGGTGACGAAGACTATATTCCGGCCGTCTATGTACTGATTGAGCTCGTCCCTGGACTCCTCGGCGGCCGCGGCGCCCACTTCTGGGATCGCACCTGCGCCCAGACCCTTGGTCCGCGTCCTACCTAGTAAAACCTTGTTGGGCACGTGCACCGATAGAAGGTGCCTGGCATCGCTGTTCGCCGCCACCAACGTCACGTCCTTGATATCGGATTGCGCCAAACGACGTACGGTGTTCGAACCTCCGCCTCCGCAGCCGACTATGGTTATCTTCACGCGCAGCTGGTCGACCAGTTTACGCAGCTCCTCGTCTTCGGCCGTGTTCCCAGTCCCCGACGCGTTCAAGGCGCCACTGCTCTGCGCTGATCTAGCGATCGCACTATCGACAATGGATTTCATGTGCACCCATCCTTGGCCAGGGGTATGCGGGAGAGAATATATAAATCCATTTTTGAGCTGGAGGCTTAGACGAACTCGAAGGAAGTGCCGCAGGTGGGGCAGCGTTCGTCATCAGGGGCTAAGGATGTACCGCACTCAGGGCAATCATCCCCGGCCAGGCCGCCGCATTCGCAGATATCCTTTCCAGGCTGGAGCAGCCTTCCGCATACTTGGCACTGGGGCGCGTCCACCGCTTCGAAGCTCTCCTTGCACGCTGGGCAGGACATGCGGTCAGGGGGCACCTCCATCCCGCACCTGGGGCAGTCGAAGCTCTCCCCTTCCTCAACGACAATGGCACCGCATTCGCACTCGTTCCCGCCCTCAGGAAGAACCGAGCCACAAATGGGGCAGGCCCGCCTCTCCGCCGGTTCCCAGAGCATACGGATGTCGGCCTTTTTCCGCGCAAGCTCTTGTGGCGAGATCTTGGGCTTGACGATTATTCCCGGGTCCAGTTCTTTCTCTTGGTATGCCTGGTTACAGTAAGGGCAGAACCCTGTCCTGGTAAGACAGACGGTATGGAACTCCTTGCCACAGGTGCACTTGGCGTACTCTAACCCCTCCTTGACCCTTCCCAGGCAGATTTGGCAAACCACAGGCCTGACCTTGGGGCCTTGGACCACCACCCGGGGACGATCGGCAGCGTGCGAGGGCATGCGCATGACCTTTCGCAGGTGTTTCGCCTGAGATTTCATCGCCTTGCGTAGCTCCAAGGGCGCAGAGCCTGAGAGCCGTTTCTTGACCTCGATAAAGCTTGCCAGACCAAGGGCTCCGAGGGCGGTGGCGACGACGAGCTCAACCAGCATCCGCGAATGTTAGGGCCGCATAGCTTTAAAACATCGGTAGTGCAGATTACCGACGCTGATAATCATCCGTCATCCCTACCAATCAATTATTAAGAATATTGAAATACCATAGAAAGGAAGTTGCTAGCACATGGGCGGAATGGACCTAGGATGCTCGAGGGGTAAATCCGTGGAAATGGGACATACCATCTGCTCTCTCTCGGCATTATTTACATTCATTGACCATTGCTTATGCAGCGAAGGAAGGAGGGCCGCAGTTGGATAAGAAGAATGGTCCAGTCATGGTCGTCGGCGGGGGGATAGCAGGGGTCCAGTGCGCGTTGGATCTAGCGGAGTCGGGCTTCAAGGTCTACCTGGTGGAGAGGAAGCCCGCCATCGGTGGGATCATGGCCCAGCTGGACAAGACTTTCCCCACCAACGATTGCTCCA
>Ga0208980_10001902_pt1 | contig 12685 bp, 7 predicted proteins | sample WetSurMetagenome_3_FD_187993 | JGI IMG/M metagenome (GOLD analysis project Ga0208980, IMG submission 187993) | Wetland microbial communities from Twitchell Island in the Sacramento Delta, sample from surface sediment Aug2011 Site A1 Bulk (version 2) | ecosystem: Environmental > Aquatic > Marine...
AGGAGGAGCCCCTTGCGTACAGAGCCGGCGCGACGGCCAGCATCGCGCAGATCGATCCGGAAACCAGTCCCCAGATCAGCAAAACAATGTGCTCGGACAGCACGATTACCGACAAAATCCCCTGGCGGTATCCTACGGCGCGCAGAAGAGCCAGTTCCTGCCGGCGCTCGAGCACATTTCTCAGGAGAACGGCCGCGAGTCCGATCGTTCCCAGGATGAGGCCGAGCGCGCCGAGCGACTGGAATGTGGACAGGTAAGTGTTTTCCACCTGCCTGTATGCCCGCAGCCGCTCCCGGGAGGATTCCAGGCGGATGCCCCAGTAGGCCAGAGCCTGCTTGAGCGGCTGCATCAGCGATTCAGCCGACCTCTCCGGGGCATCCAGCAGGAAGAACCGGTACCCCTCGTAATCAGGGAATGCGCGCAAAAAATTGGTCTCCGAAATGAGCAGTTCCCCCTGAAATATGCTGTCTCTCAACGAAGCGACCAGACGCAGACGAACGGGATTCCCCTTTATCCCGGGCACTGTAAGCTCGCTGCCGACAGAGAGGTGGAGTATATACTGAATCGTGTTTGCATCCGCGATCGCGGGAATCGCCCCGCCGTCCGTGGAAGACTCGAGCAGCAGCCACGGATTCCTCTTCTGCTCCGGCGTCGCGGCGAGCGAATCCTGAAAGACAAACCTTCCGGCCGAAAGAAAGGATCGCGGCGCTCCCAGAATCCTGGGTTCCCGCGGAGCATACAGGTTCAGGCAGCTGGCATCGTCTCCTGGACGTTCGCGGAAAGAAACAAACTTCAGGCTTTGCCTGTCTTGAGCGTCCAGCGCGTCAAGCCCGAGAGCCTCCATACCTTCTTCGCTGTTAGGATCATAGACAACGGGAATTTGCGTTTCGGCCACCAGCGGATATCCGCCGGTGCCGGATTTCGGCTCCAGCGAAATCTGCTGAGGATCCCGGCGGAACGCTTCCATGGAAATGATTAGAAATGTTGCCGAGGCAATCAGGGATGCGCACAGCAGGCTGCGCGCCGGCCGGTGCATGGCGTTGCGCAGCCCGAAGCGGAAGAAGGCCGGCCAGCCGTTGCCGCGTATCAGGCCTGAGTGATTCCCGCGCAGGTATAAGGCAGTCAGGCTGAGGATCGAGAGAAGCAGCAGGAATCCTGCCCCGAAGAAAGCCTCGATCTGCGGAATTTTCCTCCAGAATGAACCTGCGATCAGCGTCGCCGCAGCCAAAAGGGAAAGGACTGAAACGATCCCCGAGAGCCGCGCCCGGCTTGCTCGGAGGGCTGACGATTCCACAGCGCCCGTCAGCAGCATACGGGGCGAATTTCTCCACAAGTCCCGCAGCGTCCAGGCGATGGTCCCGAGAGAGAAAATCAAGCCCGCAAAAGCGCCGATGGCCAGGTAAGCCCACGAAATGTGCAGGTAAAGACGCTGCGTCCCGACCGCCCCGGTCCAGAAGGTGCGCAACCCGTAAACCATGAACCATCCGTAGGCAATCGATCCCATCAACCCAATGACGATGCCGGCGAGGGATAAAATCACACCCTCGGTGAACAGGATGCGCCGCAGCATTTTTATCGAGAATCCGGCAGCCCGCAGAATCCCGATTTCCCGTACGCGCTGCTCGGTCATCAAACGGAAGAACAAAGCCGAAAGTAGAATGGCGGCGGCGATCAGAAACGAACTGAAATAGGCAAAATATTCCCCGAAGTCCGTCGACCCTCGTGAAGCCGTCAAACCCAGTTCCCGAACTGCGCTTATCCTGAAGCCAGCCTTGTCTGCATCCAAGGCGTCGAGCAAGGCCTGTGCAAACCGCTTGCGGGCGGATTCGAGATCCTCCTTGCCGGATACGGAAACGCGAATCCCCGTTAGTTTGCCAAAGCGGTTTGCCCAGAGCTCCTGTCCCTTGGCCAGGGTGACAAAAGCTTTAGGCGTTGCCCGGTAGCGATTCCAATAATCCTCGTCCTTTGTGCGAATGCGGCTCAGATTCAATGGGAAAGGAGGATCCCACGAGTGAATGCTATCGGTCAGGGTGATGCCGGGAATCTCAGGAGCCAGTGCCGTGTCGACAGGCCCGGCAATTGGCACGACGCCCGCCAGGCGGAAGCGGGCGGTTCGCGTTACCAGATTTCCCTCATCCAGCCAGAAGTAATAATCGATTTCCAGAGGTTCGCCTTCGGTTATGCCGAGATCCCGCTGAGCCCAGTCGGTGAGCCATATCGGGTCGCCGGAACCTGCCGGCACCCTCTGAGGGTCTGCACGCTGCAGGGCATGAATGGACCCCATGGCGCCCCTGCCAAGGTCGACCGCTGAGATTATGGAGTAGGGAATCTCCCGGTTCTTTGCGCGGATGGAATTCACCAGGTAGGTGTAGACCGGCGAAGCGTCCATGCCCAAATTCGAAGCGGCCTTCAGCGCCGCTTCCGCCAGGGCATCGTCCAGAATGATGCGATTGCTTTCCAGCGAAAATGCGTCCCCTGCGGGCGCAGGTCTCAGCGTTAAACCCAGATCCTGAAGAGAAAGGGCGGATTTCAGCGTATTCGAAACCGATGCGGGCCCTTCCCTTTGAGCCTGCGTACCCAAGAGGATGGCATTGATCCGCGAAGGCTGTTCAAGCTCCTTCTGAAGCTGCTGCAACGGCATGAAAATCGAATAGACGTTTCCCTGCGTAGGACGCAGCGAAAACTCGCCCAGCCGGTTCGCGGGGATGATGCCGGCGCAATCCAGCCGCATGGTTTTCCCGACTGCGTCGCGCTGCCCATAAAGCCATTCCCTAGGGATAGCCTGTTTGGTCTCAATCCTCAATAGCATCGCATCGCCGGGAGCGGCATCCAGATACCGCGCCAGGCTGGAACCGATGTATCCTCCACGGCTTTCCGCCAACGCCGGACCTTCCGTTCCCTGAAATCTCCAGAACCTTTCGTCAATGCCGTAGACGTTGACGTCGTACGCTCGAATGCCGCTCTTTTCGAGAGTCAGGACTCCTTTAAGGTAAATGATGGGACAGCTGCCGCCCGGAGCGGCAAGCGCCGCTGCCAGGTTTTCACCGAAAAAATCATTCGCGGTTACGACGTATCCGGTTGCGCCGATCCGCTCAAACAGCAGCCGGCGAAGGCTCTCGCGCACCGATTGGCCTGCCAGAAGCGCGCCGGAAAGGACGGCGGCTGCGGTTGCCACTCCTGCGACGACAGCGAGATTGGTTCGCCAGTAATAAAAAAGGCTTCGAAATAGGAGCTGTTTCAGCCTCACGCATCACTCCTGCAGGCCATTAGGAGCCCGCGCCCTCCGGCTGCAAGCGGGCTTCGCTGAGCCGGTACCTGTGGCTGAATTTTGCAGCCACCTCCGGGTTGTGGGTAACAACAATCAGAATGTCCTGCCTCTGCTTGTGAAGATTGAGCAATAGCTCCGTAACCACCTCCGTCGAGTCGTGGTCCAGGTTCCCGGTCGGCTCGTCACAAAGTACGAGGCCGGGTTTCATCATGAGGGCGCGGGCCAGCGCGACGCGCTGCTTTTCGCCACCGGACAACTCGTGCGGATGGTGGTGCAGACGGGAGCCCAATCCGACCTGGTCGAGCAGGTCCAGGGCTCGCGCCTCGGCGGAAGCGTCCGGTGGGGCGGGCAGGGTCGGGACGAGGACGTTTTCCAGCACCGTGCATTGCGGAAGCAGGTGGTGATCCTGAAACACAAAGCCGATTTTCCGGTTGCGAAACGCGGAGACGCTTCGCTCATCCAACTCGTAGGGATTCACCCCGTCAAGCAGAACGCTCCCTTCCGTGGGCGGTTCGAGCGCGCCCAGGATGTAGAGAAGCGTGCTCTTGCCGCTTCCCGATGGGCCTGTGATGGAAATGGCGTCGCCCGCACTCAGGCGGATGCTGACATCCGACAGCACACTCAACTGTCCGCCTGCCATGGGATATTTTTTGGAAATATTGTGTGCTTCAAGCATGGGATCCTTTTCGCAAATGCCAATCCTTATCCTGGTCCATTATGAGTTCCACCGGCACTGCCGGTGCGGCAGTATCATTTTGACAATGTGGGAGCCCGCCCTTTCCCCCCTGTTCTGACTGAAAATATTGAATATCGAATTTCGAACCGCAGAAGGACTTCGAAATTCAACATTCAATATTCGACATTCTGTGATTCAAAAGCTGCCAAAACATATTTTGCGCATGAAACTAATTTCCGCATATGCGGCCGGATCCTCACTGTTTCAGGAGCAGGCGATAGACCTGCAATGCCTTTTCCGCCATTTGCGCCGTGCTGTAATGCTCGCGCACTCCGTGATAGCCCCTCGCGCCCATTTCCGCTCTTTTTTCAGGATTTTTCCAGAGCTCCAGCAAACCCTCCGCCAGTGCGTCCGGGTTGTCCGGCTCGACCAGTAGCCCGCCGCCGGTCGTTTCGATCATTTCCGTGAAGGCCCCGCGCCGCGGCTGAACCACGGGAATTCCGCCGGCCATGGCTTCAAGCAGGAACAGTCCTTTGGGCTCGGCATAGGGTGTGGGCACAGAGAAGGCGCTTGCATTTCTCAGGAAATCCAGCTTTTCGCGCCGGTCGAGTTCTCCATGATAGCTGAAATGATCCGAAAGCCCCCAGGAAGCCAGGTTTTTCCGGATGCCCGAAAGATAGGATTTATGATCCGGGGCCATGTATCCTGCGGCCCACAGGCGGCTGGCGCTCCTGCCGTTGAGAAGCCTCAGGCGGCGATAGGCTTCGCACAGGAAGTGCAGCCCTTTCTCGGGACTGATCCGTGCCAGGTAGCCGATGGTAAATGGTTCGAAGTCCCTCCGGTCCGCGGGCTCAAAGCCGTCGAAATTGATGCCCAGGGGAACAACGCGGATGCGGTTGACGTTGATCCCGAGATAATCCGCCATACTGCGGGCGCCGAAATGGCTTACGGCTATGAATGCGTCGACGGCATCCGCATGCTCGCGAATAAGCCGGATTGCTTCCTTCCGGTGAACCTCAGGCAGCCCCTCCAGGAATAAATCCTCTCCCTGGAAAGTGCAGCATACCGGCACGTTCAAAGAAGCCTTTAGAGCCGGCGCCAGCGCGATGAGCATGGAATTTGGAAGATTGATGATTTCGGGTGAAATCTCGCCGCTTAAGAATCCCACCAGTTCCTGAATTTCCCCGCGTGCGGAACCGTGGGTGCCCTTCAGCATGGAGACCGTAAGCTCTCCCAAAGCTGCCGGATTCACGCTTATGCCGGAGCGGGTGGCAAGCCGCAGCAGGGGACCGGAATCCAGGAGCCGGCTGAGAAAACGCGGGGACCGGCGCAAGGCCTTGAAGCGCTGCTGGAGATATACGTTGATTCCGCCCATGAACACGCGGTGCGTGCTGACATTGTCCTCGTCGGTACGCGTCGGCGTGTAAGTGGGAATTAAAATCACGTCGTGGCCTGCGTCCATCAGGGCGCGGGCGAGGGCGTTGTCGCGCAGGCAGCTTCCGCAGTACATTCTACCCGCCCCGGCAGTGATGCAGGCAATCCGCATATGGATTCAGCTCCCAAAGCAGTAAAGCACGCCGTCCTGAGACCCGATGACGAGGAATCCCCGGACGGCGGCGGGCGATGCCGACAGCGGGGCGCCGGCTGTGAACTCCCAGTTTTTTTTGCCGGTTGCCAGATCCAGCTCATACAAAAGCCCGTCATTCGATCCGACGAAAACCCGGTTTCCGGCAATGAGGGGAGAAGATTCAACCCGGGCACGCGTCGGAAACGTCCAGATCTGCTTTCCGGTGGATCTTTCCAGGCAATGCACAAGTTTATCCCTTCCTCCCAGGACGACGCGGTCTGCCGTCACGGCTGCCGAAGAATAAAAGGGGAAACTGCGGCTCGGGTGCCTGTATGTCCACCGGGTAGCCTTGCCGCCGAGATCTATGGCAAGCACTTCGTTCGCGAAGGTACCGACGTAAACGGCGTTATTCCGTATTGCGGCGGAAGCGCCGGTATAGCCGCCAAGCTGCAGGGCGAAGATCTGCTTTCCGGTTGCCGCATCGATGGCACGCAGGTTTTCATCACACCCGGAAATATAAACGCGATCCCGGTCCAACGAAGGAGTACAGTGCACCGGGCCATCTGTGGTGTATTTCCATATCAGAGCGCCGGTTTTTGCCCGGAGACAATAGAGATTTTGGTCGTAGGACCCGAAATAAACCCTGTCGCCTACGCAATTGGGCGATGATTTGATTTCGCTTTCGGTCTTGAATGTCCATCGGCCCTTTCCCGTTGCCGCGTCGACCGCGTGGAGAATTCCCTCGAGGTCGCCGACATAGACCATCCCGTTCCCGACGCAGGGCGAGGATTCCTGAACGGGTCCGGTTGTGGCATAGCGCCAGCGCATCTTCCCGGTGGCAAGATCCACGGCATAGAGGGAACTGTCCATCGATCCAACGTACACCAGTCCCCCGGAGATGGCTGCAGAGGACTCTATGGAATCCTTTGCCCGGAATTCCCAGCGCAGTTTGAGCGGTTTCGGCAGATCGACATCGGTTACGCCTGTGAGTGAAGGCGAGCCGCGGAACATCGGCCAGCCTGCCGGGGCTAAATCGGCAGCCAGGGCAGACAAGAGAAACAGAATGACGAATGACGAATGACGAATGACGAATTGATACATACCGAATAGCCTGCTGGCACGGAGTTTACTGTTCGGAATGGCCGGATTTGCCGGACGCCTGGCGGTATGAGTCCATTCGTAATTCGTCATTCGTAATTCGTCATTGGTTTTGGATGGCATATAATTCCATGCGGTTCATGATGTACAGCACTCCGTTCGCGGCCACGGGCGTGCCGTATATTGCGCCGCCCATGTTGATCTCCGATAACTTTTTGAGCTCTTTGCCGGCTTGGAAGACCACGACATCCCCGTCTTCGTCCCCGAGGTAAACCTTCCCGTCTGCCACGAATGGGGAACCCCAGATTGCGGCGAGCATATCGTAAGTCCAATAAGGCTTCCCGGTTTGAAAGTCCAGGCAATGGAGGAATCCGGTGAAGTCTGAAACATAAACCAGGCCGTCGGATATTGCCGCGGTTGAGACGGAGCGGCGGATCTTGTCATAGTGCCAGACAAGCCCGGTTTCGGTGATCACGCCCCGCCTGGACGGATCAATACAGTACAGGTGCCCGATGCCTTCGCCGTTTTCCGGATCCTGCCCGACGGCCAGAATTGCTTTTCCCTCGTGGAAAACCGGTGTGGCGATGACGTAATTGCGGGTTTTCGGCCAGACGGCATCCTTTGGATTCATATCGAAGCTCCATAGCTTCTGGCCGGTGCGAGCCTCGAAGCCGTAGAGCCATCCATCGCCTCCCGGGAAAAATACCTGCTGCACTCCTGCGACTTCTCCCAGAGCCGGCGACGACCACTGGCCGTGAAGAATGCGTTCTCCCGGCGAATTATCCTTCCAGACGACTTTCCCGGTATTTTTGTCAACGGCGATGAAGCTAGGAGCGAGGGGGGAAGTGATTTTCTCGTGGTTTTCGTCCTGACCGTTCGAAGTCTCGACAAAAACCAGGTCTTGCCAGATAGCGGGAGAGGAGTTAGCCATATTGTGCTGGACGACGCCCAGATCCTTCATCATATCCAGCTTCCAGATGATGTCCGCATCCGTGGGGCCCTTGTAAGACTCTTCTTTAAAGGGGCCGTCGTTGGTGCCGTCGAGAAACCCCTCAGTGTCCAGGCAAACCAGTTCGCCGCGGTTGGTGACGTAGTAAAGCCGGTTCCCTTCAACCGCCGGCGAAGAGCAGACTCCCTGTTCGGGCCAGTCGAGTCCCTGCTCCAATTTGTCGGTCACAGCCTGCCACAGGAATTTACCGTCCGATTCGCGCAGGCACAGCAGAACACCCTTGTCTCCCGTGATTTCGGCATTCTTCGGATTGTCGTTGTTGGTTCCGAGAAAGATCTTCCCGCCTGAAATAACGGGGTTGCCGTAAGAGGTTGATCCCAGGCTTGCTTTCCACTTTATGTTTTTGCCGGTGGCTGCATCCCACGCCGCGGGAAGATTTTTCATGGGCGATGTCATGTTCCGGCCCGCTGTGCCGCCCCACATCGGCCAATCCTGCGAGGCGATGGGCAGCACCATCAGGAGCACCAGAAGGGATCCCGCAATCGCATGTTTGGGTTGATTGATTTTTTTTCGCATATTTCTGTTGTCGGGTATTAGTCAAGAAGCCGGAAGCCGGAAGCCAGGAGTGAGAAGCCGGAAGCTCGGATACTCGCTGTTCCGGCTTTGGCTATTTTGCCTTCACGTTGTAGCATGCAAGCACTCCCTGATTGCGGATGTAAAGCCTGCCTTCACAGACTACGGGATGAGCCCAGCTGGGCCAGCCCTGGTCTTCGATTTCAAACCGGCCTTTTTCCAGATAGGCCGATGGATTCGCTTCTGCCAGGCCGACTTTGTTATCCTCGGATAAAAGATATAAATTGCCATCCGCGTAGGTAAGCGATCCCTTGCCCACGCTCCGGTGACGCCAGCGCACTTTCCCGGTTTCAAACTCCATGCAGGTCAGAATTGCGTTGGAAAATCCGTAGAGAAAGCCGTTGACCAGAATCACGCCCCCGTGGTGGTTCATCATGCCTGGGCTGAAATATTGCTCCTCGGCTTTGACCCATCCGTATTCCGATCTCAATCGAAGCAGGGCTGAACCCGTATCGTAGGCCGTAGTGTAGAAAACCTTGTTGTTGAAAAAAACCGGCGTCGCGATATTGGCAGTCCGGTTCGAGACCTTTGTATAACGCCACATGAGTTTGCCGTCGTTTGCCCTCACTCCGACGCCGGCTCCCGAAGTGAGAGCCATGATGGTGCGGACTCCCTGAACATCGGCAACGATGCATGAAGAATAGGCGGCCGGGTCGCTCAGGTCTGTGGAAGTCCAGACAGTTTTGCCGGTGGCTTTGTCCAGGGCCGCAATCGCGGCTTTCTCTCCCCCGGGCGTGATGATGAGGTTATTGCCGTCTATCAGAGGAGATTCGCTAATGTGCCAATTCGGATTTTTCCCCTTAAACCTGGCGAGTATGTTCAGGAACCATACAACGGAACCGTCCTGTGAATTAATGCAGGCAAGGTCGCCGTTTTCCGATAGCGCATAAAGCCGATTGCCTTCAAGGGTTGGTGTCCCGCGCGGCCCGCCTCCCCTGTCCTGTTCCAGGGCCCGGCCCAGCGATCTTACCCAGATTTTCTTGCCGTCGGAGCGATTCAGGCAGAGAACGACGCTTTCTTTGCCCTGGGTGCCCTGGACGTAAATGCGGTCGCCCTGTATGGCTACAGTGCCATAGCCCTGCCCCAATCCCTGGATGGACCAGAGCAGGGGCGGGCCTGTCTTTGGCCATTCCTTCAAAAGGCCGGTTTCGCTTGAGACGCCCTGCCGGCCGGGGCCGCGCCATTGAGTCCAATCGCTATTGAAAGCGACTGCCGGGATCACAAATCCCAAAAATACAGCGGGCAGCTTGAAAAGACGCATAGGCTTCTCCACTCATAAAACAAGGGTTTCAGAGTGCGGGAAATCCACCAGGTCAGGATACAGGATGAAGGAATATAGATTCAAGTGCGGCGGACCCGGTCAAAAGCTCTCAATATGGCGCCGGTTTCTCTTGACCTGTTCCCCGGAATCCATAAACCTATAAAGCAGGAGGATTACGTTATGAAGCGTTCGGGCGTGTTTTTTATATCCCTGGCGGTTTTGTGCATGACCCTGGCAATCTGGACAGAGGCCTCAATCTCTGTGCCGGCGGCAGGTGATTGGCCCTATTGGCGCGGACCGGCTGCAGATGGAATGGCGGTCGGTGATGCGCCGCTGAAATGGACAGATACCCAAAATGTGAAATGGAAAACCGAAATTCCGGGACGCGGCCACTCCAGCCCGGTTATTTGGGGCGACCGGATATTCCTGACGACGGCCGTTAAAATCGGGGTCGCCGATGAGCCGGCAAAACCTCCGCAACCTGACGCCAAACCGAATCCGCTGATTTCCCCGGGGCCCCAGGTCGAGCACCAGTTCGATGTGCTTTGCCTCGACCGCAAGACGGGCAAAATACTATGGCAGCGCACGGCGACCAGGGCCGTACCCCACGAGGGATATCACGGCACTTACGGCAGTTTCGCCTCCAATTCGCCGGTTACCGACGGCAAATATCTGTATGCCTTTTTCGGATCGCGCGGCATGTATTGCTACGACCTGGAAGGGAAATTGATTTGGAAGAAAGACTTCGGCGTTCAGATGAAGATGAGGATGTCATTTGGGGAGGGGATGGGGCCGGTCATTTCCGGCAACCGGCTGTTCCTGGTGTTCGATTATGAAGGGGATTCGTTCATGGTCGCGCTCGATAAAACCACCGGAAAGGAAATCTGGCGGGTGAACCGGGAGGAAAAATCGAATTGGGCCGCTCCGCTGGTTGTGGAATACGGGGGCAAGAAACAGGTTGTGGTGAGCGCTGTCAACAAGGTCCGCAGCTACGACTTCGAGAGCGGGAAACTGATATGGGAATGCGGCGGACTGGGCAGTAATACAATCCCGCACCCTGTTCGCCAGGACGACCTTGTTTTCGTCATGAGCGGGCACAGGGATCCCAAGCTCATGGCAATCCGGCTCGGCAGGGAAGGGGATTTGACCGGCACCGATGCCGTCGTCTGGAGCCAAACCCGGGGGAATTCTTATACCCCTTCGCCGGTCCTTCACGACAACAAGCTTTATGTTCTGACCGACAACGGCATGGTCAGCTGCTACAATGCCCGCACCGGCGAGCCATACTACCATCAGGTCCGCCTGCCCAAATCCTACAGCTTCAAATCTTCTCCCGTAGGAGCGAATGGAAGGCTCTACCTGGCGAGCGAAAACGAGGATGTGCTGGTGCTGCGCATGGGCGAGAAGTTCGAAGTGCTGGCGACGAATACCATGCCCGACCAGATGTTTATTGCCACTCCGGCCATATACGGGGGCGAGATTTTTCTCCGAAGCCAGAACCTGCTCTATTGTATCGGGCAGAAATGACAGCATTTTTTGATACGGTTTTGAATGGGGACGATTGCTTGGGAAGGTGCAATCCTGATGAAATTCCGCATGATCCAGGTAAAAGCTATCCGCGGAGTGGATGCGGACGGATATTTCTTTTGGACTTATGCAAGGGGAGGTGGCGATATGCGAAATGCTCTGAGAGCGGCAGGTCGGATTTGTTTTGGCAGGATTGCGCTGGTCTTCGCGCTGGTCTTCGCATCGGCGCCCTTGATTTTTGCCCAGCGCACTCCACTGAAACCGGGCATGAATTTCTTCTCGCCCCAGCAGGATGTCGAACTGGGGCAGAAAGTCGCCCAGGATGCGGAAAATAAGCTGCCGATGCTCAACAACCGGCAGGTGGACGATTATCTGAACAGGCTGGGGAAAAAGCTGGCCGCCAATGCGCCGGGCGAAAAATTTCCCTATCAATTCAGATGCGTCAACGATTCCACCATCAATGCATTCGCCCTGCCCGGAGGTTTCCTTTTTATCAACCGCGGGACCATCGAAGCTGCGGATAATGAGGCTGAACTGGCCGGGGTCATCGGCCATGAAATTGGGCACGTCGCTCTGCGGCACGGGACAAATCAGGCCAGCAAGCAATACCTGGCGCAGGCTCCGCTGGCGATCCTGGGCGGATTCCTGGGGAATAATTCCGTAGGCGCAATCCTTGCCCAGATCGGCACCGGCTTTGCGCTCAATTCGGTTCTTCTGAAATATTCCCGGGACGATGAACGGCAAGCGGATTTGATGGGAGCGCAGATCCTTTATGATACGGGGTATAATCCGCGGTATGTGGCTGAATTCTTTGAAAAATTGGGCGGTGGGAGAGGTACGGATTTTTTCAGCAGCCACCCGAATCCGGATAACCGCATACAGAACATCAACGCTGAAATCGGAAGGCTGGGGGTAATTTCAGCCGATGCCTACAGCGATTCCAGGGATTTCCGCAACATTCAGCGGCTGGTAAAATCCCTTCCTGCCGCTCCAAAGGCAGCTGCTGCGGAGCCTCAAAAACAGACCCCGGGAACAATCCGGCGGCCCACAAGCCCCTCCAGCCGGTATAAGAACCTCGAGACGACCAACATGCGGCTGAGTCACCCGGACAACTGGCAATCGTATGTGGAGGAGCAGGCGTTCACGCTGGCTCCCGACGGGGGCATCGTGGATGCGGGCGATATGAACGCCCTTGCCTATGGCGCCATGATGGCCGTGTTCACTCCGCAAGGCAGCCGGCGATCGGGATCCATCGGGCTTCAAGAAGCCACGGATCAGCTCATAGAAGTCCTGCAGCGCTCGAATTCAGCCATGCGGAAATACAAGGACAACGGCACGATCAGGGTCGGGGGCCAGTCGGCACTGTCGATACTCTTCACCAATGATTCTCCGCTAAGCGGACGCGAAGGGGATTGGCTGGTTACGGTTCTGCGCCCTGAGGGATTGGTATATTTCATCTTTGTGGCACCGGAGCAGGAATTCGACAACTATCAGCGCGCATTTGAGCAGATACTGGGCTCGGTCCGGTTCCAGTAGGGGCGGCGCCCAAGCTGCCTGCAGCGTGTTCGGGGAGTTCCATGCCCGCCTTGCGCAGAATATCGCGGGCGCGAAGGCCACCGTCAAGAATAAATTCGGCTCCAGCGGCCAGGCCGATGCCAGACCGTGGAAGGGAATCGCCGCGAATCCAATTGTCGAAATACTGAATT
>Ga0208980_10001903_pt1 | contig 12681 bp, 14 predicted proteins | sample WetSurMetagenome_3_FD_187993 | JGI IMG/M metagenome (GOLD analysis project Ga0208980, IMG submission 187993) | Wetland microbial communities from Twitchell Island in the Sacramento Delta, sample from surface sediment Aug2011 Site A1 Bulk (version 2) | ecosystem: Environmental > Aquatic > Marine...
CGGCTGGAGAAATCACCGCGGTGAAGCGCCGCTGCTGCCTTGAGCAGGGACAGGTCTGTGATCATTTTTCAAACACCGGAGGAATTTTGAACTGCCCATCCGCTTTGTGCGGTGTGTTCCCGAGGATTTGCTCAGGCGGCAGGGACGGGCGGGATTCGTCGGCGCGCAGGTGGCTGTCCCCGCTAAAGACTGCAGACATGGGCGGGATGTTTTCGGTATCCAGCTGCTGCAGGCTGGCGACGTGGTCGAGGATCGCTGAAAGCTGTTCGCGATAATGTTCCATTTCCTCCCCGGTCAACTCCAGCCGGGCGAGCATCGCAATATGCTGGACTTCTTCTTTTGAAAGCGGCATGGGGGAGATTATAACTTCTTTTAATTATTCCCCTGCCCAGCCGGAAGCATACCATTTAATATATTCCTCGACGTGTTTGGTCCAGTATTCTTCATTATGGTAGCCCGGATAAACATACCACTCATGCGGGATTCCGCGCTCGGTAAGTTGTGCCTCGAATTTTTCCACACTGGCCCGCAGCCCGTCGCTTTTACCGATATCCATCAAGATGCGTGGCATGTTTTCCACTGGAATGGCGTCGAGCAGGCGGCTGAGTCGGCGCCCGTCCTCATCCAGGATGGCCAGTGAGTGTCCGCCGAATGCCCCAAATAATTCCGGGTGATTCAAGGCGAAATGCAGCGCCCAGCCGCCCCCGCGCGATAGACCGCCAACGGCGCGTGAAGCCCGTTCGGGGATGGTACGGTAGGTTGAATCAATATAAGGAATCAACTCATCGATCACCGCCTCGTCGAAGGGATCGGCAGCCGGTTGGCGGTAATGGTATTTATCAAATGGCATGACTATGATGAACGGCGGCATTCCATCGCCGATAAGTTTGTCCGCGGCCAGAGGTGCGCCAAGCCGGACCCATTGGTCATCATTGAAAGATTGCCCATGAATAAGGTACAGCACAGGGTAACGCTGAGCTGTATCCTCTTCGTAGCAGGGGGGAAGATAAACATGAAAACTAAAATCATTTTTCATGTTTATCGAGGGGATGTGGGCTGCCTTGACCTGCCCGCCAAGAATAAGGCAATCCGGCTCGTCGGTGATGGCGGGCTTGACCGCTAAAGTGGGCGCTTGGCCCGGTGGAGGGGAGGATGTCGCCGCAGGGGTAGCATCCATCGGAGTGAGAGTCCCGCCGATTTTAGTCTCAATGTCTGGAGTGTTCTGTGGTGAACAACCGTTGGAGAGCAGCAATATTAATAGGCAAGTCAATGTGAAAAAAGCAGCGTTGGTTTTCATATAGTATATTGACGATTAGTATTGGTTCGCATTATACTCTCTTGACCTCGGGGTGTAGCGCAGTTGGCAGCGCACCGCGTTTGGGACGCGGGGGCCGGCGGTTCAAGTCCGCCCACCCCGACCATATGAACCGTCGGCGATTCTGGCCGGCGGTTTCCCCATTGAGGGGACAGGCAATCCGCCCGCCCTGCCGACTGGAGCAGGCTTACAAACTGCTGAAAACCGGTCGGGGAGGGTAGCGGTTATGTTAAAATAAAGCAGACTTAATGGAGGGATCAAAACCATGGCAAGAAAACCTGATGGCGTGATTGTTGCCGTTCATTATGCACCGGATGGAAGGATCGAAACAGCTCGAATCTTCGAGAGGCGCGGCGAAACCTACTCGGATCGTTTGCATATCACGCGCAGCTCTCTGGTGGAGCGATTGAAGGAAAAGAAACGATATGTGGTTGGAAAACGAACACCCTACCTGGGCAGTACCTTCGAAGCCGGTCCCGTAGTGCGGTATCTTGATTCCGATGTGGTAGCCACTGCCCCCGGTGCAAAAGCTGATACACTGGAAGGTATCCCCGTTTTCTAGCTCAGATGCGCGAGGTTTTGCCTGTTACAGGAGATGAACAATGAAAATTATTGATAAGACACCTTATCTTAACAAGCAGGGCAAAATAGGCTTGCTTGAAAGGATCAAGGGTACCTTTTCATTGGGAACAAGCTGGTATGGTGATATGAAGGGCCAGGAAGAAGTGATCGCGGTCCTTGAAAGATCCCTTGATAACAAATTTGTACTTGCCCGCAACCCGATTTTGCCCGGGTCGCAGGATGTGCGCCTGCCCATCGTCCTCTCGGGGCCTCCGGGGGTCTTCCTTCTGAATGTGACCAATGTGCGGGGAATGTTCCGCGCCAAGGGGGAGGAATGGGGCACCATCTCAGGGGATCATTTCAAGCCGCTAAAACCGAATCTGCTTTCCCTTACAGCACGCTACAGCCAGGGTTTGCAGAAATTCCTCGAGCGCCAGGGTGTCATGAATATGCTTACTGCAGAACCCATCCTGCTGGCCACCAACCCGGGTATGCATGTGGATACGATCCGCCCGCTGGTGAGGGTGGTGATGAGCGATGCGCTCGAGCGTTTCGCGGTTTCGGTTAATCAAGCCAGGGCATTGCAATCGCCTGAGGATGCCCAACTGATCATTGACCGCCTCATCACACCCAAGACCATAACAAAAGAGACGGGAGCGCCTGTTGTTCCAGCAGAGCAGCGCCAGACTCCCATGTATGATCCCAACGACCGCTTCAAGGATGAGTCCCAAAACCAGGCAGCAGGGAGTTACAAGTCAAGTCTTTATTCTTCCGAATCCGAATCCAGGACTGGAATTCAGGAAGATGAACCGCAGCTGGAGTCTGTTCCGGTCAAGCCAGCTGCCAAACCTTCTGTAAAGCCGGCCAAAAAGAAACCTGTAAAAAGCAATATCAATATCTCCAACCGTCAATTGGGAATCATTGTCGGTGTGTTTGCCGTGCTCGTGGTCTGTCTTATCTTGCTAATTGCCGTTGGCTTTTACCTGAATGCCCGTTGATACGCCGTTCCTTTCGCTTGTCATTCCTGCACACAATGAGGAAAGCCGCCTGCCCAAAACCCTTGAGCAGGTGTTTGCTTTTCTTTCTTCACAATCTTACAACGCAGAAGTGATCGTTGTTGAGAATGGCTCCGCGGACCGCACCCTCGAAATCGCGCAAGGATTTGCAGAGCGGCACGAAAATCTCTGCGTGATCCATTCAGATGAGCGAGGCAAAGGGCTGGCGGTCAAGCGAGGCATGCTCGCGGCGCGCGGCGAGTTCCGCTTGTTTGCGGATGCCGATTTTTCGATGCCTGTCCCCGAGATCAACCGCTTTTTACCGCCTGCCTTGCCGGACTTCGATATCGCCATCGCTTCCCGCGAGACTGACGGCGCTATACGCTATGGAGAACCTTTCCGGCGGCACTTGAGCGGGCGCATTTTTAATGCCCTCATTCGCTTGGTGGTGCTGCCCGGACTCGATGATACCCAGTGTGGTTTTAAATGCTTCCGCGCTCCAGTGGTTGAAGAAATCTTTCCTCTCCAGACCATGCCGGGCTGGTCCTTCGATGTGGAATTGCTTTACATCGCCCGCCGAAGGGGTTACCGGATCCAGGAGATCGGCATCCCCTGGTATTTCAATCCCGACACCAAAGTCAGTCTTGTGCACGATTCCCTGCGGATGGCATCCGACCTGTTTACCATCCGCCGAAATGGCCGCCAGGGATTGTATGGCTGAAACCACGCCTCTGCGCTTTGAAAAAGAACTCTGGGCGTTGGGTATCAGGTACATCGGAGGAATTGATGAAGCCGGGCGCGGTGCCTGGGCGGGTCCCGTTGCTGCTGCGGTTGTCGTTCTTCCGGCGGATGCGGGTGTTCTGCGGTCCCTCACAGGTGTTCGAGATTCCAAGCGCATGACCCCCCTCCAACGCGAGCGAACCGCACCGATCATCAAGTCGGAATCGCTGGCTTGGGGAGTTGGTTTCTCATCAGCAGATGAAATTGATACGATGGGCATCCTCCCTGCTACAAGGCAGGCGGTCATGCGTGCGCTTGAAATGTTGCCATTGATGCCTGAATATTTACTGCTCGATTACATCCACTGGCCTGGGCTCGCACATCCTCACCTCGCTCTCGTCAAAGGTGAGAGCCAATCCCTGAGCATTGCTGCGGCTTCGGTGTTGGCAAAAACTGAAAGGGATTCAATCATGCGTGATATGGAGGACCAATACCCTGGCTATGGCTTTACCAGGCACAAGGGATACGGCACAGCCCATCATCGTGCCGCCATCATCCGTTTGGGATTGTGCCACATCCATAGGAAGAGTTTTCATATTCCTGCGTAAAGAGGAATCATGTGCCGAAACATTAAGTCGTTGAGACATGAAACGTCTGCAACCAATGAGGAAATCACCCTCGCTGCCTTGCAGTACGTGCGTAAAGTATCAGGTTATCGCGCCCCATCAAAGGTAAACAGGGATGTGTTTGATACTGCCGTTGCCGAGATAGCAGACAGCACCCGCCGGTTGCTGAACGGATTGTCCAGTACTTCTCATTCAGGTAAGGGTAGCCCAAGCTGAGGGGTCAGGATGAACAGAGGTTGGGAGGGGGAAATCAACCGGGATCTGTGAGGCGTCCAATGGACCACCATCCATGGGAGTCAACCATCCAGGATAGCCCACCTATTTGGGTAAATTGGTATATAATTGAAATCGAAGCGGGGTTTTGGCAGGTAAAATCATCCATTTTTTGACCATTGGCTTTGTCGTGGAAATACCATGCCGGCGTCTTGACCGTCACTTGCCGGCGTACTACAATACATAACAGTTGTTCTATTTTTTATGCTATACTTTAAAAGATGCATACACAGCACGCCGTTTGGACCCAATGGGCAGATTCCTTAAAGAAATGGGGAATGGAAGGTTTTGCTGCCTGGGCGCTCGAAGCTGGAGCACCGTTGGGATTGTTGGGCGCACAACTGATCTATATCGGACAACCTCTTCTTTCGCCATTCCTTTCGCTTGAGAAGACCAGTGCCCTGGCAGGTTTGCTGGAAGATCGTACCGAGGCTCGTGCCTTCATTGATTTCCTGAAAAATGGAGCCGCATCGTGAGCAATGTTAATTCCGAACTGATTTTATACGGCGGGCTGGCGCTGCTTATCGTCAGCGCTGTGTTGATATTGGTGTTCGCCCTGCTGCGAAAGGAGTTTCCCTACGCTTTACGGGAAATTCCCACTTTTGCCCGCATGCGGCGCGCCATAGGGCTTGCCATCGAGGACGGCTCGCGCGTCCATTTTTCAATCGGGCGCGGAGGCCTGAACATGCCATGGAGCGCAGCAGCATTTGTCGGGCTGGCGACGGTTCGGCGTGTGGCGGAACTGACCTCGGTCAGCGATCGCCCTTCCGTGGTTACCTCAGGCGATGGGGCTCTGGCAGTCCTCTCACAGGACACGCTCAAAGCCTCCTATGTAGCGGCGGTCGCCCCGGAACGTTATGACGCTTCTACCGGGCGCGCCACCGGCCTGACCCCCTTCTCCTATGTGGCTGGCGCCATCCCTGTAATGCACGATGAAAATATCTCCACCAATGTGATCGTGGGGAATTTTGGGCTTGAGGTCGCCTTGTTGGCGGATGCCGCCGAACGCCAGGACAACTTCACCATGGTAGCCAGTGACAATATTCCGGCTCAGGCAGTGCTTTTTGCCTCCGGGTCCAATCCATTGATTGGCGAGGAACTCTATGCAGTGGGGGCTTACGTCCAGGCAGGGGCGGTACATAACGCCAGCCTGAGGGTTCAGGACCTTCTCCGCTGGGTATTTATCGTCGCCGTTGTGGTGGGGGCGCTGTTGAAGCTTGTGGGGATACTGTGAGAATCATCACGACATTCTTCCTCGCAATTATTGCCATTGTCTCGGGCGTGGTTGTCCTGCTGGGATATTTCCTGCCCGGGGTGCCTTTATTTGTTACTCTTCGTGTTGCCTTCCTGAACTGGTTGATGATCCTGGCAGCTGTCGCAGTGTTTGTAGGAATTGCCAACCTTTTCTCAGTTCACACACAAAAACTGAAGAATAAAAAAGAAGCTGCATACAGCGTGCTTTTGCTTGTTTTTCTGCTGGGCACGTTTACCCTGGGACTTTTCCAGGGCCCCACCAGCCCCGCCATGGATTTTGTGTTCCTCTCAATACAGATCCCGGTTGAGACCAGCTTGATGGCATTGCTGGCGGTCAGCCTGCTGTATGCGACGATCCGTCTCCTTCGTTGGCGGGCGAATTTCATGAGCATCACCTTTATCATTACGGCACTCATCATTTTTCTTGGGACAGCACCTCTGCCTTTCCTTGGCCCGGTCCCCTTCTTCTCCGACTGGCTGCGCCCCATCATTGCCCAGGTGCCGGCAGCTGCCGGCGCACGCGGTATTCTGCTCGGTGTGGCGTTGGGCACATTGATGACCGGGTTGCGCATCCTCTTCGGCGCGGACCGCCCGTATGGGGGTAAATAATGGGTGACGTGCGCTGCCCGATGTGTTCCACGCCCAATCCCGAAGGGCAGGGCACCTGCAAAGTGTGCGGCGCGCGGCTCACTCCTCTCACCAGCGACATCGCTGCTGCGAACTTAGAATCCATCCATCCCGGCGATCAGCCCACCCGGAAAAGCACTGCAGAACTCGAGCATGCCCTGCCCGATTGGCTGCAGGATCTTCGAAAAAAACCGGAGACCGGGGAACTGCAAAATCCCAGTCCCACCGCGGCACCGGCAGCACCCCAACCTTCACTTTCAGCTTCAGAGACCGACGAGGATTTCCTTTCCCGTCTTGAATCGGAATCCGGCAAGGATGACGTGCCCTCCATTCAACCCGAGTCCACAGATTGGCTGGCAGGTTTGTCCGATGCCAAGGGCGGCGACGAAGATATCCCCGACTGGCTGCTGGGCGTCAAGCAAAGCGTCGACGAAGAAGCCCAGGCCGCCAAGCTGGCTGCTTCACAGCCTGCCTCGGATAACGTGGACTGGTTCCAGCGTTTGCAGGAGGATCAAAAGGCAGCCAAGGGCGGGGAGGCATCCCAATGGCCGGGGTTCTATAATGAACCTCCGGGATTTGGGAAAACCGGGCAGGAAGAACCCCTGATATCTAAAACGGATTCGGCGGAATGGTTCATGTCCGCCCCCGAGGGAAAAGCCCCTGAAATAGCCGACACTTCCCCCCCCACCGGAGTAACCGATTGGTTGAAGCGGAGGAAGGTGTTGGAAAACCAGCCTGGCGGAGTGCCACCTTCTTCTGAACCTTCCGACTCAGCCGGAGCCCCCATCCCTGATTGGCTTGCCTTCACCCAACCTGCCACACCTGAAGTTGAGAGTCCTGCTCCCGCAGCCTCCGGTGGTCTGCCGGATTGGCTGTCCGATTTCAAGGCAGATCAACCGGCTGCTGAAATTCCACCCGCGGTACCGGCATCCTCTGAAGGGCTTCCCGATTGGCTTCGATCAGCCCAACCGGAGCAGCCCGCCGCTGCCGCTATTCCAACGCCGCAGCCCTCTCAGGCAGAACCGGACTGGCTGTCCGGGTTCGCCGGAAGCCAGGCTGCTGCTGATACCCCCCTGACCGCTGAACCAGCCAGCGATGGACTCCCCAATTGGCTGGCTGCTACTGAAGCCGGAATTGTGGCTGCAGGATTATCGGTGCCTGACGAGAAAAAGACAGCCGAACTCCCATCTGTTTTACAGGGGCGTTCTGGTCCTGCACCTGCGCCTGTCTCCCAGAATTTCGACCTTCCAGTTGGAACGCTTTCCAGCGATGATGATCTCCCCGACTGGCTTTCCGAACTTCCCGGCGCACCGGGTCCTGTCGCACCGGCAAAGAAACCTACAGCTCCTTTGCCGCCTGTGCCTGCTGCTGGTGAACAACCCCCGGCTGAGAAAGGCGAAACACCCAACTGGCTGGTGGGCGCTGCCGCGACGGCTGCGACCGCCAAAGCCGCATCCGTGTTCACGGACCAGCCCATGGCAGGGGATGACGCCTTCGCCATGGAAATGCCGGACTGGCTTTCCGGGGTTACACCTGCCGAAACAGCAACGGCGGCGGCTCAGATTCCCGGCGAACCCGCTTCTGGCGCAGCTGAATCATTGAGCCCCAGCGAACTGCCGGCCTGGGTGCAGGCAATGCGCCCGGTCGAATCGGTGATCGCGGAAACAACCGGGGAAATGGAAGATGAGCAATTCGTAGAGAGCCAGGGACCGCTGGCCGGTTTCCAGAATGTCCTGCCTTTTGTGCCCGGGCTGATTGCCATCCGCCGCCCCGCGGCTTATTCCAGCAAGTTGCAGGTCAATACCGGGCAGCAAAACAATGCCGCCTTGCTGGAAGGATTACTCTCCAGCGAATCTGACGCGGCCAAAGTCAAACACCGCAGCCGCTTGCATTACAACAAGTTCCTGCGTTGGATGATTGCCCTGGTATTGATCATCCTGGTTGCCATTCCCATCGTTTTAGGTTCAACACTTACACCTGTCAATGCCCTCTATCCGCCCGAATTGCTGGCAGCCCATGAGGTCATCACTGGGCTGCCCTCCACCCCGAATGTGCTGGTGGTGTTCGATTATGAACCGGCATTCTCCGGCGAGATGGCGACCTCTTCAGCGCCTGTGCTTGCCCAGCTGATGGAAAAGGGGGCGACCATCACAGCCGTATCCTCCCTGCCCACCGGGTCCGTGCAGGCCAACCTGCTTCTTGCAACCTATCTGAGTTCTTTCAATTACCTGGGCGGGGACAGCTTCATCAACCTGGGATACATTCCGGGCGGAGCAGCCGGCATCTACAATTTTGCGACCAATCCTTCAGGGACAATTCCAGTGGATGTCGAAGGGGAACAGGTTTGGTCTGACCCCAGAAGCTTCCTGGCAGATACAAGTCAGTTGAGCGACTTCGACGCGATGGTCATTCTCGTGGACGGCTCGGAGACCGCCCAGGTTTGGATAGAACAATCCAGGCTGCCATTGGGAGCCACCCCCCTCCTTATGGTGATCAGCGCGCAGTCCGAACCAATGATCCTGCCCTATTATGACTCAAAACAGGTTCAAGGCATGGTGACCGGACTCTTCGGCGGCGCATATTACGAACAGATCACCGGACGCCCGGCGACAGCCCGCCTGTTCTGGGATGCGTTCGCTGTGGCCTTCTTTGTGGCAGAGGTTATCATCGTGGTGGGCGGTGTCTGGGCGTTGATCGCTGCCTGGCAATCCCGCCTGGCCCGGAAGGAAGAAGAGGCCTAAGCCATGCAGCCGGTTGACATTATCCTCGGTCTCATCAGTTGCATCCTGACCATCATGGTACTCAGCTATCTGGTGGGCGACAATCCGCTGTTCCGCATTGCGGTGTATATTTTCGTCGGGGTTTCCGCGGGCTATGTGGGCGCCGTGGCGCTGTATCAGGTGATCCTTCCCAAGGTGATCATGCCCCTGGTCGACTCGCCCCTGGAAAACCTCCCCGTGCTTTTGGTGCCGATCCTGCTGAGCCTGCTCCTGCTAATGAAGATGTTTCCACGCATCAGTTGGCTTGGAAGCGCTTCGATGGCTTTCATGGTGGGTGTAAGCGCTGCCGTTGCGATTGCGGGAGCGCTCATCGGTACGATCATTCCTCAATTCATCGCTGCCATTGCACCATTTGGATTGGAGGACAGCACCGGCATCGGCTCTATCGTCGAGAATTTTGCTGAAGGCACCATCATGCTGCTGGGCACAGTAACCACACTGGCTTATTTCCATTTCGGAGTAAAGTCATCCGCCAGCGGCACTGGTTCAACCAACCCGGTCATGCGCATATTGGGTCTTATCGGTCAGTTCTTCATTGCCGTGACCTTTGGCGTGCTGTTCACCGGCGCTTATGCGGCTGTGGTTTCAGCCCTGATCGGACGTTTGTATTTTATCTGGAGTTATATTCTTTCATTCTTCTAAACTCTTATGCCCACTTCGTTGATTGAAGGCAGTTCCCTCCTGGCACTTGATATCGGCTCAACCACCACACGAGCGTCCTATTTCGATGTGGTCGATGGGCGTTATCGATTTATTGCCGTTGGACAATCTCCCACCACAGCCGCAGCCCCGGTCAACGACCTTGGCCAGGGAGTTCGGCAGGCCATTACCGATCTCGAAGTGCTCATCGGACGCCGGCTCATGGATGACGATAAACATCTGATCCTGCCTGCACAGGCTGAAGGGACCGGGGTGGACAACCTGGTCAGCATCCTCTCCGCCGGTCCGGCGATCAAGACCGTTGTTTTCGGGCTGTTGTCCGAAGTTTCCCTTGAGAGTGTGCAAAAACTGGCCCACTCAACTTATTTACGCCTGGTGGACGTCATTGGGATGAACGACAAGCGGCAGACCCACGAACAGGTGGATGCGATCCTCCGCCAGATGCCGGACCTGATCCTGATCTCTGGCGGGACCGAGGGCGGGGCGTCCCATACCATGAAGAAAATTCTGGAGGTCGTCGGGCTTGCCTGCTATCTCCTGCCCGAAGACAAGCGGCCTGCTGTTCTTTATGCGGGAAACCAGGAACTCGCGGATGAAGTCAAGGCATCCTTTGAAAAACTGGTGCCGACCCTCCATTTCAGCCCCAATATTCGTCCCTCGCTTGAAATTGAGAACCTCGAGCCGGCTGAAAAAGAACTTGCCTCGATGTATCCCAAAATCCGCCAGCGGCAGATGATGGGCGTGGAGGAGCTCAGCGCCCTTTCAGGAGGGAAGCTCTTTCCGACCTCGTTCGCCCAGGGACGGATGATCCGTTTCCTGAGCAATATCTCGGAGAAAGCCACGATGAACGTGGACCTGGGCGCCTCATCCACCACCGTTTCGGGGGCGATGGGCGGGCGGTTGAGCTTGAACGTCTTCCCTCATTTCGGATTGGGCGAACCGCTCAGCGGGCTTTTGCGCCATACCACCATTGAAGAAGCCATGCAGTGGCTGCCCATCGATATTTCCGCCGATATTGTGCGCGACTACATGTATACCAAGGCGATGTATCCGGCGACCATTCCAGCCACGCCTGAAGAACTTGCCATCGAGCAGTCGCTTGCCCGACAGATCCTTTATCTGGCCGTCCGGCAGGCATTGGGCAATCTTCCCAAAGCCCGTCCGCCGCGCGCCGGCCTGATGCCAAACTTCGACCCGATCTTCGCCAGCGGAAGTGTTTTCGCTGCGGCACCCACTCTCGGGCAAAGCCTGTTGATGCTTTTGGATGCCATTCAGCCGACCGGTTTTTCGACCTTCATTCTCGACCAGGGAAATCTGCTGGGTATCCTCGGTGCGGCGGCGGAGTGCAACACACTCCTGCCCATCCATGTCATCGAGTCGGGGGCATTTATCAACCTGGGCGCGGTGATCTCTCCGCTCAGCAATGCCGGCGCCGGCACACCCATCCTGCGCGCCCGCCTGACATACGACAACGGTGAAGAAACCATGGTGGAGGCCAAACAGGGATCGATCGAAATCATCCCGCTGGTGGTCGGCCGCACGGGTAATCTGCGGTTGGAACCGGTCGGGCGTACGGATGCCGGCATCGGCTATGGACGTGCCTATCGGGTGGACGGAGTCCAGGGTTCCGCGCTCGGCGTGGTGATCGACGCCCGCGGACGCCCCCTGCGCCTGCCGTCTGATGCGGCACGTAGACGCGAACTGCTCAAGAAATGGCTGTGGACGGTGGGAGGCTGATCATGCTGGCGCCTGTGACTCATATCATCCCCCTGACGACCATCATCCGCACGCGCATGCTCCCGACGGCCGGAACCATCCAGGTGCGTTCCGGCGACAAGGTCGCGCCTGCCGATGTCGTGGCCGAAACCACCATCGCCCGGGAACACATTCTGATCGATGTTGCCCATGCTCTCGGCGTCCCTCCAGCCAAAGCGGACCGCCTCATCAAGTGCTCGCGCGGCGACAAGCTTGCAAAAAATGCTGTCATTGCCCGCAGCGATGGGATCATTCCCCGCTCGGTGAAAACACCCCGCGAGGGACGTGTGGTCGCCATCGGCGGGGGGCAGTTGATGCTGGAGGTGGGCGAAACACCCTTTGAACTTCGCGCGGGCTATCCCGGCATCGTGGCTCAGATCATCGAGAATCGCGGAATTGTCATCCAGACCACCGGCGCGCTGGTACAGGGAATCTGGGGCAACGGCCGCATGGAATACGGCCTGATGATCAATCTGGCCGAGCAGCCGAATCATGTGCTTCAACCTGCCGATGTGGATGTCAGCCTGAGAGGGTCGATCATCCTGGCCGGGCACGTCGGGGACGAGAAGGTTTTCCGCAACGCGACCGACCTGCCAATCCGCGGCATGATCTTGGGCAGCATGGCGCCGTCGCTTGTCCCGCTGGCCATGCAGATGAAATATCCGATTCTTGTCATTGAAGGTCTCGGCCGCCGCAACATGAACATGGCAGCCCACAAACTATTAACCACCAATGAGAAGCGGGAGGTGGCGGTCAACGCCGAACCCTTCGACCGCTACGCCGGTACCCGGCCGGAGGTCGTGATCCCGCTGCCCGTTGCCCAGGAACCACCGCTCCCCCGCGACCTGGAGGCTTTTGCGCCCGGGCTGATCGTCCGCCTGCTGCGCAACCCTCGCCAGGGAGCTGTGGGTACGCTCGAGGTCGTACGTTCCGTGCCTGTCATCCTGCCGAACGGCATAAAGGCCATGTGTGCGGATGTCCGCCTTGAATCCAATGAACAACTGGTTGTCCCGCTGGTCAACCTTGAAGTCCTGGGATGACCTTTTCGTGATAATATCAGCAATGAGGAGAAGCACCTATGGGAGACAGCTTTATCTTTGATGATGATGAGACCA
>Ga0208980_10001904_pt1 | contig 12680 bp, 8 predicted proteins | sample WetSurMetagenome_3_FD_187993 | JGI IMG/M metagenome (GOLD analysis project Ga0208980, IMG submission 187993) | Wetland microbial communities from Twitchell Island in the Sacramento Delta, sample from surface sediment Aug2011 Site A1 Bulk (version 2) | ecosystem: Environmental > Aquatic > Marine...
AACTTTATAAGATACTCCATATTTCTCTTCTAATGGTTGAAAAGGATCGCTCATGCCTCCAAAATGTAAAGGTACTTTTCTTCTAATAAATTCTGTTATAATACCAGTGCAATTTTGTGAATTATTTAATGCATTATTGAATCTATTTATAGTAATAACCGGATTAGATATTTTGATTTTATTATAATTTGAATTACCGCCTCTGTTATGAACATAACAATATATGCAAGAGAATTCGCACCCAGAATATGTATCTAATCTGAAAGGAAGTCCACAATAACTAAACTGGCTCGTTACGCTTAATACATTTTTATATTCGTATAACAAAAATATTTTATTTTATCTTTTCAAATATTTAACTTGTGAATTATTTATATCAAAATCCCCTAATCCTTCACGCACCTTACCGATAATCCGAATTTCTTGTCATAATTCGGGCGGTAAATGTCGGGGATGCTTCCAAACACCTTGGGGAAAAATACACACTCCCGAATTTCTACAATAATAGCACATTGTCATTTAACTAACACCCCGCCCAACGAGATGGCGGATTATTAATTAAATAGCTGTCGCTATTTAATTAATAACATTCTTTTTGTTTCCGTAAACTCTCCCGCCTGCAGCCTGTAAAAATATACTCCTGAATTATACCTGTTCCCGTTAAATGAAACCTCATACGTTCCCGGCTGAAGCGCTTCATTCACCAGCGTTTCAATTTCACGACCGAGAGCGTCATAAACTGTGAGACGCACTATACCCACCCCGTCTGAATTCCTCCCCCCAACCCCCCTCCAAAGGGGGATAGAAATTTTGATTTTCGTTTCCGGATTAAACGGATTCGGGTAGTTCTGGCTCAGCGAGAACGAAGAGGGGATTTCCGTTGATATATTCTGTATGCCTATAATTTCAGAAAGAGGACGTTTCCAAACAGACCTTCCTATAGTACCTGCTATTACATAGCCATTGGAAACAGTTACAGAACCAATGACTGATACCGGTAAATTATCAGTTTTGTTTTTCCATGTTTGTCCGCGATTCGTAGACACCAATAATCCGTTTCCGCTTGTCCCTGCCAGAACAAGTGAATCATATGCACACAGAGTGTTGATTGTTGTATATAATAAAGTTTGAGTCCAGTTAATGCCATTATTGGAAGAAATATACAATGACCCTCCGGTACCCGCGTAGATGTAAGAACCGGATAATGCAAGGCAACTTATTTGTGCTGTATTTAATGAATTCTGAACCCAGTTAATACCGTTATTTGTTGAGACAAATAAACCATAATCCATTGTGCCTGCGTAAAAGGAATTGCCGGCGGAAACCAGAGCGTAGAATCTGGTGTTAACGTTGAGTGTTCGGGTCCAGTTCTGACCGTTGTTTGTTGTAAGATAAATCCCTCCGTTATTGTCTGTACCGAGGCATGTATAAATGCCCGAACTCGCAAGTGAAAATACCGTATTTTGAGTATAAGTTGTCTGAGCCCAGTTTTGCCCGTTATCAGAGGATAAATAAACACCGTCATAACCCGTTCCTGTAAAAATATTATTTTCCGATTTTGACATGCACAAAATATAATTCTTTTGCATAGAAGTTATAGTCCAACTGCTTCCGTTATCCGAGGAAGAATACAAACCTCCAATTAATGTTCCGGCAAATAGTTTTGTTCCTGAAACTAAAATTGTGTTTATTATCATATTATCGACACCCCTTAACACCCAGTTTACTCCGTTATTTGTTGTATTCCATATCCCATATGATAAAGTTGCCGCTATAAGTGTCGAATCCTTGTAATACAAACCATATATTGCTTTGCCTGTCATGCCGATATAATTCCAGTTAATACCGTTGTCGGAAGATCTATATATACCGTTGGAAAAAGTACCCGCATATATGGCATTACCTGAGTATCCAAAACTGTAAATCCATGTTGAGTCTAATGAAGATTGCACCCAATTTTGGCCGTTATTTGCAGAATAAAAAATTCCGTTGTATTTAGTGCCAGCGAATAAAATGTTGTTTCTTGACAATAAAACCTGCACTCCGTTAATATTCGATGAAGTTAAAACCCAGTTATCACCGTTATTAGTAGATTTATAAATTCCGCCGTAATATGTACCTGTGAACAGAATATTATTGTGCGATACTATTGAAACAGGACTTGATGTATTGAAAACCGGTATCCAGTCCTCTCCTTCGTTTGTGGTTTTGTTAATTCCATTTTCGGAAATAGTAAAAAGTATATTATTTACCTTTATTGTTCCACCACACGAAGAATTTGGAAATCCAATTAAATTAAAATTTTCTCCGTAATCTGTTGATTTATACAATCCAAAAAATTCTGACATATAAATCACAGAACCGTACGCTTTTAGAGAACCGGCGCGGCCATTATAATTGTTGTTTAATTTATTCCAGTTCGTACCTGAATTTGTTGATTTGTAAATTCCATATTCAGTTCCGCACATTAATCCGATATCTGTATTTTCAATGCACCAGATATTACCGCCTGAAATCCCTGTAGATTGAACCCATTGAGCATTTAAACCCAAAGCATATAGAAATGATGCAATAAGTAAGATTCTCTTCAATAACATTAATAATTTTATTTAATTAACAGCATTCTTTTTGCTTCCGTAAATCCATCCGTAACCAGCCTGTAAAAATACACTCCTGAATTATACCTGCTCCCGTCGAATGTTACTTCATACGTCCCGGGCTGAAGTGATTCGTTCACGAGCGTTTCGATTTCACGTCCGAGAGCGTCATAAACTGTGAGACGCACTATACCCACCCCGTTATTACCTGGATTCCAGCTTTCGCTGGAATGACAGTTTGGGATAGTAAACCGTATTTTTGTTTCCGGATTGAACGGATTCGGGTAGTTCTGGCTTAATGAATATGAAGAGGGAATTTCCGTGCTGACATTTTGTATCCCGATAATTTCTGAAAGCGAACGGCGATGTACAGAATAACCACTAGTCCCTGCATATATATTATTATTGTATATAATTAATGAATATATATAAGGGACATAATTGAATCCCTGATTCTTATTTATCCAGTTGGCTCCATTATTCGTTGAAAGAAATACTCCGGCATATGTTCCGGCAAAAATATTATTTCCCGAAACAAGCAGATTCATAACTTTTAAATTTGTTAATCCATTATTCTGGCTTATCCAATTTGCACCATTATTTGATGACCTGAATATACCACCATTCATCGTTCCGACATAAATATTTACTCCTTGAAATGCTATACATCTGACATCCAGATCTAATAAACCACTATTAATAGCAAACCAGTTTATTCCATTATTTGTTGTTCGGAAAATACCACCTCCAAGTGTACCCGTGTATAGATCCGAACCATTTGCAACAAGAGAATTAATATTTAGGTTTGTTAATCCGTTATTAACTGCAATCCAATTACTACCATTATTTGTTGAATAGAATATTCCTCCTCCATATGTACCGGCAAAGATATTTAAACCTATACTTGCAAATGATAAGATTGTATTATTTGTAATACCACTATTAACTGTTGACCAACTTACGCCATTATTTGTAGATTTAAAAACACCTCCGTCATAAGTACCGGCATAAATATTTGTGCCAACTACATTTATAGTTTTTACAGGAAAATCATTCAAACTGTTTTCAATCCAGCTATTACCATCATTCGTGGAAACCGATATACCAACGTGATAAGTCCCGGCGTATATATTCGAGCCGTTGATTGCAAAAGTTAATATGCTTTGATTTGCAATGCCACATGTGACCCAATTATCTCCATTATTAGTCGAGATAAATATTCCACGATAATCCGAAGCAGAGTATAAATTTGAATTAAATGAAATAACAGAATATATTATATAATTAGATAATCCTTTTGCTGTCCAGTTTAAACCATTATTCGTTGAAACGTAAAAGCCTGAACTTGTACCCGCAATTAAATTCGTACCTGATTGTTTTATATCATATACACTTGATGTTAGATTGCTTATTGTCCAATTCATCCCGCTATTTGTTGAAAAATAAATTCCGTTTCCTGTACCTGCCAGAATACTGTTAGTTGTTGAATGCATTGCATAGATCCAATTACTAGTTAATCCTTTTGATGTCCAATTTAAACCATTATTTGTTGTTGAAAAAATTCCATCTCCATATGTACCTGCAAATAAAATATTCCCTGAAACTGCAAAAGAATGAACAATCCCGATAATCCCGTTATTTGCAATGTACCAGCTATTCCCATTATCCGTTGATGCAAAAACTCCGGTTTCAAAAAGCCCACCCGTACCTGCAAAGATCGTATTATCGTTAAATGTTAAGGCATAAACCATTTTATTACTCAACCCTCTTGCTGACCATGTTTCACCGTTATTAGTTGACAAATACACCCCATCTCCTGTTCCAATAAATATTTGTGTACCATTAACACTTATACAGTGTAAACCTGAGTATGGTCCATAATTAAGGGCTTCCCAATTTGTGCCATTATTACTTGATCTATATAGCCCCCCCCCGCTGCAAATATATTTGTACCTGAAACTGCTGTGCATTTTATATTACCCCCGTGTGGACCATTCATCTGCACCCACTGCCCGCTCGCATTCATCGCAGAGAGAATTACTAATATGGCAATTAACTTTTTCATAATCAAAAATTAAGATTATTTAATTAGCAGCATTCTTCTTGTTTCTGAAAAATTTCCTGCCTGCAGCCTGTAAAAATATACACCTGAATTATACCTGCTCCCGTTAAAAGTTACTTCATAAGTTCCGGGCTGGAGCGCTTCGTTCACCAGGGTTTCGATTTCGCGACCGAGGGCGTTATACACTTTCAAAACAACATTGTCATTCCCGCGAAAGCGGGAATCCATAGGAATACAAAACTGTATTTTCGTTTCCGGGTTGAACGGGTTCGGGTAATTCTGGCTCAGTGAAAACGAAGAGGGGACTTCAGTGGCGATGTTTTGGACGCCGACATTACCCGTTGGGTTGCGTTTGTAGTATATCTCATAGTTTCCGTCACGGTTGTCCGTCCAAGCAATATGGACGACCGAGCCGGATACAGCGATAGAAGGATTATATGAATTAGCAGTGTTATTCGTCAGACGTGTATCTGTTCCCCAGCTAACGCCTGCGTCTGTCGAGCGTAAGTAGTAGATCTCATTGTTTAAGTCACGATTATCCTCCCATACAACATGCACAACCGAACCTGATACTGTGACAGAAGGATTCTCTGAATAAGCAGTGTTATTCGTCATACGCACGTCTACTCCCCAGTTTACGCCGGTGTCTGTTGAACGTTTGTAGTATATCTCATAGTTTCCGTCACGGTTGTCCGTCCATGCAATATGGACGACCGAGCCGGATACTGTAACAGATGGGTTCCATGATTCAGCATTATTATTCGTCATACGCACGTCTGCTCCCATGCTTACTCCTCCATCTGTTGAGCGTTTGTAGTATATCTCATAGTTTCCGTCACGGTTGTCCGTCCATGCAACATGGACGACTGAGCCGGATACAGCGACAGAAGGATTATATGAATTAGCAGTGTTATTCGTCAGACGTGTATCCGGTCCCCAGCTTACGCCTGCATCTGTCGAGCGTTTGTAGTATATCTCTCCATTGTATCCGTTCCGTTCATCATACCATACAACATGCAAAACCGAGCCGGATACAGCTACAGAAGGCATCGCTGAAATTGTAGTATCATTAGTCAGACGTGTATCTGGTCCCCAGCTTACACCAGAGTCTGAAGAGCGTTTGTAGTATATCTCTTCGTTTCCGTCGCGATTGTCCCCGTATACAACGTGGACAACCGAACCGGATACTGCGACAGATGGATGATTTGAATGATATAAGATATTTGTAAGACGTGTATCTGCTCCCCAGTGCATGCCTGCATCAGTTGAGCGTTTGTAGTATATCTCAAAGCTCCCATCACGATTGTCACACCATACAACATGGACAACATTCCCGTTTGCCGCAACAGACCACTCATTATAGCCAGATGTAAAAGAACCCGCAGGGTTATTTGTCAGCCGCACATCCGCCTGCCACTGCGCACTTATATTCATTGCTTTGAACAACAGTAAAATTACAATCAGCTGTTTCATATGTTATACTTCTGAGATTTTCTTAATATAATGTAATTACACTTAATCCTTTACACACCTTACCGATAACCCGAATTTCTTGTCATAGTTCGGGCGGTAAACGTCGGGAATGCTGCCGATTACGTTGCGGAACCATACTCGCTCGGAATTGAATTCAGTCTTTGACCAGAATAACGCGTTCCTGCCTTTATTGCTGAAGTATCCGTCGTGAGTGCGGTAGCCGCCGGGCAATGCGCTGAATCCGCTCTTGTTGTCACCGCTGAAGTTCTCATCCCAGCCCGATGATGCCTTCATTTGCGTGCCGCAAGTCAGAGCGCCGCCGAGTTTATCAGTGAGTATTGTCCACTCTTCATCTGTGGGAATGTGCCAGCCCTCGGGCGCCAACCCGCGCGGGTCGCTTACCGTGTACCAGTTGTATAGTTTGCCGTATGAGGAGCCGTTGCCTTCGTCGTTATCGTACCAGCACCATGCGCCGGTGGTGAGTTTGTCCCACTCTTCCTTGTCCTGTACCTGCGGAATCGGGTCGCCGTTGCGGTAATGCTCAACGCTAAGGTTCTCCGACATCCAGACCTGCTTGCCGATTGTAACCGTCTGATATGTCTTCCCGTCAACGTCAGTTACCTGTGAAAATGCCGCACCTGAGCCGAGAATGAAAATTAATGCTGAAATGGTGATAATATAAATGCGGTAGTGTTTCATTTGTTTTACTCCTTCTAAGTTTCTTGGTTCTTATAATTTATGACATTTATTATTTATTTTCGGGGAAAAATTTTTTCCTGCGCATTTTTAAACCCACCCTGATGTTTTTTGGGTCCCCGATAAGAGAATTCGGGGATACCCCTTGCCTGCCGATAAAATCAGGATAAATATCCGGGTACTTTCAGTAAGTTGATTTTTAAAAACCGTTGAAACGGTTAAGAACTTCTTTATGTCGTTTTCCCACAGTTAAAACTGTGGGCTAAATTGAAAAACAAAATCTATAACATTGCTGCTTTTTGTGTCTGTCAGGTCTTAGGACCTGACAGCAAAACTTCCGTCAGGAGCAAACTCCTGACGGTCACAAACAAAATCAATATCATTGCTGCTATGCACGCTTTTGAGTTTATCCCGACGTGTCGGGTCTTCCCGATAGCATCAGTATATCGGGATTACTCTTTTACTTAATAAGAAACATTCTTTTTGTTTCCGTAAACTCTCCCGCCTGCAACCTGTAAAAATACACTCCTGAATTAAATCCGCTCCCGTCGAATGTCACTTCATAAGTTCCCGGCTGAAGCGCTTCGTTCACCAGCGTTTCGACTTCGCGGCCGAGGGCGTCGTATATCTTTAGTGTTACTAATGGATTCCCGATAGAAGCAGTCGGAAATGACAAACCATTGTTTAACTGTTTTCTATTTTCTGTTTTCGGAATACTGAATTGTATTTTCGATTCAGGGTTGAACGGGTTTGGGTAGTTCTGTGATAATGAAAATTCTTTTGGTATTTCAGAACTGATTTTAGTGACGTCTGAAATCATGCATGTGAAAGCAGCAATTACTGACCACTCACTTATTCCTGCTCCGTTCTTTCCGTTAACCCTCCAGTAATAAACGGTATTATTAGTTAATATTCCGGGTGGTACCTGATATTGAGATTGAGCAGTATTCTGGTCAATCACATTGGTTGGTCCCGACGTTACCTGAATATGGTATGTTGTTGCACCCGCGGCATCAGACCAGTCCATTAACGGTGTTGCTGTGTAAATCGTACCGGTCGGGTAAATCAATGTTGGCGGTGACGGCAGAGAGGGAGTCTGAAAACTATTTCCTGCAATTGCCAGATTTTTCACGTTGCCTAATAACATCCCTTCGCTTGTCGATATTCCGGTAGCCGTATCTATCCACCTTAATTCAGGATTAATTGCTCCCGGAGTAATCAAATACAATCTCCCCGTAAGCGGGTCAAAATCACAGCCGCTGATTCCGCTTGCATTGAATCCCAGAGTACCGATGTTTGTAACCGTCCCCGTTAACTTATTTATTCTTAAAAGATTATCGCTAATTTCATCGATACCGTACATCGAACCGGAATTATTTATTGCTATTACGGAAACAGTATACATTGCAGATAACTGTGCAACCAGCAGCAAATCACCGGGAACGGGATTAAAAGTGTAAAGTTTGCTTGCAGTCCCCGTCACGAGTATATAATGAGTCCATGTTTTTGGGTCAAATGTCATGCATGCAAGAGTCCCTGTGTAATTATGAGTACTGAGTATGATACTGGCTGCAGTTATTGTATCGACTCTGAACAAATCACATACAGTGTTTGAATTTTTTTGCAAGCCGAAGAGGTATCCGCCCGGCGCTCCGAAATCAATCCCCGAATATATACATCCCGAGGTTGTGCCTACTGTAATAAGGTTGTTAGGTGTGCTCAGGTTAAATTTTTTCAGCGGGTCGGTGTACGTTCCGGCGAAACCGAAAGTAAAAGCATTGTTTGATGTTGTTTGTTTGTTATTCTTAATCCCGTATTGTGCAAATATGCCTAACGGGATTGCCGAAATAATAATAATGAAAATTAATTTTTTCATAACTTTTGTTAATATTAAATTATTAACAACCCGCCCGACAAGAAGGCGGATATTTTCTCTTTAAAACAAATCTAAACCGTTGAAACGGTTATTATCTTAACTTGTATTCTTACCCACAACTAAAGTTGTGGGCTAAATTGAAAAACAATATCTCTATCATATTCACTTTATTGCTTTTTCTCTTTGTTACTTTGTTTCATTGTCACTTTGCGTGCTTTCCAGCGTCCCGATTTATCGGGATCACTTAATTAAAATTCCGCCCAACGAGAAGGCGGACTTCTGATTAAGTGACTTTCATCACTTTATCATCAGCATTCTTTTTGTCTCCGTAAACCTATCCGTAACAAGCCTGTAAAAATAAACCCCTGTGTTTAATCCCGAAGCGTTGAATATTACTTCATATTCTCCTGCTGTCTGCTTTCCGTTTACAAGGATTTTCACTTCTCTGCCGAGAACATCGTATATTTTTAAACTCACGAATGTGTTTTCAGCTATACTGTATGGTATTCTCGTAACCGGATTAAACGGATTCGGGTAATTCTGCGAGAGCTCATACTTCACGGGCGAACTATTCTCCTCAACGGCTATATCGCTTGCCAATCTGAAAATAACGCACCAGCTTACTAATGAGCCCTGGTTTCCTTCTCTGGCATCGTAAATGTGCAGTATCCACTTTGATGTAGCTGGCTGATTGTTGAAATAACTCAATGGATTCTGCGGCCTGTAACTTCCCGTGAATGGAGGCGTGCCTTGTGTTATCGGTATTGAAGCGCTGTCGTCAAAAGTCGTGTTGATATAATTCGCCCCAAGATTTCCGTTTGCCTGACTGAGATTAATTAATCCGTTCGGGCCTTTTAACTGAATGTGCAAATCACCGTCATTAGGATGGTATAATGTCAGATTAACATTTATTTTATTGACGAATTTTGTCCCCTGAGATATCGTAATCGTATCGTAAATATGCTGAAGGTCGTTTATAGGTTTCGGAAGTGTATTTGAACATTGATTGTAATTCATATATACATTATACCTGAAAGTATTCGGAGGAGGTGATGTACCGGGAGGATTTACTCCGTTTCCGCCTCTGGGCAGGGTTACGCAGGCACTGCCTGAAGAATCCTGGACTGCAAAGTAATAAGCGACCGAAGTACCCTGTGATTGTCCCGGAATAATATATTTCAAAGTATCATTTCCCGAATAAGATGCGTTTAAAAAGTTATAGTTTCCGTTATTTATTTTATAATATAACCGGGGAATATTAGCGCCCATTCCCAGTTTTACAGGGCTTTGCACTTTGAATATCAGTGTTTTTGCCGATGTATCATATCCCGATGCAACAGGAGAATGCAGTACGCTGATGTATCTGTCAGTTACCCAAGAAGCAAGAGCAACAACCGAAGCTTTGATTATATTTGTCATAAAAGGCAGGCGCAGTTTATCATAGGTATCCTGCCGTGTATGATAATAGTAATAATTAGCCCATTCAATTGCCATCAAAGCTTTATATCCCTTTTCCCAGAACGGCAGGTGGTCGCTTGGCATTGTCTCGGAAATAATTTCAACCGGTAAAACTGGAATCTGGTAGATATAAGATGCAGATATAAAACCTGATGATAATTTTAAAGACATGTTATTTGTATAAAATCTGTAAATGTTTAAGCTGAGCGGGTCAAAGCCAATCATATCAAGATTTAACACGCCCACGATAGAATCCCCGTGCGCAAAAGCCGAGTCGGCATACGCGTAACTGCCAATCATCCAGTCTTCTTCTTCGTCAAAAGCGATGAATTTTATTGTGTAATCGGGATTAAAATTACTCAGCAATCTCGCAGATTCCAGAACACCGCAAATACCTGAAGCATTATCATCGGCTCCGGGGACAGTGTCTATGGAATTAGTACTGTAACTATCATAATGAGCACATATAATATATTGCTTATTCGGGTATTTTATTCCTGTCTTAGTTGCAATAACATTAACGCATGTAATACTGTTTACCTGATACCTTGTGTTCAAACCGAAACCTGTAAATTTTTCGAATATATACTGTGCAGCGATTGGATTGAACGGGGAATATGATTTTCTTGAGATAATTCTCACGGGGTTTCCGCCAACAATTGTTATTGTATCACCGCTCAGTTCCCGGTCATATTTTGAAATCAACAACGATGACACAAGATTTTTTATTGAATCAATTTTCGGGTAGAATAAATTTTGCGAATTTACTGTGCCGGAAAATATCAGGATACTTGTAATTATGAATAACAGTTTTGTTTTCATAATGATAAAATTATTTTACATTCAGATATATCTGAACTTTAAAATATTATTTAACCAAAATCATTCGTTTCGTTTCTGTATATCCGTCTGTGACCAATCTGTAAAAATAAACTCCGGAATTATATTTGCCCCCGTTAAACGTCACTTCATACGTCCCCGGCTGCAGTGCTTCGTTAACCAGCGTTTCAACTTCTCTGCCGAGAGCGTCGTAGATTTTTAGCAAAACCTCTGGATTCCCGCTTTTGCGGGAATGACGAACCGGGTCTAACTGTTTTCTATTTTCTGTTTTCTTGATACTAAACTGTATTTTCGTTTCCGGGTTGAACGGGTTAGGGTAGTTTTGAGATAAGGAATATGCAGAAGGAGTTACACCGCTCTCATTTGTAATACCTGTTAAATTTGACCTCTTTAATATGGTACCGTTAGTACCTACAGCCCAACCAATGCCCGAGCTTAAAACATATACTTCAAACAATTGCCTGTTCCTTGTCGTTGGATAATCCGGAAACCAGTTTACGCCGTTATTAGTCGTCATAATAATCGCGCCTCCGGAAGAGTGCGAAACTGTGTACCAGCCGGTATTCACGTCTTTAAAACAAATAGAAGTAAAAGTAGCCGGCGGGCTATCACCATCATCTATCATCCGAAACTTTGCTCCCCATGTTTCACCGCCGTCTGTGCTTTTATTCCTTGTATAAGAGCCTCCGACAACCCAGCCTGTATTGGTATCTGTAAAGAATATCGAACGTCTGTTTGTACTGGCTACCTTTGCTGCCCAATTCGCACCACTGTCCGTTGTTTTCAGTGTTGCATAACCAGTAATCCAGCCGGTGTTTGCATCGATAAAAAATACCGAATATAACAGCTTCAATAAATCACTCGACTGAAAGACCCAGTTCACACCTCTGTTTGTTGTCTTTAATATAACACTTGAATCGCCGACTGCCCATCCTGTAAAAGCATTCACAAAAAACACGGATTGCAAATCACAAGTTGTACCGCTTGTTTGTTTCCTCCAGCTAAATCCGCCATTTATCGTTCTGTATATCCTGCCGCTGTCACCGACTGCCCAGCCATAATTTGCACCGGAAAATCGAACGCTATTTAATATAATATTAGCCCCTAATGAAATTTTTATCCAGTTATTCCCGCCATTTGTCGTTAGTAACACAATACCGCTATCGCCAACAATCCCGCACCTGTTATTATTTATTGCGTGTACAGACCTTAAACGTATATTAACTCCGCTATTTTGAAGAATCCACTGCCCTTCGGAATTTAAAACCAGAACGCTAAAATTCAAAAGCAAAGCCAGCATTAGAAAATAAAATTTTTTCATATCTGATAAAAATTTAGTTTATTAACAGCCCGCTCCAAAAATTGCAGGACTATTAATTAAATTGTTACAGCTATTTTATCAATACCCCGCCCAACGAGATGGCGGATTATTAATTAAATAGCGACAGCTATTTAATTAATAACATTCTTTTTGTTTCCGAATACCTGTCTGTAACCAGCCTGTAAAAATATACTCCTGAATTATACCTGCTCCCGTTAAACGTCACTTCATACGTCCCCGGTTGCAGCGCTTCATTCACGAGGGTTTCAATTTCTCTGCCGAGGGCATCGTAGATTTTTAGCAAAACCTCTGGATTCCCGCTTTTGCGGGAATGACGAACCGGGTCTAACTTTTTTC
>Ga0208980_10001905_pt1 | contig 12676 bp, 10 predicted proteins | sample WetSurMetagenome_3_FD_187993 | JGI IMG/M metagenome (GOLD analysis project Ga0208980, IMG submission 187993) | Wetland microbial communities from Twitchell Island in the Sacramento Delta, sample from surface sediment Aug2011 Site A1 Bulk (version 2) | ecosystem: Environmental > Aquatic > Marine...
GCCCGGATCAACCGATCCCGGACATGGACTCCATTCGGGCATTGGATGGCGCATTCGGAACAATCGCCGCAGCGAATGTCGCGGACTTCCCTGGACAGGTCCCTGAAGCTCGTCAGAGCCTGGTGATAGTTGCCGCAGAAGTCGTGATAGGCAAGAAATCGCATCACATCGGTCACGGGCATGCCTTTCGGGCATTTCCCGCTGCACTCGTAACACATGCGGCAGTACAGAGGCCGTATCTGTTCGTTCCGGACGTAAAGGAGCTTCTCATCCGCCGGCGTATAGGGTTCGGACATTGCCCGGAAGTTCATTTCGAGTTCCGGAATCGTCCGCATGTGAGGGACCGTTGTCCCGATGGCCGGATTTTTCAAAACCCATTTGATGCCTGCGAGCGGGCCTTCACCCGTTGTCTTGGGCGGATTATCGAAAGTTTTCAGATTCAGGCCGGTCAATGCAACCACCACTTTCATGGCAATCACGCCGATTCCTGCGTCATGAAGCTTTTTAACAGCCTCGTCTCTATAGTAGCCCCCGATGGCAAAACTGTAAGTGGTCTGTATAACGTCGAATTTCCCGGTCTTTATGATGAAATCGACCATTCTGTTCGGATCGTGGCAGCTGAAACCGATGAAGCGCGCTTTCCCCGACTGCTTGCATTGCTCCAGAGCTTCAATGGCCTCATCCGGGACCGATGCCGGCGTATCCCGTGCGTGCAGGTGCCAGATATCGACATAATCCGTGCCCAGTTCTTTTAGACTGGTGTCGAGGTCCCGCAAAATATCCGGTTTTTTTCGCGAGGGGGATTTGGTCGCAATAACGATTTTGTCTCTCTGCCTGCCCTTGATCGCGCCAGAGAAGATTTTTTCGCTGTCGCCGTAGTCGCGGGCGGTATCGAAATAATTGACACCCATGTCCAGGGCTCGCGCGACCACTTCTGTAATAGGTACAAAGCCTATGCCGTAGCCGACACCCGATACCTTTAAACCCGTTTTGCCCAAGGTTCTATAAACAACCTTGGGAGGTTCCTGAAACATCGAATCCAGGCCTTTGGATGAAACGAGCCCGGCTGCCGGCAGGGTAAGACCTGCCTGAAGAAATTGCCTTCGTGACCGATTGAGGCTCACAAAACCTCCTGTTTAATGGAATTATTTATATTTCGTGGATTGTGAGGCATCCTGAAATACTCATTCGCTGCATAACAAGGAACCTTTTCAACCTCAGGGGGCTCCCTAGTGCTCTCTAATTGTAATTGAAAATGTAAGAATTTGTTATATTTTTCATGTGTCTTCGTTTCGTATAATTTTGAAGCTGGAATTCATTGGCAGAAGGCTCTCCCTGTAGATTGGGAAAACGCCGCTTTGAGGCCAGAGATTTAATCCGGAGATTTGTGGCAGGTCAGGCAGCGGGTGTTTGCGGGGAAAGCTGCGGGCATACCGTTGTTTGGCTTCTGCCCGTTGTGGCACACCGCGCAGCCTCCCGTTTCATGCGGGACTTCCATGCCGATTGGGCCTCCCGAAACACATTCAAACGGCACAGGGTGGCAACGGTCGCAAGAGAATCCGGCGGATCCGGTTTCCGTCTTCTCTCGCTTTACGGCCAGATGCCTCAGATGCGAGAATGCGACGGGATCCATTCGGTTCAACTTGATAACAACGTCAACAGCGGGCGCTTTTTGAGCAGCGGGATCGCCATTCAGGGCGAAACCGATGGCCGTCAGCCCGCCAAGGGCGCAGAGGGGCGCAATAAGCTTTGTTGCCTTGCGCCCCCATACGATCCCCAAGTCTTTTCTGTGAAGAGTCTTTTCCATAAAGGCTATTTCCCGGTGGGAGTCGCACCGTGGACTCTTTCAACGTCCTTTTTGGCCCCCATCAGCGCATCGTATCGGGCCTGTCCGACTTCCAGGAATTTCCCTACCAGTATAGTGTGCGCATCGACCGGAAGTTTTTTATAATCGACTTCGGTTAAGAACCTCCCCACCGAGCTTCGCAGGACCTGCTCCTTACCCAGTTCTCCGGCGTAAGAAACGACGGCGACCGGCGTATCCTCCGGATAATGCCGCTTCAGCTGCTCGAAAAGCCTCACGTAGTTGAGATTCATTGTATAGATGACGAGGCTTGTTTGTGTTGCCATCAGCATTTCGTTGACATCTTTGCGGCCGGGCCAGTCGTCCATGGTCACAATGACGGAATTGGTGTCGTAGCCGAAAACCGGGCTCATTTTCACAGCCGCGCTGGACGCCTGGAAGGCGCCGATGCCCGGAATGATTTCGGATGGAAAATCCTTGGGCAGCATTTCGAGATAAAAGGTTGTGCCGTAAACCATCGGATCCCCGCCTTCCAGGGCCGCAACAATTTTCCCTTCTTCCACGGCTTTCCGTATCTTTCCCACGGCCTCCTGGCGGTAAGCGGCGTTTTTTTCCACAATAGCCCGCATGTCCGGATCTTCGACATCCTTCGGATCCAGGCCGAGACCCACACGGGCGCCATGAGGACAGTAAATCACTTCCTTATCGCCGATGAAGTCTTTCCAGTACTCCTTCTCGGACGGCTGCTCCAGAAGGATGATATCCGCCTTCTTGATGACCTCCGCCCCCCGGATGGTGATGAGATCGGTCGCCGTGCCCATCCCGACAATGTAGAATTTCCCTGGCGCCGCAAAGGTTGCCTGTACCCAAACGGCAAAAACCACAAAGCCGATAAATCGTAAAAGCCGATGCATTCCGTTTTCCCTTTCCCATATGCTTACTGTAACGTTCGGATACCATATGCCTTTTATCAATTACAGAAAGTGCAGTTGCTTATACACAACTTGAGAGTTTTATACAAGACTATTTCCTTGAAGCGGACTGCCGGGCAGAAGTTTACGCAGGAAGGCTTCGAATTCCGGAGTGTCTGAAGCTCGAGAGCTGTGCCCAATCGGCGGGGAAAGCGAGTATCCTCCGGTAGAGCCGGCGGATCTCCCAATGGATTAAACCAGACGGTCCCCGGCGATTCTTGTGTCGTAGCCGCCCAGCCCTTCGAGTTCCCGACGAAACGCCGCGCGTCCCAGCGTATCCAGCAGAACCTGCACGCCGGGGAGACTCAGGTTCTGTTTTTGAATGACAAGGTCGTAGCGCTCGCTGGCCAGCGGGATGAAATCGAGCCCAAAAACGCATGCGGCTGTCTTCGTCGCAAGGCAGCAGTCCGCCGCGCCGGTTTTGACCTGCCAGGCCGCCGGCAGATGCCCGATGGCTATGCTCGGATAGCCCCGGACCGCCTTTGGGACAATACCGGCCTTTTGAAGGTGCGTATCCAGCATCAGACGGCTGCCCGAACCCGGCTCCCGGTTTACGATGCACACATCCCTTCGGACCAGGTCGCCGATGCTTTTTATGCTTTTGGGATTGCCCCGGGCAATAACCATTCCCTCTTCCCAGATCGCATAGGAGATCACGGCCACAGTTGCTTTGGGAAAATGCTTTCGAACAGCGGGAAGATTGGATTCGCCGGTGGCTTCATCTCTCAGATGCGATCCCGCGATGTGGATCAAGGACTGTTTGAGCAGATCCAGGGACTGAGAGCTGTTCCGGTAGGCTACGACCGCTTCAACCCCTTCCCTCTGCAGGTGGCGCAGAAGCACGGAAATCCCCGGATCGCATCCGGCGATCAGGAGGCGCGGGCGGTATTGGGTTTCCTCCTGAAAGAGCTGCACTCTTCCTTTGCCGGGTCTTTTCCCTGCTTCGATCAGCACGGCATCCGCCGGCGGCAGACTCCAGGCGGTCGGCGCCGGAAGGATCGCGACCAGCCTTTCATCGACGTGACAGAGCTGCACGGGCAACCCCGGCTGCGCTTCCTGTTCTGCGGGCAGAAGATCCACAACCTCCGTATGCGCAGGCGGTTCGGCGCTCTCCAGACGGAACAGATCCTCCACTTTCACATCAAGGACCTGGGCCAGCCTGAGTGCAAGCAGGGTATTGGGCACGTAGGTGCCTGTTTCCATGGCGTAGATCGTCTGGCGGCTCACCCCAATTTGTTTGGCCAGTTCAATCGCACTTAGGCCGCGCTTCTGTCTGTATTGTGAAAGATTCGTATGGACGGTCATCTGCGCCTCTTTCGATTGTCGCCGCAATTCAGGGCCGGCAGCCCTGATCGCAGGCACACTGTACCACGATGCCCGGTTCCCCGGGTATCCCTGTCGGCGGTTCGGGCAATTCTCCGGTGCCGAAGGCTCTTTTCAGAATGCCGATTTTAGATTACACTGTCATTTTATCATGACATGGCCGGTTGGGGCTTTGGCCGTGCATGGGTCCGGATGAATCCTTTGGCACTGTCGGGCAGGTTTTCATGATGAAGCTTTTCACTGCAGCGGCGCTGGCGCTTGCGATGGCTTTGGCCTTGCCGCATTCCGGTGCTTCCGCTCCGGCAGGCGACGAAATCCTGGTCTCGGCGGCGATCAGCCTGAAAAACGCTTTTGAGGAAATCGGTTCCGCATTTGAGAAGGGAACCGGAGTCCGGGTGAGGCTGAATCTCGGAGCGTCCGGCCTGTTACAGAAGCAGATCGAAAGCGGCGCGCCGGTCGACGTTTTCGCCAGCGCAGGGGAAAAGCAGATGGATGTACTCCAGGCCCAGGGATTCATCTTCCCGGAGACCCGGCGAAATTTCGCCCGCAACGTTCTCGTGCTCGTTGTACCGGCGAGGTCCAGCCTGCCGATCCATTCTTTCGCCGATCTGGCCAATCCCCGGGTGGAAAGAGTGGCGATCGGCAACCCCAAAACGGTTCCTGCCGGCCAGTACGCCCGGGAAGCGCTGACAAAACTCAAGGTGTGGGACGGGCTTCAATCCCGGCTTGTGCTGGCGGAAAATGTGCGCCAGGTCCTGGATTATGTCGCGCGCGGCGAAGTGGAAGCGGGTTTTGTGTATGCGTCCGATGTGCCGGCAGCGCATGGAGAAGTTTCCACCGCGGCCAATGCGCCGGAAGATGCGCACGAAGCGATCTTATATCCTTTAGCCGTCGTCCAAGGGACCGGGAATCGCGGAAATGCTCAGCGCTTCATCGATTGGACGCTCGGCAAATCGGGACAATCGATTTTGGCAAAACACGGTTTTTTAAATCCACGGTAATTCATGATCTGGCCTACTCTCCGGCTTTCGCTCCTGGTTGTCAGCATCGCCACGATTTTGATCAGCGTGGCCGGAACCGCGCTGGGATTTCTGCTCGCCAAACGACAATTCCGGGGCAAGGACCTCCTGGACGCAATTCTGACCCTGCCGATGGTCCTTCCGCCGACCGTGACCGGGTATTACCTCATCCTTTTACTGGGAAGGCGCGGATTGCTGGGAAAGCCGCTGTATGACCTGACCGGGTGGACCGTGGCCTTCACCTGGATTGCGGCCGTCATAGCCTCGACCGTGATCGCGCTTCCCCTGATGATCAAGTCCGCGCGCGCGGCCATCGAGAGCGTCAACGAAGATTATGAAATCGCGTCCCGCATCATGGGCAAGAGCGAGTTCGAAACCTTTTTCCGAATAACGCTGCCCCTGGCCGGCCGGGGGATCCTGGCAGGGATTGTTTTAAGCTTCGCGCGCGCGTTCGGAGAGTTCGGGGCAACCCTCATGCTGGCAGGCAACATTCCCGGCAAGACCCAGACCATGCCGTTGGCCATCTATGAGGCCGTTGTCTCCGGCGAAGATGAGCGGGCAAAATGGCTGGCCCTGATACTGACGGGCATATCGGTCACTGTTGTCTACCTTACCAACCGGCTCTCGCGGCCGAAGAAAGGGTGAAGCATGCTGGACGCCCGCATCAGGAAACAGCTTGGCTCCGGCAACGGGCACACCCTGACCATGGATGTGACCTTCAGGGCGGGCAGCGGCATCACGGTGCTCTTCGGATCCTCCGGAGCCGGCAAAACCAGCATCCTGCGTGCCATCGCCGGCATCCTCTCGCCGGACGAGGGCAGGATCACGCTCGACGAAACAGTGTTTTTCGATTCGTCTGCCGGCATCAACCTGCCAATGCAGCAGCGCAGGGTGGGATATGTTTTTCAAAACCATGCGCTGTTTCCGCATTTGACCGCCGAACAGAATGTGATGTACGGCATCCGGACGCATACGCGGCATTCGGCTCACGAGCGTGCGCGAGAGCTTCTTGCTTTGCTGGGAATCCGGAAAACAGCGGAGAGCTATCCGCATCAATTGTCCGGCGGCGAGCAGCAGCGTGTCGCCCTGGCCCGCGCCCTTGCCACGGATCCCCTGATCATGCTTCTGGATGAGCCCCTGTCGGCGGTCGATATCGCCACACGCTCACGCCTGGGAGAAGAGATCGCCGCAGTCCAGCAGCGAACCGGCATTCCCTTTCTTTATGTGACACACAGCCACAATGAAGCGGTCCGCCTCGGCAACACGATGATTGTCGTGGACGAAGGCAGAGTCGTGCAGGAAGGCCCCCCTCTGGAAATTTTTAACGCTCCCCGGACGGCGCCCGTGGCCAGGGTTGTCGGCGCGGAAAATGTCTTTGTGGGCAAAGTCCTGAGCCACCAGCCCGAGGACGGGATAACCGAAATCGACCTGAACTCCTGCCGGATCGAGGCTCCGTATAACGGGTTGCCCATAGGAAATCGGGTCACAATCGGGATTCGTTCGGAAGACATTATCGTCTGCCGGGAGCGACTCACTCAAACCAGCGCCCGGAACGTGTTGCCGGGAGTGATCCGGAATATTCTTCACGATGCGGATAAAACGGAGCTGATTGTGGGTTGTGGCGTCGACTTCAAGGTCAGCGTCACCCAGGCAGCCGTCCGGGCATTGAGCCTTGAAGCAGGGAGCCCGGTGTACCTGCTGATCAAAGCCAGGGCCCTGCACCTGCTCGCATAAAAAATGGCCGCGGGCGTTCCGCTGTGCAGAATCTACTGCCCGGCATTCAATCGGTTCGCCAGTTTGGTGCCGTCCACAAGATTTATGCTCGTAACACCGTAGATTTGCCGGTCATGAGCGCCTTCCCCCAGAACAACCAGCCGATAGGGAGCTTCCTTGCCTGAAAGAGGCTTGCCGTCAATCTCCCAGACCAGCCAGGCATGTTGATTGCCGCCCTGCGGCATCAGTTCTGCCAGGGAAAAGAAAACTCGATAAGAGTCGTGGGCCTGGATATAGACCAGGAACGTCAGATCGTAATGCTTGGGTGTCTTTTCGACCCTGAGTTCGGCAGCTTTGATGAGCGCGATCAGCGGGACTCCCGTTGCCGCTTGCTGCTGCCCGTCCTTGTCGGCCGGGAGCTTGATGGTTTGAATTTCGTTGGAGAATTGCTGCTTGATGTCCGAGATTGACCATTCACGAGGCTTTAAGACGTCTCCGCGCACCATGACCGTCGTCGGTTCCTGGGCGAGCACATACGATACCGTGAACAGCACAGCTATGGCGATTTTTGACACAACCGAAAAATAGCGCATGGACCGGCTCCTTTTCCAATAAGCAATACCATGCCACAAATCGGTTCGGCGATCCACACTCCACGGGGAATCCTCGATGACCGCAGGCTTGCAGGTTGTGAGGCCTAACCTTAAAATGTGTTAGCGGGTTTTCGAAAGGGAGCCGTTGCCAGCTGTGAAAAATTTTGGGATTCTTTCCGATGTCAAAGACACAAAGGCTAAAAGTTGGAGTAGCGTTAATAGTTGTGGCCGTTATGTGTTTTATAGCTGCAGCTAAGGAAAATAACAAAAGAGCCGTAAACATCGCAGTCGGTTCTGCGTGTTTGATCCTTGGATCCGTCTGCATCAAATCCCGAAAAAATCCTGATACTGTGACTCTTAAAATCCCACGCCGATAACTTCCTCGAACAGGCGTTCCCAGGAGCCAGGGGCATTCTCACATTTCCGGATAGCGCGTTAAACATCCACTGAGATTAATAACTTCCCGTAAGATCTGCCGTTTCAGGACCTTAAAACGACTTATTCGGTTTCGACCTATCAACCAACTGACTGAATTTGGCAAGCAACTGCCCGGAATGCAAATGTCGGACAATGGCAATGCATTACTTCTTGAAATAAAAAAACAGATCTGGATAATGATAAATCCTATGAAGCAGCTTGATAAGATTGCAGCTCCGGCTTCAATTCACACTCCGAAATACGGCTATATCTATTGCCGCGGATTGTAGCCTGGCCAAGCCACTGGCTTTGGCTAAGCCGCAATTCGCAAATCTCCAAAAGAATTCCATTAATAACTAGGCTTTTCCGGATTGTTCCATTTGGCTCTCACGCCCGCATGCGAGCCCAGCTCCGGCATTCCGTAATGAAAGGATATTCTCAGATGAATGAACTAACGATTGAGGATCAAGTCAGTCTTTTAATGCAGGGCGCTGATTTCGGTGATGAGCAAATAAAGGAAAGAATGCGCAAAGAATTGTCTGGTCGTCTGCTGGAATCGGCAGAAACGGGCAGGCCTCTACGGGTTTATTGTGGATATGACCCAACGGCGCCTGATATCCACCTGGGTCACACTGTTACAATGCGAAAGCTCCGCCAATTCCAGGAGCTGGGGCATCATTCCATATTCATAATCGGTACATTCACGGGCTTGGTTGGTGACAACTCGGATAAGGAACGAGCGCGGCCCCGTAAGCATGCTGAAGAACTGGCAGAAAATGCTCAAACCTATATCAAACAGGCTTTCCGTATTCTGGATTCAGCCACGACAGAAGTTCTGCGCAATTCGGATTGGTTATCCCATCTGACTTTTACAGATGTGATTAACCTGGCATCGCATTTCACCGTCCAACAGTTTCTAGTTCGAGAGAACTTTTCAAAGCGCCAGAAAAGCGGTGATCCAATCTGGTTGCATGAATTTCTCTATGCCTTGATGCAGGGCTATGATGCCGTGAACGTCAAATGCGATGTGCAACTGGGCGGCAGTGAACAGCTTTTCAACCTTTTGGTCGGCCGCAAGCTGCAGGAGGTATTTGGTCAAAAACCGCAGGTTTGCCTGACGTTCCCGATTCTGGTGGGAACTGACGGTGTATTACGCATGTCGAAGAGCACCGGCAATTATGTGGGCATTGATGAAAAGCCGGAAGATAAATACGGCAAAACCATGTCCATTCCGGATTCGGCCATGCGCAATTGGTTCGAATTGGTTACTCGTTGGCTGCCAGCGCAAATCGATGCATTGCTAAAATCGGTAGAAACGGGGGAATTGCATCCCATGGAAGCAAAGAAGAAATTGGCATGGGAGATCGTATCCGCGCTTGATGGAAACGAGGCAGCCGACAGAGCCGCAGCCCATTTTGCGTCCATATACCAGAAGCGGCGGCAACCACAGGATATGGCGTCGAAGATACTTACAGGCTCGGTGCGGTTGGTGGACTTGATTCATGAAGCAGAATTCGCATCTAGCAAGAGCCAAGCGCGACGACTGATCCGACAGGGAGCAGTCAGGTTCAATGGCAAGCGCATAGCAGATGTAGAGACCCGAATTGATTCGGGGGGTGTCCTTCAAGTGGGGAAACGGCATTTTTTGAAATTATCCTGACTGCGGAGGAGGTTTATCGCCATATTGATCGGCGATGCTCGACGATAGAAACTCAGCCAAATGGACGTATTACGCTTATCTGGGGATTTTCGGGTTCCTGCCAATGAAATGAGATGGGTATTCTCTCAAACTCGATGTCGAAACAGGCTGCGCTTTCTATCAAAACTCTCCTTTGGAGTTAGCCTCAACTTACAATATGGGATGGTATGTCACATTCCCAGACAGTCTTGCATCGTCTTCCTGCCCGATCAGTTCTCCTTTTGTTATCACTACCACACCGGAGTCCGTGACCGTGAAGCGCTTCGCATCTTTCTCTAAATCATAGCCGATGGAGAAACCGGGAGGAATCTTGGTTCCCTTGTCGATGATCGCTCGCCGAATCTTCGCATTTCGCCCCACTTCTACCCTATCGAAAAGGATCGAATCCTCCACCAGCGAATAGGAATTGATGCGCACCTCCGGAGAGAGGATCGAGCGCTCCACCCGGCCGCCACTGATAATACAGCCATTGCAGATGAGCGAATCCAGGGCGACACCTACGCGACCCGCTTCGCCGCCAGCGAACACCATCTTTGCCGGGGGGCGCGGCTGTGCAGAGGAGTGGATAGGGAATGAGGTATCGTAGAGGTTGAACGGCGGATCGACCTTCACCAGATCCATGCTGGCCTCGTAATAGGAATCCAAGGTCCCAATGTCGCGCCAGTAATTTTCCTTGTCGTCACGAAAAGGATAGGCGAATACCTTCCCGCTCTGCACGAGTCGGGGCAGAATGTCTCGACCAAAGTCTTGAGCAGGATCGCCATCGGATTTTCCGGAAATTGCGTCGATCAGAACGGACGTTTCGAACAGATACACTCCCATATTGGCCCAAGCCAGGCCGGGTCGTCCGGGAATGGGTTCGGGATTGTCCGGTTTCTCCTTGAAGGCCAGGATGCAATTGTTTTCGTCGATCTCCAGGATGCCCATTCGGTGCGCCAAATTCAGGTCGCATTCTACTGCGGCGACCGTGACCGAGGCACCGGTGTTGATATGGGTGTCAATCATCTCACTGTAATCCATCTTATAAACGTGGTCGCCGGAAAGAATCAGAACGCGCCGGGGGAGTCGTTCCTGCAGAATGCAGATATTTTGAAAGACTGCATCGGCCGTTCCCTGATACCAGGAGTTTCCCTTCCTCAGTTGGGGAGGGACCGCAAATAAAAACTCATCGAATGCGCTGGCAAAAATGTTCCAACCCAGCCTGAGATGATCGTCAAGCGATTGGCTCTTGTACTGGGTGAGAACATAGATTCGCTTGAGACCTGAGTTGATGCAGTTCGACAGCGTAAAGTCGATAATGCGATAGTGCCCCCCGAAAGGAACTGCGGGTTTCGCACGGTCTCTGGTCAGCGGATAGAGCCGTTCTCCTTGTCCGCCAGCAAGGATTAATGTCAGCGTATCCTTCAGGACTTGTACAATCTTCATGATTTCATCCCATAGATGATATTGATAGGGGAGTTACTTCCCGTCGTCTTCCCACTCGGTCTATATCGATTCAGAAGATGCTCTGGCAAGATTATACACTCGGAAGGAAAGGGATGGCTAGGCAGACAATTCCCGTGTCATCGCCCCATCATGAGCCTGTTGATCCGCACTGCAGCCCACATTGCTCGTCTCCTATACAACGGTGCGGGACTTTATTGAGCTCGCACTCCCGCGATGTCGCGCGTTCGGGGAAGTTTCCCGGATGGCCGTTCAGGGGGAGTTTGAATCTGGATACGTGGGATGCTTCCACGATTGACCGCGCAGGTGAGCAATATTGTACTGACACGCGGAGCTAAGACTGATAGACTTTGCATCACGGAGGGTAAAAATTCCCAGGGCGGCTGCTCTTCCTCCCTCACTTACTCGACACGTAGCTGCAAGCCTCCCACAAGCACACGGATCTCACGATTTTGGCAGCAGGGTGATACTGGGTATTTATTGTGCAGCGGAAGCTCTCCCTGAGTTTTGAAGCAACAATTGACTGAGAAAAGCAACCAGTAATAGTGCAATTGGATTCCGGCAATCGCAACAATTCGCCAAGCGGAACCAGGAAGGGGACCACCACCCATGGAATGCCATTCTAAAATACTCCTATTTGCTATGTTTCCATTCGCTGCGGCTTTTTTCTCTATCCCAGTCGTCAGCCGCGCCGGCACGGAAGTGCAGCAACGCGAAGCCGCCGCACAAGCCGAGGAAGAGGAATCCAGTCCGGAATACATAGAGCAATATGAGGCATGGAATAAGGCAGACAAAGAACCGGATATCCAAAAGAGCGGAACGATGCTGATCCAGTTTCTGGAAAAGTATCCCCATTCGGAGCTTTGGAAGTATGCTGAAAGCTCTTATAACAGCCTGATGTTTAAGTGCTCCAATGAGAAGCAATACCAGGATCTTGAAACTCTGGCTGAAGAATGGCTAAAGCTTCATCCCGGTGATTTACCGACGATCGCCAATATAGCAACAGCCTCAAAAGAACTAGGTCATAATGAGAAGTGGATACAGAATCTGATTGAGATTTACAAAATACAGCCGACTGGAAGCCTGGCCAACGAAATCGCCCAAGCCTACAAGAAGGCAAACAACAAATCCAAGTACCTTGAATGGATTCAAACAAGCCTTGGTTATCCGGAATATGAAAGTGATTTCAAAACGCGCTTCGAGCTCATGCAGATGTATGTGGAGGAAAAGAGCTTTTCCAAGGCTATTGAGTATGCCGAGGCTACGCTCAAAGCTGCGGACCTCATCAAAAACCCCAGTGCAGAAACGAGAGCGGCCATACCCAAGGTGCGCCACGCCTGCTACGACGTCATCGGTAGGATCCGAATGGAGCAAGACAAGCCTGCTGAAGCCATCAAGTCTTTCCAGCAAGCCCTAAAAGTGGAGAAATATAGCGAAGGCTACTACCGCATTGCGCTATGCCTGCATAAGCAAAATAGGGTAGAAGATGCCTTACTATGGTATGCGAGAGCGGAGGAACAGGGCGGAGACTACGCAGCCAAAGCAAAAGAGCGGCTTGAGCAGATATATAAAGCGATGCATAATAACACATTGATCGGCATCGAAAAAATCTACAAAAAAGCCAAAGAACAGGCCGATATCGTGGAATCACGGAAAAAAGTAACCGAACGCATTATTTCATGATGAGCGAAATT
>Ga0208980_10001906_pt1 | contig 12671 bp, 11 predicted proteins | sample WetSurMetagenome_3_FD_187993 | JGI IMG/M metagenome (GOLD analysis project Ga0208980, IMG submission 187993) | Wetland microbial communities from Twitchell Island in the Sacramento Delta, sample from surface sediment Aug2011 Site A1 Bulk (version 2) | ecosystem: Environmental > Aquatic > Marine...
AAGATCAGCTCGTGATTGGTTACATATTTGAGTGTCCATACGAGCTTGTCTTTGGGAAGATCGGTTTGAGCCATCGCCACCGCCATTGCATTGGCAAACAAGCTGGATGCGGCTGTATGGCGATTATGCAGCTCGTCTCCCATCTGGAGCGCCTTGGTGATTATCGGTTTAAGTTCCAATCCCCCAATGGTTTGTACAGCTTTGCGTAAAGTTGGCGCCCACACATCGCGCCACAAGGCGAGCCCTTTAAGGGCTTCCGGGCTGTAATCCCCGAACTGCTGGTTTCCTTCAACCTGACGACAATAGGCGCGGTTTCCAAAGGCTTTATTCTCGACGACCCACACGGGTGCAGATGGGGAAATAGTACCAGCCATCGGACCGACGGTATGGTGATGGTGATTGGGTTCCAAACGCACATCGCCTCTATTGAGAATATCTGTCGCTTCCTCAATACTGGTTGCCCAACCTTCGTACATCACCTGGCCAATAATCGCTCCCCTCTGGGCGCCGCACATATTTTGCCATTCGATCGGTGGGCCGGAGTGAATGACCATCTTTCCTACGAGACCGGGGATCACTTCTCCAGCGGGTGCAATATCCACCAATATAGGCTCGCCCATCTTTAAGCGATTAGCAGCTTCTTCATTTGCGATTTCGATCTTCTGTTTGATATCCATCGGAATTCCTTTCATGTTCAGGAGCAGGTAGACGTTGAACACGTTTGATTTAAAATGGCTGTCATCCCAGACAAAAACCCTGTCAGCAAGTCCCAGCCAGTAGAGTGACCCAAACGAATCAGCTCCTCAACGTGAAGATAAAGCTGATCGACAGGCTCTCCCTGTATTAAACCGTTGGCAAAATGGTGTAGCGGCTCAACCGAGTGACCATCCACGTGATCTCTCAGAATCGCGTAGCTGATCACGTTGGTGAGCGGTTTTGATCGGCGAAAAAAATCTGCATAATTACCTGGCGGTAGTTTCACCGCGTTCGGATAATAATGAAATAATAGCTGTAGCGAGAAAAAGAAACCGCCCAGAAAATCATCCCCCGAGGGGGTCAGGCCTTCACCAAAACCGACCAATGACTCTGCGTGGGTGAGAATAAGGTTGGCATCATTCGCGGTTGCTCCCAGGATAATGCCATTCACGGCGGGCCAGGTTTTTTTAGAAAGAACGTGGCTTTGACACATCTCCGGTATGCCAGCCTGATGGTCACTCACTTGCAAGATTGGCAGGATCAAGCCGCCTAAACCTGATGGGTTGTGATGTAACAATAATCGGTCAACCACCATCGTAAGGGTTTTGAATAATCCGGATATGGAAACCGTCTGATTCGAAGCGATGGTTGGAGACATCCAGATCTCTGCATGTTTAAAATTTACTTTTTCGCCAGAACTGGTAGTGAGACAATGATCAACCACCACATACCTGTCGCCAGCACTCAGCCAGGGTAATTGAGCAGTGGCCCGCATCGCTCGCTGGTGCATGGGGACTTCCGTTGGTATGAGCCAACAAAGGTCGCCTCTATCACCAAGCAAGTATACCGATTTGGTCACACTAGCCAGCACAGATCCATTCTCGGCACCTGAAACAACACGTAACGCGGCTTCTCCGATAGTTTGGATCTCCAGAGGAGAATTTTGACTTTGGATATTCATCTTTCCAGGATATGGAGTACCGCCACTTATTGGCGGTACTCCACGTAAGATAAACCGAAAGCTTATTTCGGGCTTCCAACTACACCCATTACGAACCAGTCCACTGATCCCATAGCATCTTCTGAGAGAGTTTCACCCTCAGCAACAACGATGTTCCCAGCCTGGTCTGTAATTGGGCCTGCGAACACGACTAGTGTTCCAGCTTCAATCTCAGCTTGCTTCTGAGCCACAGTGTCTTTCACTTCCTGGGGTACTTTGGGTCCATAGGGGGCGATTGCCATACAGCCATCAGGTATCCCACAACGAAGGAAGATCGGGGTCCAGGTTCCATCTAGGACAGTAGACGTTAACCAAGTTAGCTTATCACCCAATGTAAAGCCGGTGCCTGAAATCCAATATTCGGGTGAGAATTGCTGGGCAGCAAGGGATTGGAAACCAATAGTGTATACGCCCCGTGACTCGGCTGTAGAGAGGATGGTCGCTGGAGAATCGACATGCATGGTGATCACATCACAACCCTGGTTGATGAGTGAATTGGTAGCGTCAGCATCCTTTGCAGCATCTCCCCAAGCGAAGGTATAGGTCACAAAGGTTTGGACATCCGGATTGACGGATTGCGCACCCAGCTCGAAGGCGTTAACGAAGGTTAATGTCCAGCCCAGGGGGAAGGCAGCTACAAAACCAAGTTTTTTGCTTTCAGTCATCATACCTGCCGCGACACCCATTAAATACCAGCCATCTGGAGGTTCACCAAAAAAGTTGGCAAAATTAGATCCCATTTCCCAGCCACCGGCGTGCTCAAAAATGACATCGGGATACTTTTTTGATAGGTCTAAAGCCGGGTATTGGTGATTAAATGCTGTAGGGATAATCAACTTTGCACCCTGTGCGATCATGTTCTCCATCGTGGTAGTCGCACCAGCTTCATCGGGCACATTCTCGGCTTCAATAATTTGAACACAATCGATATTTTGCTTGATCGTCATTACAGCCTCATGCATAGCCTGGTTATAACCTGCATCGGTGATAGGTCCACCATAAAGAGCACCAATGATCAAACACGGGCCTTCTGCAACCGGAGCTGTAGTTACTGTAGGAGCTTCTGTCGGCACAGGCACTGCGGTAGGTTCAATTACTTCCGTCGTGGCAGTTGGCAGGACGACCTCGGTTGGCGGAACTTCTGTAGCTACTGGAGCAACAGTCGTGGCCTGCGCGCAGGCAGATAACAGCATGACTGAAGTGATAAATACTGCCAGCAATGCATGTAAATTCTTGTTTTTCATTTCTACTTCTCCTTTTCTAAGATTTGTTCTAATCAAATCCAGCGTGGTTGGTAATATTGGAAAGATTTTATGGCCTTTCCTCCTTTCCATAATAAAAGCCTAGTATTATTCGCTGCCTTGATATACCCGTCCGAGACTGGCAGGTGCGGAGTGCTTCCTGTTTCCGCCCCAGGCAATCAAAACAATTAAAGTAAGTAGATATGGAATCGTGTCCAGCAGGAATGGTGAGATCTGGACACCGCTCGATTGCAACAATAGCTGGAAGGCTACTGCAGCACTAAAAATCAACGCACCGACTATCGCGCGTAAGGGGTGCCACCTGGAGAAGATTACCAGCGCCACGGCGATGAACCCACGACCTGCCGTCATATACTCAGTCCAGTTCATGGCATAGGCGATGGCCAGCTGCGCAGCACCCAAACCAGCCAGCATACCTCCGATAAACAGCGCCTGGTAGCGGATCAAGTGTGGGTTGCGCCCGGATGCATAGGCAGTGTCGGCATTTTCACCCACTGCTCGCAAGCCCAGTCCCCAGCGAGTGCGGAAAAGCAACCACCACACCAGGAAAGCTATGGGTATGACCAGATAGATTAGAGGATCAAATTTAAACAAAGATGTGTATAAACGTGGCAATCCCTCAAGGCCTGGTATAAGCAACCTGGGTAGGCTGTTGATCTTGGTACCGACGAAACTTTTCCCGATCAAAGCGCTCAAGCCAAAGCCGAAGAACATCAATGCCAGCCCGCTTGCCAGCTGGTTAGCTTTGCGGGTAATCACCAAGTATCCCAGGATCATGTTCATCAAGCCGCCAGCCAACACTGCTACCAGGATCCCTAGCCACGGGTTACCCGTTATGGAGGTGACGGCGAACCCGGATGAGGCGCTCACCAGCAGCACTCCCTCGAGACCAAGGTTGACGATCCCTGAACGTTCACCGATCACTTCTCCCAGAGTGGTATACAGGAGGGAAGTACCGGAAAATATGGCGCTGGATATGACTCCAAGAATGGCGAGCAGGGTCATGATTTTTTTCCTCTGAAAAGACTCGGCCGAGCAAGGACCACGAACAAGGTGAATGCCAAAAGCAGGTTGATAACAGAATAGGGAACACCACGCGTCAGCTGGAGCAGGTTACCACCAGTGATAATGACCGAGACCACAAATGACATGAGTACGATACCCAACGGTTCACCCCCCGCCATCCAGCTCACCATGAAGCCCATGTAGCCAAGGCTTAAGGAAAAATTCAATAGGAGTACTCCATAAAACCCCGAGACTTGCGACATGCCTGCCAGGCCTGCAATCGCTCCACCGGTGCACATGACCACGATGAGATATTTCTTGAGAGGAATGCCGTTCCGGCGGGCAGCCTGGGCGTTGTTCCCAATGGCGCGCATTTCCAGGCCCCAGCGGGTATATTTCATGAACAACCAAAATAGTGCCAATAAGATAAATCCGATGACAAGGCCAAGATGGATACGCGTTCCGAAGAAGGTGGGTAACCTGGCAGCGGCAACGAAATTGGGTGTCTTTACCGTATCCATAGGTGAATGCCAGAAGCCAAAGATTAAAAAACCAATGATCTTGGGTGCAACCGGATTTAAAAGGAGGGTGGTGATGGTCTCATTCACCAGACCAATCGATTTGAGATAACCCGGGATGAATGCCCACATCGCGCCCCCTGCCATGCCCAGGATGATCATGATTGGCAATAAGAGCCACGCCGGCAAGCTGGAGAACGTAAGCGCTCCAAAAGTTGCAAAGGCCGCTCCAATATATAGCTGGCCTTCTCCGCCAACGTTGATCAAGCCTACCCTGGCGGGCAACGCTACAGCCAGAGCGGTGAAAAGCATGGGTATCATGGCTACAAGGACCTCAGAAAATCCATAAGCACTACCCAGGGTGTAGGTGAAGATATCCGCGTAGGATTTTAGGGGATCTTTTCCAGAAATCAAGAGAATGACCCCGAACAGCAGGAATGCCAGCAGGATCATAAACAAGTAACGAATTACTAGAATAAGCGTTTTATTCTGCATTATGGGGAAACGAGGCGCAATCTCACTAGTTTTCAGCATGTTCAACCTCTGAACCGGTCATTAGATGGCCAATTTCGTAAACATTGGTCTCTGCTGGTCTAAAGGTGCCCACGATCTTTCCAGCATAAAGAACGACCAACCAGTCGGAGAGGGCGAACAATTCTTCCAGGTCTTCTGAAATTAAGAGCACACCAGCTCCATTATCGCGTGCCTGTACAAGCGCCTGGCGAGCTGCAATCGCACTCTGCACATCCAACCCCCGGGTGAGATAGGAAGCAATGATCAAGCGTGGTTCATCAATCAACTCTCGGGCGACGACCATGCGCTGAAGGTTACCTCCGGAGAGCGAACGAGCAGGTATGTACAAAGGGAAAGAAAAGCCAAGTTTCTGGGTTGAGCGGTCAATATCACCGCGGACAGCCTGCCAGTCCATACTCAGTCCACCCCTCTTGGCATATTTCTTCGTCCGGGTGATCGCCATGTTTTGTAAAACAGTCATAAATGGTGCAATTGACATGGTGAGGGGGTTTTCGGGTATAAAAGCCACCCCGCTCATGCGTACCTCTTGAACGGACTTTTCAGTGAAATCCTTACCAAAGATAAACTTCTTCCCTTGGGAGCAGCGGATTAATCCCATTGCGAGCTCACCGAGCTCCTTCTGACCATTCCCGGAAACCCCCGCTACCCCTACGATCTCACCTGGGTTTACTCTCAGATCAATAGCTGTTAAACTGATTTCCAGTCCTTCTGCATGCGTAGAGGCATCTCTAAATACCAGTAATGGAGAAACCATCTCAGGAGAGACTTTTTTATGTGTCACAGTGGGCGTACCAAGCTTTTTCTCGAACATCAGAGAGATGAGACCTTCTTCTGTAGCGTCAGAACGCAGAAGAGTACCTGCCACCTTACCATTCCGCAAGACAGTGATGCGATCGGCGCACTCTAAAACCTCTTTCAATTTGTGGGTGATCAGGACAATTGCATATCCATCCTTTTTCAAGCTATCGATTACTTTGAATAGTGCCTGAACTTCATGGGGTGCGAGCACACGTGTTGGTTCATCAAGGATAAGCAAGCGTGCGTCTGCCAGCAGGAGTTTTAGGATCTCGACCTTTTGTAGCTCACCGATGGAGAGCTGGGATACCAAAGCCTCAGGGTTTACATCCAGACCGTACCTTTCGGAAACTTCGCGAATATGGTTATTGATCCCCTTCACATCCAAAACTGCCGGGAGCTTTGGCAGAAATAATGCTAAATTCTCCATCACACTAAGGGCGGGGATCAAAGAAAAATCCTGGAAAACCATCCCGATCTTGATCGCCAAAGCATCATGGGGTGAAAGGATCATTACCGGTTGTTCGTCGGCAAATATCTGCCCGGAATCCAGACGGTAGAAACCGTACAAGATTTTCATCAAGGTGCTCTTGCCAGCGCCGTTCTCTCCCAGCAAAGCGTGGACCTCAGAGGCATAGATGTCCAGGTCGATGTTGTCGTTTGCCAGCACACCGGAGAATGCTTTGGTGATGCCCCGCATGGTCACAGCGTTCAGGTAGGAGTTGCTTGTACTGTGTGGTTTGAGCATGAATATACTTTCTTCAGAAAGGATGATCTGGTTTACACCGTTTGCATCTGGGAAAGCGGATCATCCCCATAATAGATTAAGAACCATTAATCCATAAGCGTATAAATTGGGGGTTTTGTGATTAGCCTGATGAGGAAAAATTACGTAAAACGCCTCCGTAGTTTATACGGAGGCGTAATTAATATGCCAGTAAGTAGAAATTTAAGTTATGCGATCATGCCATGCTCGCGGGCATAACGGACCAGCTCAAGCCGGCTATGCAACCCCAGCTTGTCAGAAATATTCGCTCGATGTCCTTCGACCGTTCGGATGCTTATGTTGAGCTGTTCACCAACCTGGCGATTGGTGTATCCTTCAACGATCAGCTTTAGGATTTCTGTTTCACGCGGCGTTAACGACTCTACCGGTGTTTCAGCTTGCGGGGAGGACAGCTTAGGCTCACCCAACAATGATCTGAGCATGGATGGATCCACATACATGTCACCTCGCAGGATGACTTGTATGGCAGTGACCAGCTCTGACTCGGCCGCTCGTTTGAGAATATATCCTGATGCCCCAGCTTTTATTGCCTCTTTGACTAAAGCCTCATCTTCATGCAAGGTCAGGATCAGGATATGCAAATCTGGAAAATTTGGCTTGAGCTTGCGGGTGACCGAAATACCATCAAGATCTGGCATGCTGATATCCAGTACCAGTACTTCCGGGTGGAACTTTTCAACTAGCTCGATGGCTTCATATCCCCCTGCGGCTTCCCCTATCAGGTCCAGCCCGATTTCATCGTGAATCAACGCCCGCAGGCCACCTCGAACAATGGCATGGTCATCCGCAATCACCACGCTAGCCATCGCAGGGGATCTCCGCTTTTATGGTCGTACCTGTACCTGGAGTGCTTTCGATCAGAAAGATCCCTCCAAGCATTTCAACTCGTTCGCGCATCCCAAATAGCCCAAGGTGGTCTTCTGTGCCAATGGTGGTGGGCATAAATCCAATCCCGTCATCTTCGACGATCAATATGACGTTTCGGTTTAGAAGGTTTAATAGGACCTCCACGTGTTTTGCTTGTGAGTGGAGAATAACATTTGTCAGTGATTCCTGCACGATACGGAATACTGTAGTTTCAATATCTCCGGGTAACCGTCTCCCCTCCATCCCAACCGCCTCAAAATCGACTGAAAAATGATATTGCCGGTTGAACTCGGTAATAAATTGCTGTAATGTAGTCACAAGGCCAATATGGTCCAGGCTGGCGGGTCTCAGATTTACTGCTAGCTGGTGTAGATTTTCCTGGATTTCGTTGGCTGTGTTTTTCAATTCCTCGATTTTTTCGCGCATTGCTTCAGGATGGTCCAGGGTTCGATCTAACAGGCCTAATTGCACTGTAAGCGCAGTGAGGAGCTGGCCAGATTCATCGTGCAGCTCACGCGAAAGGTGGAGGCGCTCCTCTTCCTGGGCTTTCATCAGGCGTTGAGAAAGCCCGTGCAGCTGTTTGTTGCTTCTCCTTACTTCCTCAAACAGTAATGTGTTCTGGATTGCAACCGCTGCCAGGTTGGCATAAGATTGGAAGAGCAGCTGATTATCGCTGCTAAAAAAATCCTTCTTTCTGCTGACCAGGCGAAGCGTACCAATCAGTTGGCTGCTAAAAATCAATGGGAACGTCGCATATGTCCTGAATGCAGATAAATCGATGTCCTGTCGGATTGAAGGAGAATCAAGGTCCAAGACCACCGTGGATGGAGTATCTTTATATTGCTCAGTGTCTGGTAATTTATCGGACAGCTTTTTTAACAGTTCATTGGAGATGCCGTAACCATGAACGTCTTTCTCGTCACCGTCGTATTTATCCCTTGTTTCAACCCACGCAATGTCTGATCCAAGGCGCGTCACCGCCAATCGGCATATAATTTGAAAAATATTAGCAATTTCGAAGTTATCGAGAAATGTCTTGGACGATTCATTAAGTATAGCGAGCTCTTCAGCTTTCTGGCGGAGAGCATCGGTAGCCTTTCGCCGTTCGATCGTCGCTGCAGCCAGGATCAGAGTGGTTAAAGAAACGACTGCTGTAAAAGTTTGGAGAAGAACCAGGCTATCATTCTTTGATTCAAGCGAAAATGGTCCCATCCCCTGAGAGGTACCCCAAATCGCTATACCTGATACCATTGTTATCGCGAATGTTGCTCCCCGCTGACCGAATCGTAAAGCTGCCCAGATCACAAAGGGAAAAATAACGTATATCATCGCCTGGTGGAACACACCAATGGGAGGCATACTGCTGAAAACGTACCAGGTGATGAGAGCTAATAAAAATAATAAAATTCCACCCTCAATATATAAGCGCTTTTGAGGGTGTATTGAATTTGGTGATAGCCAAGTTAAGAGGAGAGGTGCTACCACTAAAGCTCCAAGTAAATCTCCTATCCACCAGGTGAACCAGATCGGCCAGAAATTCTGCCATTGGCTGAATCCGAGGAGCATCAAGGTCGTTGAACCGACTGTTGCGGCGATGGTTGTGCAGAACAAGGAAACAATGACCAGGGCAATGACATCCTGGATTCGGTCCAGTTCGTTATGAAGGTTGAATACTCTTTTTAATATGAAAACTGCCAGGAGGGCTTCAATTGTATTCCCAATAGCTAATCCTAAAGCCAGATTGAAAGGGGCGCCAGTCAGTAATGAGCCGAACAGGACACCCAAGCTGATTCCCGGCCATAATCTTGCCCCAAAGAGCAGCAATGCTGCTAGTCCGATACCGGTAGGTGGCCATACCGGCGAGGTATTCGCCTGGACATACGCCATCTGTAAGCCTAATCTGGCTGCAAGGTGATAAATGACAGCTAACACAATCACCTCAGCTATATAAACCAGTACAGGTCGTACCCGGATGTTTGAAAAGGCTCTTGATTTGATCATAGATGGGTCAGAAGGTAGACGAATGAAATTATATACTAAAACTATCTTGCTCCTTAATCAAAATAAGGAATCCAAACTCTGTCTCTCGGTTATTAAAGCGTGGGACCAATAATGCTCGCACGAACATGCAAGATTTTAGCCTAGGGGGAGGAATTTTTATCTTAGACTCTTCAATATCTATGAAGTTCAATTCAATAAGGTGGGTAATTAAATGAAAATGACGGGACTCGAATCCACAACTATCTGAATCGAAGAAACGTACATTTGGGAGATTAGAATCTGATCATTCTGGATACGCTTCATCTGTTAATGGGCTTTGACAATTCTATTTATATAGAATATTTGTTCTATCTAAAGGCGATTTTATGATATGATTTGTTCAAAATAATCGCTCCGCAGTGTGTGACCACTCGGAGCGGTGACCAGGCCAGCGGACAGCCTAGTAAGTTGATTATACCTCTGTTAATTTAGCCGTTCGCTGTTCGAACGGTTTTTTCTATTGGAGGCAGTTGATGATAAGATTTAAAGATGCAAAAATGATCTGGTCTTTGCGGGAGAAGTACAAAATGGGGGAACCATCAGCGATTCAAAGAATTGACGAATTGGCTAGAAAAGAAGGCATGAGTAGCGGAAGTGAGTTGATTGAACGGGTGGAATCTCAGATGAAAAACCTCGTAGAAGCAGTCTCTCAAATGAGTATTAATTTGAACAATTCCTTGGTACTATTAACTCAGCCCTTTAAGAATATAGCAAATCCTTTGGCACCAATTTCACAAATTGGTGCCAATATTACAAACTATATTAATAATGCGTTATCAGGCTTACGGCAGGTTTCTTATGATTATCATAATCTCCCCACTGCTCAATTTTTAGAAAAATATCCGAATTTCGAAAAAGAATTAGCTCTGTCATATATTGTGGAAGATCCCATGATTCTGAAGGAATTGGATATACCGGAGGTGAGAGAGTTTCTCGGACCCATCATTTACGACCAATTGATTCTGAAAAACGAGACCATTTCTATGGAAATTAAGAGCAATAAATCAACCAGGCAAAAACCGGAAGAACCAGAAAAACCGATACCTCCAGAACCACCCCGAAAAGGAAAGCCTGGTTCAGATCTCGATGAATGGCTCAAGTGGTATCATGCGATGATGAAGAATGGTTTCAAATGCACATTGAGAGAAGTCGCTATTAAAAGCGGCTGGTCCTATGGATATGTAAGACAAGCACATTTAAGGTTTGTTGAGGATGATGATATTGATGAAAACTAACACATCATGAACAATAAATAACATCGCTGTCAGTGTAATTTCCTGCACATAGTTTTAGAATGCTCCTCGGATGATGAAAAATCCGAGGAGCATTTTTATGGCCAGATTTCAACGTTTTACTTTTTTGGTAAACCCCGATGAGCGCAGGGTGATCTCAGCACTCGCAGAGCTTCTGAAGCGATCTCAGAGTGACGCAATCCGGATAATTCTCTTGGAAGCCGCGCAAAAGAACAATATCTGTGCCAACAACCTCGAGAAGGGAATGAGTAATGATCGAAACAAACAACTGAACACTACATCTGTAGACAACGATTAATTAATCTTGACTATATTTTTCAAAATAGGAGAAAAAGAAATGGACGAAATAGTTATCCCCAAACGAAATACGATCCTTGTTGAGCAGGGTGTTTACCAGGCTCGAATTAATTCCATTGAGCGCACAGATGGGAAATTCGGAGAGCAACTGTTATGGAGATTCAAATTAAGCGATGACGTTGAGCTTATTGGTTGGACCTCCACTACCTACAGTGAAATCTCCAAGTTGTATAAATGGTATGCAGCTGCACTCGGATCACAATTTAACCCAGCAGCAGATTTTATGTCATCGTTGGCGATCGGTAAGGATATCCAGATCGATGTGTCTGTAAAGCTAGGTACTGATGGCAATAGGTTTAATAAAGTAGAGAATGTTTTAGCATTCCCGAAACAACGGTACCAGCCCCAAAAGGCAGACGTTCAGTCACTCCCTATGCCTGAACCTCCGCCCACAGCAGACGCTATTCCATGGTGATCCTCCTGGTGGGGGAAGCCCCGGCTACCCCCACCTACACCAATAAAGCATAATGATGAATCCTACCGAGCTGCTTGAAAAAATATTAGAACGGCTGAACCACGAGCTAACACCGCATAGCAAATGGCCAACATCCGATGGTGAATATTGGGCGCTTTGTCCCTTTCACGATGATCATCACCCGGATAACTTTTCGGTTTCAACCCGGGGATTCAAGTGCTTCGCGTGTAATGAGAAGGGCAGTTTACCCAAGCTAGCTGAGAAACTTGGAATCGAGATTCCAAAAAATAACCACGTTGGCTCATTACCAGCTACGCTCGAAAATTACGCAAAGTGTAAACAGTTGCCAGTAGATTTCCTGAGGGAACTTGGACTGAAGACGATCACTAAAAACGGATCGCAGTGCTTACGGATCCCATATTTCGATGAGGGTGGCATTGAGCTCACCCACCGGATCCGCTGGAAGATCGGTGGGGAAGATGGTAAACCACCGAAGTCGATTGGCGGATCGAGGAACTATCCCTATGGGTTATGGAAACTTAGTCAGCGCATGCAGGCGTGCACGCGTGATGGTGGGGATAGAAGGGAGATTTTTTTAGTTGAAGGGGAGTCCGATGCTCAGACACTGTGGTTTTATGGCATTCCTAGCTTGGGCATTCCAGGCGCTAGCAATTGGAAGTCTGAGTTCGCTCATTACCTGGATGGCTATACCGTATACATCTGGGAGGAGCCCGATGATGCCGGCGGAAAGTTCGTCCATTCTATCTGCAGGGATCTCCCAGACGGTCTGATCATCACGCCCCCTCCAGGTAGAAAGGATATATCCGAGATTCACTTATATGGCGAGGATGTCCTCGCAACAATTGAAGGTTTGAAAACCAATGCCATACCTTTCGCAAAGGTCCAGGCTGAGAAGCTGAAAGCAGATACCATTCAAGCAGCGGGCAAAGCTGGCGAGCTGCTGAAGTCCCCAGACATCCTGGGTGAGTTTTGGAAAGTGTGCAGGAGACTCGGGTTAGTGGGCGAAATGAAGAACGCAAAGCTGCTTTACCTGGCTCTCACCAGCCGGGTCCTGGACAGACCAGTGAGCGTCGTGGTGAAAGGGACATCCTCCAGCGGGAAGAGTTTCCAGATCGAGATAG
>Ga0208980_10001908_pt1 | contig 12650 bp, 11 predicted proteins | sample WetSurMetagenome_3_FD_187993 | JGI IMG/M metagenome (GOLD analysis project Ga0208980, IMG submission 187993) | Wetland microbial communities from Twitchell Island in the Sacramento Delta, sample from surface sediment Aug2011 Site A1 Bulk (version 2) | ecosystem: Environmental > Aquatic > Marine...
CTTCTCGTTCTCGGTCGTCAGCTTGTGGATGTGATCGACGACCTGTCCGATCTTGCCCTCGAGTATTTTAATTCGCTCCAGTTCTGAAGTCAATTTGAACCCTCCCTGAGTTGAATGTCGAGCGCCGACCTGAGCTGGCCGACGACCTCCTGAACGACGCGGTCCACTTCTTCGGCGATGAGCGTCCGCTGGGGATGCCGGAAGCGGAGCCGGACGGTCAGACTGACCCGGCCTTCCGGGACGGGCTTCCCGGTGAACCGGTCGACGAGCTCGAAGCCTTCGAGAAGCGGCTGATTGAGGCGCCCCAGGACCTGGGCGGCCTCGCCGTAGGCGTGGGATGCGTCCATAAGGAACGACAGATCGCGGACGACCCCGGGCAGCTTGGGGACCGGCACATACTGGAACGGCCGGGGCGTCTTTTCAAAAAGGGCGGCCAGGTCGATCTCGGCGGCATAGACGGGCCGCTCGACCGACGCAACCGCGGCGAAGTCCCGGCGCAGCCGCCCCACCGTCCCGATCCCCTGGCCCTTGTAGAGGACGGCCAGGGCCTGGCCGGGCTCGAACGACGGATGGTCCCGCGGCTCGAAGCCGGCCGGATCGTAGCGGAGCGCCTCGAGAACGGCCTCGACGGCGCCCTTGATCGCGGAGAAGTCCGTCTCCGCGGCGGCCGCTCCGAGGCCGGCGGCGGGCAGGAGCCCGGTCGAGAGCAGGCCGAGGTGGAGGTCCTCGCAGTGCTTCCCGTCCTCGATCCAGTGAAAGACGTTCCCGGTCTCGAAAACATGGAGGCCCTCGAGCCCCCGGTTGAGGTTCCAGGCGGCGTTCTCGAGGAGGCCGGGGAGGAGCGTCGTCCGAAGGACGGAGGCCCGGGTGGAGATGGGATTCTGGATGTCCACGGGGGTCTTGCCGCCCGCGGCCGCGGCCTCCCGCTCGGGGTCGGCGAAGCTCCAGTTGATGACCTCGTCGAGTCCCTGGCCGAGCAGGGTCCCGCGGATCCGGGCCAGGCGGTCGAGCTTACGGTTGACGGCCGGGGCGAACGAATCGACGGGGGTGACGACCGAAGGGATGCGGTCGTAGCCGTAGAAGCGGGCGACCTCCTCGATAAGGTCCGCTTCCCGCGAGATGTCGACCCGGAAGGTCGGCGCCTCGACCCGCCAGGCCCCGTGATGGGACGCTTCGAGGCGGAAGCCCAGCCGGCCCAGGACCTCGACGACGAAGTCCTCGGGGACGGCCACTCCCAGGAGCTCGGCGACCCGGCGCAGGCGGAGCCGAACCGTCCGCGGCTTCGGCGGCTTGGGGAAGCGGTCGATGAGCCCGCGGCTGGCCTGGCCGCCCATCCCGGTCAGGAGCGAAGCGGCCATGAGGGCCGCCTCGGGGGCGAAGCCGATGTCGGCGCCCCGCTCGAAGCGGTAGGCGGCATCGGTCTGAAGGCCGAGCGCCTTGGCCGTCTTGCGGATGCCGACGGGATCGAAGTTGGCGCTCTCGATGAAGACATCGCGGGTCGAGGCCGTGATGCCCGAGGCTTGGCCGCCGATGACCCCGGCCAGGGCCACGGGCCGGGTCTCGTCGGCGATGACGAGCATGTCCGGCGCGAGATCCAGCGTCCGGCCGTCGAGGTCGACCAGGGTCTCGCCCCGCTTGGCCTTGCGGACGACGATGCGGCCGCCGCCGATCCGGCCAAAATCGAAGGTGTGGATGGGCTGGCCGGTGGCGAAAAGGACGTAGTTCGAGACGTCGACGACGTTGTTGATCGGCCGCAGGCCCATGGCCTCGAGCCGGCGGACCATCCAGTCGGGCGACGGCCCGACCGGGACGCCGCGGATGACGAGACCGCAGTACCGGGGGCAGAGGGCTTCGGCCGTGATCTGGACGTCGGCGATGTCGGCCGTGGCCTCGGCCAGCTCTGTGACGGGCCAGTTCCTCTCGAGCAGGGGCCGGGCCAGCATGGCCCCGATCTCGCGGGCGACGCCAAGATGGCCGAGGGTGTCCGGCCGGTTGGCGTAGGTCTCGAGGTCGAGGACAAGGTCGCCGCCCTTGTTCTCGACCGTCTCGGGGACGAGACCGATCATGGTCAGCCGGTCGACCAGCTCCTGCGGGGAGAGATCGACGGCGACGTACTCGCGGATCCAGTCCAGGCTGATCTTCATTTCGTCCCGAATTGCCTGAGGAACCTCAGGTCGTTCTCGTAGAAATAGCGCATCTCGGGGATGCCGTAGGCGAACATGGCCGTGCGGTCGATGCCCAGCCCGAAGGCCCAGCCGGAGTACTTCTCTGGGTCGATATTGACGTTCTTGAGGACCTGGGGGTCGACCATGCCCGAGCCGAGGATCTCCTTCCAGCCCGTGCCGCCGCAGACGCGGCAGGCCGGGTCCTTCCCGGAGCAGACGAGGCACTCGATGTCGACCTCGGCCGACGGTTCGGTGAAGGGGAAGAAGCTGGGCCGGAAGCGGACCTTGATCTTCTCGCCGAAGAGGGCCCGGAGGAAATACTCCAGCGTGCCTTTGAGGTGGGCGAAGGTGACGCCCTCGTCGATGACCAGGCCCTCGACCTGCATGAACATCGGCAGGTGGGTCGGGTCGGGCGTCTCGCGCCGGAAGACACGACCGGGGCAGATGATGCGGATAGGGGGCTTGGACCGCTCCATGACCCGGACCTGGACGGGCGACGTGTGGGTCCGCAGCAGGAGGTCGCCCTTGATGAAGAGCGTGTCCCACTTGTCGCGGGCCGGGTGGTGCGGCGGGAAGTTGAGGGCCTCGAAGTTGTAGTAGTCCGTCTCGATCTCGGGGCCCTCTTCGATGGCGAAACCCATGCCGAGGAAGATCCGTTCGATCTCCGCCTCGAAGAGCGTGAGCGGATGGGGCCGGCCGACGTAGCGCTTCCGGCCGGGCAGGGTCAGGTCGGGTCCGGCGACGGATACGGCCGGCTGGACTAAGCGGAGCTGTCCTTCGATCGCATCCAGACGGACCGTCACCGATTGTTTGAGTTCGTTGACCAGACGCCCGGCCTCGCGCCTGTCCTCCGGCGGGGCAGACTTCAAGTCCTCGAACAGAAGGGTGACGTGGCCCCGCTTGCGGCCCAGGTAGGCCGTCCGCAGCTCCTCGAGGGACTTGGCGTCGGCCGCCCGGCGGGCGGCCTCGTCGAATTCCTTCCGGACGGCGTCGATCCGGTCCTTCAGGTTCGCCATGGGCGGTCCCTAAGCCGCGGGCGTTTGCGTCATCCGGACCAGGTGGGCGAACGTCGCCGGGGCGTTGACCGCCAGATCCGCCAGGATCTTGCGGTCGAGACCGATGCCGAGGACCTTCAGGCCGCGGATGAAGCGGCTGTAGGACGTGCCGTTGGCCACGGCCCCGGCCTTGATGCGGACGATCCAGAGGCTGCGGAAATCGCGCTTCTTGGCCCGCCGGTCCCGGTAGGCGTAGCCGAGCGATTTCTCCACCGCCTCTTTGGCGGTGCGGTAATTGCGGCTCTTGGCGCCGAAGTAGCCTTTGGCCCGTTCGAGGACCTTGCTCCGGCGGTCGTGTCTCTTGGTGCTGCGTTTGACGCGAGGCATGGGGATCTCCTTTGGTGCGCGGTCACATGTCGTACGGGAGCATGGTCTTGAGGACCTTGCGGTCGCCCGGGCTGGCTTCGCCGGACTTGCCCAGCTGGCGTTTGCGCTTGGACGCCTTCTTGGTCAGGATGTGGCCCTTATTCGCTTTCGCGTGCAGGAACTTTTTGTTGGCCGTGACCTTGAATCTCTTTTGGGCTCCCTTGTGGGTTTTTAACTTTGGCATCTTTTCCTCCTGTTTTCGTGGGGACCAGCAGGGCCGACACGGCCCAATCCTGCTTTCGGGCGGAGCCGTCCTGGCTGGCCATGTCCTTGACGTCGGCAAGGACCCTGTCGAGGACCTGGTAGCCGAGCTCCGGTTTCTGCTTCTCGCGGCCGCGCAGCATCACAGTGATCTTGACCTTGTTGCTTTCGCCGAGGAAGCGCTTGACGTGCTTCATCTTGAAATCGTAGTCGTGGACGCTGATCTTGGGCCGGAACTTGATCTCCTTGATCTGGATCTGCTTCTGGTGCTTCTTGGCCTCGTGGTCCTTCTTGTGCTGCTCGTACAGGAACTTGCCGTAGTCCGTGATCTTGCAGACCGGGGGGTCGGCCGTGGGCGCGATCTCGACGAGATCGAGGCCGCGGTCCCGGGCCAGCTGGATGGCCTGGACCGTGGGCAAGACGCCCAGGGCCTGGCGCTCATCGTCGATGACCCGGACCTCGCGCACCTGGATCATCTCGTTGATCCGGTGGGGCTTGGCTTTGGCGGCCGCGGGATAGAAACCGTGTCTCTTGAAAATGGCTGGTCCTCCTCTAGAAATTCACGACGAGACTTTTAAGGCGGTTGAGCTCTTGGGCCTTCTCGAGGAACCGGGCCACGTCCACCGCGCCCTTGTCCCCCTGGCCGTGGACCCGGAGGGAGGCCGAGCCGCTCTCGACCTCCTTGTCGCCGACGACCAGGATGAGCGGGACCTTCTGGAGCTCGGCGCCGCGGATCTTCTTGCCGACCTTCTCCCGGCTGAGGTCGACCTCCACGCGCAGGCCGCCCTCGCGGAGCCGGGTCTCGAGGCCTCTGGCATAGTCCTCGTGCCGCTCGGCGATGGGCAGGATCATGACCTGGACGGGGGCCAGCCAGAGCGGGAAGCTTCCGTTGTAGTGCTCGACCAAGACGCCGAAGAAGCGCTCGAGCGAGCCGAGCAGGGCCCGATGGACCATGTAGGGCCGGTGCTCCTTGCCGTCCTCGCCGACGTAGGTCATGTCGAAGCGCTCGGACATGTTGAAGTCGAACTGGATGGTCGTGCACTGCCAGTGCCGGCCGATGGCGTCCTTGATCTTGATGTCGATCTTCGGGCCGTAGAAGACCGCCTCGCCCTCCATCCGCTCGTAGGGATAGCCCCGCATCTCGAGGGCCTTGACGAGCGAAGCCTCGGCCCGGCACCAGAGGTCGTCTGCGCCGCAGTACTTGCCGAGGTTCTTCGGGTCGCGCACCGACAGCTCGATCTTGTTGTCGGTGAAGCCGAAATCGGCCAGGAGGGAGACCGAAAAGTCGAGGACCCGCAGGATCTCGGCCTCGATCTGGGCGGGCGTGCAGATGATGTGGGCGTCGTCCTGGGTGAAGCCGCGGACGCGGAGCAGGCCGTGCAGGGTGCCGCTGCGCTCGTAGCGGTAGACGGTGCCGAGCTCGGCCCAGCGCAGGGGCAGGTCCCGGTAGGAGCGCATGCGGGACTTGTAGATCTCGATGTGGAACGGGCAGTTCATCGGCTTCAGGTAGTACGGCTGGTCGTCGATGTCCATCGGCGAGTACATGCTGTCCTTGTAGAAGCCGAGGTGCCCGGAGGTCTGCCACAGGGACGCCCGCCCGATGTGGGGGGTGAACAGGATGTCGTAGCCGCCGGCCCAGTGGCGCTCGCGCCAGTGCTGTTCGATGACGGCCCGGACGCGGGCGCCCTTCGGATGCCAGAGGATCAGGCCGCCGCCGAGCTCGTCGTTGGTGCTGAAGAGGTCGAGCTCGACGCCGAGACGGCGGTGGTCGCGCTTCTTGGCCTCCTCGAGCAGCCTGAGGTGGTCGTCGAGCTCTTTCGCCGTGGGGAAGACGGCGCCGTAGATCCGCTGCATCTGCGCGCCGCGCTCGTCGCCCTTCCAATAGGCGCCCGAGACCGACAGCAGCTTGACGTTCCGGAGGAGCCCGGTCGAGGCGACGTGGGGCCCGAGGCAGAAGTCGGCGAACGGCCCCTGGCGGTAGATGGTGACGGAGGCGTCGCCTTTCTCCCGGATGAGCTCGACCTTGAGCGGCTGGCCCATGCCCTCGAACATCCGGACGGCCTCATCCTTGGCCAGGACGAGCCGTTCGACGGGCACGTTCTCCCGGGCCAGCTCCTTCATGCGGGCCTCGATCTTCTCGAGGTCCTCGGGGGTGAAGGGCTCGTCCCGGAGGAAATCGTAATAAAACCCGGTCTCGACGGCCGGGCCGATGCCGGTCTTGGTCCCGGGATAGAGATCGAGGACGGCGTGGGCCAGGAGATGGGCCGCGCTGTGTCTCAGGACGTCGATCGAAATATGGCTATCGTCGCTCATTCTCAGTTTCAGTTCCCAAGGGCGGGCGATTCAAAGGCGGCCGGACCGACGGCCCGCCGAATTCCGACCGCTTGGTGCATCGTGGTAGGCGCGGAGGGGATTGAACCCACGGCCTCTTCCGTGTCAGGGAAGCGCTCTCCCACTGAGCTACGCGCCTATCGTTCGCTCTCAAAAGCCGTTCTATATTAAGCAAATCGGGCCAAAGTGTCAATATCGCCCCAAAAAGGCCCGTTCGGGTATAATAGGGGGCGGAACAGCCATGATCGGCATCCTCTCCGACAGCCACGATAACCTGGTCGAGGTCCGCAAGGCCGTCCGCCTGTTCAACGACGCCGGGTGCGACCTGGTCATCCACGCCGGGGACTTTGTCGCCCCCTTCACGGCCGACGAGCTCCGGAACCTCCGGGCCCCGGTCAAGGCGGTCTACGGCAACTGCGACGGGGAGAAAGCCGGCCTGGCCCGGGTTTTCCAGGGGCTCGGACTGATCCAGGAGGCGCCCCTGGCCTTTTCCCATGCCGGCTGCCGCTTCGCCGTTTGCCATCTCGATACCCCCGTCCTGGGTTATGCCGATTCGGGGGCCTTTGACGTCATCGTCTTCGGTCATACCCACCGGCCGGTGGTCGAATCCCGCGACGGCGTTCTCCTGATCAACCCCGGCGAGGCCGGGGGCTGGCTGCGGGGCAAAGGGACAGTCGCCCTGTTCGACCCGGCCGCCCGGACCGCCGACATCATTACGCTCTAGAGGTTTCGCATGCCGCACCCGATCAACCGCCGCCAGCAGCCAGCCTGGAAACAGCCCCGCCGCCCCCCTTCCCGGCCTCTCCCCCAGGGAGGCTTCGCCAAACGCGCCCCCGGCCGCAAGATCTCCCCTCCCGCCAAGCCCAAATAGGCCTCGGCCCCTCCTTTATTGATTTAAAGCCTTTTATGGGCTATACTTATCCTTCTTTTTTCGGACAATTGAAGATTTCGGAATTTTTGTGTGGAGAAGTTTTTGCCAAAGGAGACAAGGAGAACGCTTATGAAGAAGGTCCTGATCCTCGGCGCCGCCGGGCGCGACTTCCACAACTTCAACACCTATTTCCGGGACAATCCCGGCTACCGGGTCGTCGCCTTCACCGCGACGCAGATCCCGGACATCGAAGGCCGCAAGTACCCCGCGGCCCTGGCCGGCAAGCTCTATCCCAAGGGCATCCCCATCGAGGCCGAGTCCGAGATGGAGAACCTCATCGCCGCCCACAAGGTCGACGACGTCCACCTCGCCTACAGCGACCTGCCGCATGAATATGTCATGCACATGGCCTCCCGGGCCCAGGCCGCCGGCGCCAACTTCTGCCTGCTCGGCCCTTGCGACACGATGATCAAGAGCCGCCGGCCGGTCGTCTCCGTCTGCGCCGTCCGCACCGGCTCGGGCAAGAGCCAGACCAGCCGCCGCGTCGCCGCGATCCTGAAGGAGAAGGGCCGCCGCGTGGCCGCCATCCGGCACCCCATGCCCTACGGCGACCTGGTCAAGCAGAAGGTCCAGCGCTTCGCCACCTACGCCGACCTCGACAAGCACGAGTGCACGATCGAGGAGCGCGAGGAGTACGAGCCCCACATCGACAAGGGCATCATCGTCTACGCCGGCGTCGACTACGGCGCCATCCTCAAGGAGGCGGAGAAGGAAGCCGACGTCATCCTCTGGGACGGCGGCAACAACGACTTTTCCTTCTACAAGTCCGACCTCGAGATCGTCGTCGCCGACCCGCACCGGGCCGGCCACGAGCTCCGCTATTACCCCGGCGAGACGAACTTCCGCCGGGCCGACGTCATCGTCATCAACAAGATGGACACGGCGACGCCGGAAGGCATCGCCACCGTCCTGGCCAACGCCAAGGCCGTCAATCCCAAGGCCAAGATCATCCGGGCCAACTCCCCGACCATCGTCAAGGACGGCGGCCGGATCGCGGGCAAGCGCGTCCTGGTCATCGAGGACGGCCCGACCCTGACCCACGGCGGCATGAAGTACGGCGCCGGCATCGTCGCGGCCAAGAAGTACGGCGCGGCGGCGATCCTCGACCCCCGGCCCTTCGCCGTCGGCTCGATCAAGAAGACCTTCGAGAAGTACAACCACCTCGACGACGTCCTGCCGGCCATGGGCTACGGCGACAAGCAGACCCGCGAGCTGGCCAAGACGATCGAGGCGATCGACTGCGACCTCGTCGTCAGCGCGACGCCCATCGACATCACCCGGGTCATCAAGGTGTCCAAGCCCATCCTCCGCGTCGGCTACGAGCTCGAGGAGATCGGCACGCCCACCCTCAAGGACGTCCTAAAGGGGTTCTAGAGGCCCGATGAGACCGAAGATCGCCCTCGTCGCTTTCGGCGGCAACGCCATGCTCCCCGAAGACCAGAAAGGTCTGCAGTCGGAGCAGATGCGGAACGCCGCCCGGGCGGCCGAGCTCATGGTCCACATCGTCCAGAAGGGCTACGAGCTCATCATCGTCCACGGCAACGGGCCCCAGGTCGGCAACCTCCTCATCCAGATGGAGGAAGCGGCCAACAAGATCCCGCCCTATTCCCTGGACGTCTGCGACGCAATGACGGAAGGCAGCATGGGCTTCCTGCTGGAACGGGCCCTGGTCAACGAGCTGCGCCGCCGCTCCATCGACAAGGAGGTCGCCTCGCTCGTGACCCAGGTCGTCGTCGACAAGGACGACCCGGCCTTCGCCAAGCCGACCAAGCCCGTCGGCCCCTTCTACTCGAAATTCCGGGGCCAGGAGCTGGCCCGCGAGAAGAAGTGGACCATGGTCGAGGACGCCGGCCGGGGCTACCGCAAGGTCGTCCCCTCGCCCAAGCCCATCGACGTCGTCAACAACCGCGCCATCCGCGCGCTCGTCGAAGCCGGCCACATCGTCATCGCCGCGGGCGGCGGGGGCATCCCGGTCATCATCAACTCCAACGGCCTCCTGGAGGGCGTCGAGGCCGTCATCGACAAGGACTACGCGGCCAGCCTGCTGGCCCGCGAGGTCAAAGTGGACCTGTTCATCATCCTGACCGCCATCGAGCGCGTCTTCATCGATTTCGGCAAACCCGACCAGCGGGAGGCCCCGGTCCTGACGGTCGACGAAGCCAGGGCGCACCTGGCCGCCGGCCAATTCCCGCCGGGGTCGATGGGGCCCAAGATCCGGGCCGCCGTCGAGTACATCGAAGCGGGCGGCCGGGAGGTCCTCATCACCAAGGACTCCCACCTGAAGGCCGCCCTGATCAACCGTTCGGGAACGCGGATCGTCGCGTCGGCCGCGTAGGAGGAACCGCGATGCAGAAAGATTTCTTGTCCATTCGGGACCTGAGCGTCTACGAGTTCGGCCAGATGCTCGACCAGGCCGCGGAGGTCAAGAAACATCCGGCCAAGCACCGCAAGGCGCTCCAGAACAGGATCCTGGCCATGATCTTCCAGAAGCCGTCGCTGCGCACGCGGATGACCTTCGAGGCCGGCATGCTCCGCCTCGGCGGCGAGGCCATCTACCTCGCCCCCTCCGACATCCAGATGGGCAGCCGTGAAGGCGCTTACGACATCGGCAAGAACCTCGAGCGCTGGGTGGACGGGATCATGATCCGGACCTTCGCCCACCAGATCGCCGTCGACCTGGCCGCGAGCTGCAAGATCCCGGTCATCAACGCCCTGACCGACCTGTCCCACCCCTGCCAGGCCATGGCCGATTTCCTGACCCTGCGCGAGCACAAGGGCGCCCTGTCCTCCCTCAAGCTGACCTATGTCGGCGACGGCAACAACGTCTGCCACAGCCTCATGCTGGCCGCCGCCCGCGGCGGAACGAAGATGGCCGTCGCGACCCCCCCCGGCTACGAGCCGAAGGCCGAGGTCGTCCGATGGGCCCGCGAGGACGGCAAGGACACCGGTTTCGCCCTGACGCTGACGAACTCCCCCGAGGAAGCCGTCAGCGGCGCCGACGCGGTCTACACCGACGTCTGGGCCTCGATGGGCCAGGAAGCCGAAAAAGAGGCCCGGGCCCGCATCTTCGCGCCCTTCCAGGTCAACGCCAAGCTCATGGCCCACGCCAAGAAGGACGCCCTTTTCATGCACTGCCTGCCGGCCCACCGCGGCGAAGAGGTCACCAACGAGGTCATCGACTCGCCGAACTCGGTCGTCTACGACGAGGCCGAGAACCGGCTTCACGCCCAGAATGCCATCCTGATCGCGCTGATGGGGGACAAGGACTGACATGAACGACGAAGCGACCAACCTGACCGCCGTGTCCGACGCGGACATCGCCCTCGTGGAGAAGGAGATCGAGCGGGGCCCGCAGCCCCGATCGACGCACGACCTCGCCGGCAAGCTGGCTTTCGAGAAGACGGCCACTGAACGGACCCAGGACGTCAAGAAATACGACCCGTACGCCCGTTTCGAGGTGGGCGATCTCATCGAGAAGGATTACAACGAGCCCCTGACCGTCGGGAGCAAGTCGGTCGAGCATTTCGAGGGCCGGGTCATCCTCAAGGTCGTCGCCAAGACCTTCTCCAAGCACTTCAACTGCGACATGCTCGAGGTCGACTACCCGGGCGGCGGCGTCTTCCGCAGGTACATCGACTACATGAAGAAGACGCGGACCCAGGTGATGCTGCCGGCTAATATCGAGGGCCGCGGCCAGGCCATCGAGCTCATGGCCAAGAGCGACGACCCCCGCCTGACCGAGCTGCCCATGACCGAGCGCGACCTCAAGACGCTCGAGAAGAACCTCCGGGTCCGCCTGGCCAAGGACCCCAACGTCTTCAGCTGGAACGATTTCTGGCACCTGGCGGCCAAGCGCATCGACATCCCGGCCGAGAAGGTCCAGGAGATCGAGGCCGACTTTGCGGCCGCGGGTCATTCGGCCTCGACCGAGGACCTGGTCCGCAAGTTCTTCGGCCTCGAGGCCTCGAGCGACTTCTTCGACCTGACCTGCCTGAGCCTGTCGGCCCTCCTCGAGAAGAAGCATAAGAAGGAGTTCATCCTCCTCTCCGAAACGGGCTGGGGCAAGTGGCACCTCAAGTCCCTCCTCAACGCCCTGCCGGAGAACCTGGCCCTGTCCGCCCCGCTGGCGGGCGTCCCCGAGATGGACGAGGTCGAGAAGCCGGAGATGAGCATCGTCACGGCCTTCCCGATCAAGATCTACCTGACCTGGCGCGAGATCGCCTCGGGCGGCATCAAGATCCCCCGCAGCCTGGGCAAGGAGCTCGCCCACGCCCGCGAGTATACGTTCACCGATTCCGAGGAGAACAAGCCCTACACGCTCTACTACTACCCCGCCCTGAACTTCTTCCTCGGCCTCCAGGACTTCTACACCCAACACAACACCCCCCAGGGAGCCAGCCTGACCCTGGAGCGGACGGGCCCCACAACCTTCAAATTCTGGGTCAAGAGATCGAAGAAGAAGATGTCCGTCCTGCGCCTCGCCTACAACGCCGAGCTCGATCAATTCGAGGACCGCGGCGAGGAGGCCTATACCTACGCCGAGCCGAACAAGATCATCTACATCGAGCGCGAGACCCTCAGCCACGTCCTGCCCCTCGCCGAGACCCGCGAAGGTTTCGACCTCCGGGACTTCGTCGTCACCATCTTCCGCGATCCCATCCTATCCACCTCGGCCCACTCCCTTCACTTCCTCCGGGCCTACCACCTCATCGACCTCGTCCGCCAAACGACCCAGGAGGACGTGGAGTACGTCCTGCTGAACTCGCCGGAGTTCACGAAATCCGACAAGAAGAAGGGCGTCTTCACCTACCACGAGCCCTTCGTTCCCGAAGAGGAAGCGGCCCTCGAGGGCGGCTACCCCGAAGGCTACCTGGAGCCCGCGCCCGAGGCCTCGACGCCCGAGGAGGCGGCCCTCGAAGCCGTGGCCGAAGAGCTCTTCGGCATCGAGCCCGGCCGCGGCTTCGAAGAGCCGCGCCAGCCCGAGCCGGTGGTGCCTCCCGCGCCCCCTGAGCCCGGGGCCAAGAAGGGCAAGGAATTCAAGAAGCGGAAGCCCAAGACCGAAGGCGAAAAGGGCCACGGTCCCAAGAAGAGCGAGCGCCGCGTCATCGAGGAGAAGATCGTCGAAGAGGAATCGGTCCAGGAAGCCCTGGCCGGCGTCAAGGAAAAACTGGACGAGACCCTCGAGCAGCAGCGGGCCCGGGAGAAGAAAGAAGAGTTCAAGCCGGCCCCGAAGAAGGAAAAGAAGGAAGAGCCCAAGTTCGGCATCTTCGCCGACCTGCTCAAGACGGCCCTCAAGAAGAAGCCCGAGGACGAGGCCGCCGAAGGCGAGACGCCCGAAGGCCAGGCGGAAGACAAGCCCGGGGACGAAGAACCAAAATAATTACAGGATATCTCTGACAGAGCCCTTTCTTCTGGTCACGCCCATGCTGTCCAGCAACTCCAGCAGGGGGATCGAGTACTTGCGGGACAGGCCGGTCATGGCCTTGAAATCGGCCACCGTCAGCTCCCGCTTCCCCGACCCGCGGACCTTGCGGACGATCTCGTCGAGCCAGCTTGAGTGGAGGATGAACCCGTCGATGCCTTCGACGATCTTCTTGCGCT
>Ga0208980_10001909_pt1 | contig 12647 bp, 12 predicted proteins | sample WetSurMetagenome_3_FD_187993 | JGI IMG/M metagenome (GOLD analysis project Ga0208980, IMG submission 187993) | Wetland microbial communities from Twitchell Island in the Sacramento Delta, sample from surface sediment Aug2011 Site A1 Bulk (version 2) | ecosystem: Environmental > Aquatic > Marine...
TAATGAGCCACGAAAGGCTCTTACGCCATAGTAAGATTCTGCACTATTGTGATACACGAAGACCTGGCCATAGCGGCGATCACAAAAAAGTGCACCGCCAAGTTTTCTAATCTCAGAAGGTGTCTTCACCCAGCTCGATGTTTTCGTATCGAAATTTCCAAATCTCTGCAACTCCCTATATTGTTCTTCCGTTAAAAGCTCAATGCCCATGGCAGCTGCCATACCCACAGCATTATTGGCTGGTTTGTGTTCTTTCCTTGATTCCAGCCCTTCGTGATCGTAACATACACTTCTGCGGCCTTTAGGACTCTCCGCTGAGCAATCATAAAAAAGATATTCGCCCGAATTTTTATCATAACCAATTACGTCTGGTTCGCCACCAGTTTTTTCCATTTCATTGAGTGACCATAGTTTTTTAGTAAAACCTAACAGTTTTGCCTGTACTTTATCCCATTCAAGACCTTTATGGCGATTCATGTTTTTCTCAAAACGGGCTTTCAATGCTTTGAGCAGTTCTTCAAGTTGTTCTGGTGACAACTCTTTTTTTGTTTCAATGTTTGACATGGTTGTTATGTTAAGAAAACAGGCAGATCATTTCTTTTTAAAAAGAGTATTATAGCAAGTCATTATCCAACTTAGCATTCATAGCATTTGTGGTATCCCAAGTTAATTTGTATAACAATCAAGCCGGTTTTGTGTTCAGAATTTAACAACTTTCTAATATGCTGTAACCCCTGCTTAATGCTCACTGTCCGACAATTGGGCCGGGCGTATGATGGCCGACCATTAAGAAATTAAACAGTGGTGTGCCTTTCACGATAGAACTAAAGGAAGGCGGGAGTCCTGATTTATCAAGTTACAAAGCTGTTTTAAGTGCAGGAACATCTGCCTGCTCTGTCTGCCGAGAAACAGACGGCAGTTAGGAAAGAAAAAACAATGACGACCTGTCCCGCTTTTTTCTAGAAAAAAGCGGGAAGCAACTTACCTCTATTGTCAGTGTTACCATTAGGCATTTTTTTGTTAAGAAGTCAAGTATTCTATGTTGGTGATGGTTCTATTAAGTCCCAATTATTACCGTAGATGTCCTGAAATACAGCAACTGTCCCATATTTTTCTTCAACTGGCTCTCTGACTATTTTAATCCCGTTATTGAGCAGATTCTGATAATCTCTTTTGAAATCGTCAGTATGCAAGAATAAAAACACTCTGCCACCAGTCTGATTACCAATCATGCTTTTTTGTCGCTCGGTGGCAGCTTTAGCAAGCAAAAGGCAACAATCACCTGATCCAATAGGTTTTACCAGAACCCATCTTTTATTCTCGGACAGATTGATGTCCTCGATAAGTTTGAAGTTCATTTTGCCTATATAAAATTCGATAGCTTTATCGTAGTCATCAACCATAAGAGTGATATATGCTAATCTCTGATTCATAGGAGTCATAAATATATGAAAATTCTGTCATAGGAATGTCAAAACTTATTGGTAACGGCCCGGCTATACGGTCGAACGTTTGAAAACTGCCCTATGGATGGCTGAGCGTTAATAAAACACCAGGTTGGTGTTTTTAGTGATGAGCCACATTTTAGGGGTTGCAGCGAATGAGCCTGCCTGAAGTGCAGAGCGAAGCATGCTCATTTTTTGCCATCATGTTACAAACTTTCTGGTCTGATCGAGTGTCGCGATAAAGGACTATTGGCGAGAAGGTAGCAAGTCATGGTACACAAGGTCTGATCGTGAGCAGGTGCGTGGTCACGGTTTAAACTATTACTAATTTATCTAAATAGCGGAAAATCAATGCAAAAAGTGTTACAAACAAATGAACTTTATTGGCTGTTTTATCGGTAATATTTTATAAACTAATATTAAACAAATATTTCTTCTTTCTAACTACAAGTATGAGGGACGCGGGAATCCAAAAATGAAAAATCCGGCAGCAGGCATAAAAAAACTTCAAAACAGACGAACAACCACAAACAAAAAAATGAAATTGTACGCAGTATCGATTTTTTGCCTTTCATCTTTTCCTCTACCTTTTATTCATTTTACATCCAACGATATCAAGCTCTACAGCGAGGAGGAAGGAGCGCATTGACTGTCTAGAGTCGCTGAAGCTCTTTTTTAAGAGGCAACAGATGTAAAAGTTAGGTCACAGCTTACTGTTGATTGAATATATCGACCGAGATTTCTACCGCCGTTGTAGTTCCTCTATTCTCAAGCCAGTGCGTGGTGTTCTTATCCTCGGGCCAGCCCACTCCTGGCCCATACTCCTTAGCCACTCCATCTCGATGGTCAGTTATCGTCCCTTGCAGAATGTAGACCATGCCCGGCCTGTCTATATGGTTATGAATTGGGCCAATAACGCCTCCAGGTTCGATAGTCACCATACGCATTCGAAGTTGGCGCCCTGCCATACCCTCTATTTCAGGGCCAAGGTCAATCGCTGCAAGTTGCTCCACAGTAACACCTTGCGTCTCAGGTACTGCTTGTTCAGTCCTCATGACTAACTCCTTTCTTTTGTTTATAATTATTTATTTTAAACATCGTATTTTCCTCTTTTAAAATTAGCAGTGTTATGTTTGCTTTTTTAAACTGCCTCGGCGATAGAAAGTTGTCTCGTTATTAAATTTATATAATAGATTCAATAGTTTTAATATTCCCCTTTAATTACAAAAAATGAACCACGAATTATACCAGCAAGTTTTGATTTTTGTTTTGCAAACTTGAATTTCTCTTCCAGCTCTTTTGGTACTTTCATACCTTCTGAAAGTTTAAAGCCTACTGCCCTTTTTTTAGGATCATTCATTGAATACATAACGTTGACTGAAAGTCCGCTTTCATAGAATATGTATGTAATTTTTAGGTCTTCAACTATGAAGTTTGATATTTCCAGAGGTTTTGATGAAATTTTAATATCACGCTCAATTAGAAGAATATTATTAACATAGTCAAGGATATCTTTGCTTTTAGCTGCAGGGCTAACAGTAAAATCATGACTGTATTTGTTCTTAAAATACCTTGATTCGTTTGCGCGTAAACCTGCAAGTGATTTCGAAACAGGTGATGACTCTAAGCCCGCTAATGATACATTTTCAAAATCAATAATATTTGACATGGGAAACCTCCTATTTTAATAAAAAACAAAGTATATAAGGGTTTAAATAGGTCAAATGTTCATGTTTAATCTTATAAAAGTATCCGCTGAATTAATTAACATTTATAACAATAATATTGTTCACTTGTTCTGAATAAGTGAAACCTAGCGGCCCGGTAATAGGGATGAGCGTATAAGGGCCGACCGTTAAGAAATTTCCCGGTGGCTAATTCTAGGGAGGAGCCCCGCTTTGCGGGATAAACTCCGCGACGAAGCCCCGCCCTGGCGGGGCAAAAAGTGTGGCAACCTGTCCCGCTTTTTCGATAAAAAAGCGGGAAACAACTTACCCATATTGTCCGTGTTAGCGTTTGGTTGTTATTGTCTGTCCACAGTGTAATTCAGTTCAGTTACCCCGCAAGTAAATTGTCGAGTAGTCAATAGTTTTAGTTTTATTTTGTCTTTGATGTCTACAAACAATGGAATGCCTTGTCCAAGAATAATTGGATTAACAAATAGCCAGTAGCCGTCAATTAAGTTCAGTTGAATAAGTGAATGTGCTGCTGCCGGGCTACCAAAAAGCAAGATGTCTTCACTCCCACCATCGCGGGATTGTTTTATTTCATTTATTCTGTCCGAAAGGTTGTCGCTAATAATTTTCGTGTTAGTCAAACCCGCTTCTTTCAATGTTTTTGATAAAACAACTTTGTGAACTTTGTTATACCACTTGGAATGTTCAATATCGTGTTTGGTCGCTGTCGGCTTGTTTCCTACAGTAGGCCAGTAATTTTCCATCATCTGATAAGTTACTCGTCCATATAATGCAGTGTCGCTTTCGCTTATCCGCTTACCTATATAATCAAAAATTTCATCATCAGCTTTAATCCAGTCCATTTCTCCGTTCAGTCCTGCTACAAAACCGTCAAGTGAAATGTGCATAAATGAAATTATTTTTTTCATATAGTCTTATTTTTTATTGTTGTATATGGTTTGTTACTGTCTTTTTACACTGACCGCTGTTAGCAGTTCGTTGTTTTTCTTCAGTTAAACTTGCCCGTTAAATTTTGGATCAAAATCTACCATCCATTCAATACCGTATTTGTCTCTAAACATACCAAAATAGGAACCCCAAGGGCTGTCTCCAATTGGTGCTTCAATTTGTCCGCCTACCGAAAGTCCATTAAATAATTTGTCTGCTTCTTCTTTGCTTTCTGCACTTATTGAAATTTTACTTCTATTTTCGTTTTCATTTGTCTGTCCCATACTTTCCGGAACGTCATTTGCCATTAAAACATTTTTCCCGATAGGTAAAGCAATGTGCATTATTTTATTTGCATCATTTTCTGTTACTGGGAATTCAGGACTTGATATGTCTTTGAAACGCATAATTTTTGCGAACTCTCCGCCAAAAACTGATTTGTAAAATGTAAATGCTTCTTCGGCATTTCCATTGAAGTTAATGTAAGGATTGATTTGTGCCATTTTATAATTATTTTATGATGTCAAATTTAAAATATTATCAAATTTTCTCTGAGTTGGTAAGATACTCTGTACAATGACCGCTAACTTGTTTTCAGCGTTTCGTTGTTTATTTTAAAAATTCTTCAATCACAATTTTTTTCTGTCCCATCATCACTTTAAAGGAGTTTGGTAGACTCATTAGCTCATCTAAATTTTGAGGTAACACTTGCCACCGAAGTCCATATTTATCTATGCACCAACCGCATTGAGATTCTTCACCATCTTGGGTAAAATAGTTCCAGTATTTATCAATTTCAATTTGATCCTCACAATTAATCATAAATGATACTGCGTCATTTAATGGATGATGTTCTTCAGCAGTACTCATAAGTGAATATTTTTGCCCAAAAATATTTACCTCACACATTTCTGTTCTTCCACTGGGTGTCTCCCCAAGAGGTATTACCGGTCCATGCTGAAAGTCTTTGCCAAAAATGGTTTTGTAATATTCAATTATTTTTGAAATATTACCTCCATCTTCACAAAACCAAAGGTTTGGAACTATTTTGTTCTGTAACATATTTTCAAATATTAAGGTTGTCTAATTACTAGATCTTTTTATCTATTCATCTATATAACATGTATAAGTTAGATTTTGTTCTAATATATACTAATGATCACTTTTTTAAATCGTTTCCTTACGTATTTAACTGATTGTCAAATCGGATGATCAATGAACGCTAACGGCCCGGCAATAGGGCCGAACGTATAAGGGCAGACCGTTAAGAAATTAGCCAGTGGCTAATTTTAGGGAGGAGCCAGACTGAGTGATGGGAAGTGAGCTATTTTGACGCATCGCCTTCGGCAAGCCTTCGGCGACCGAAGGATGGTATGGCGCACTTTTTGCCGTCATGGTAAAAATATTCTTGACCATTACGAGTGTCGCACCTGCCCTGCTTTGCGGGATAAACTCCGCGACGAACCGGAGCGAAGCGGAGCTCGGCGAAGTCAAATCCCGCCCTGGCGGGGCAAAAACAATGACGAACTTATTAATTATACCGTCCGTGTCAGGTTTGCGTAGCATTATTTATTTGTCAAGCAGGAAATGTCAACACGATGATTTTGTTTTGCAGAATCTTACAAATCGAGTTCTTAATCAGGAAAACCAAGATGTTATTTGTCAAGGATAGAAATTATATCTGTTAATGGCTGGTGTTTACGATTGAATTGGTTACTATCATTTAAAGTTGGTAGATATATTATACAGTAATTACTACTTTTCCTTTATGGACTCCTTCACCAAAATGCCTGAATGCTTTAGGAACTTCATCTAACTTGTAGGGACCATCTATCACGGGTTTGATTTTGCCGGCTTCGAAAAGCTCGTTCATATAAGCTAAATCCTTGTTTTGCTTTAGGCCAACGATACGGATATTCTTTTTACTGATCATCGAAATCCAAGGCCCTAGTATTAAAGCCTGTAAAAGTCTAACCATGGAACCTCCAACCGTGACATAAATTCCATTAGTACATAAGGCTCGGGTATAATCGGATATCGAACGATTTGTCTTAACATCAAGAATCAGATCATAGCATTGCCCATTTTTAGTGAAATCTTCTTGGGTATAATCAATGACATGATCAAAACCCATTGAGCGCATCATTTCCAATTTACCAGAGCTGTCAACACCAGTAACTTCAACTCCATATAATTTGGAAATCTGCACAGCAAAGGTACCTACACCACCCCCCGCACCATTAATCAAAAGTTTTTGTCCCGTATGAATTTGCCCTTTATCATGAAGACCCTGTATCGCCAGCATTGCTGCTTGAGGTATTGCTGCTGCTTCCTCGAAGCTCATGGTGACTGGCTTTAATGCCAATTCATTTTCACGAGCGCAAGTATATTCAGCAAAGCCTCCCCATCTGCCGCTCAGATCCCCATACACTTCATCCCCAAGCTGAAACTTCTTTACGTTTTTGCCAATCGCTTCAATTCGTCCTGCTATGTCGGAACCGAGTATTTTTATCTTTGGTTTAAGAAGACCATTCATGAGGCGATTAATGAGGTCACCTTGAAGGAGACCCAAATCCCAATCATTTATTGAGACCGCATAAACTTTTATCAAGACTTCATTATCCGTTGGAATAGGTTTATCTACCTCTTTTAATTCAAGAACATCAGGTGTTCCGTATTTTGTATAGACAATTGCTTTCATTTTCTATTTGTTATTAGGAGAATTAGATTATTACTTGTCAAGGACAAAAATTATATCGAAGCCGTTAGGTTGCTTAGCCTCTATCAAAGTGGCTGATAAATAGAGGCTTGCGACGGGCAGGCTAGTGGGAGGCTTTTTACTCCAGGGGTAAGCTGGGAATTTAGAAAGCGCTTTCAAAGAGGTTTGTTATCATGATTACAGGAATATAATGTCATATGAAATTTATTAAGGTAAACGAAGTGTTAAATTTTGAAGAGCTATGCAAACTAACGGCCCGGCAATATGGGGAGGTTGTGTTCCCGCTTTTTCGATAAAAAAGCGGGAAACAACTTAACCATATTGTCCGTGTTATGGTTAATTGTTTCGTTTTGATCATAATTTGATGAAGTGAAATTGTCTTGGTGAGAAGTAGCCGTCATCGATATCTCGCAGTATGAGTTCATTTTTTGAAAGTTCAATAAGAAAAACAGTTGAATGTGCAAAAATATGGGATCCGGCAAATGAGCTATAACTTGGATAATGGGCTTCGAAGTATAACTCCAATTTTGAATCGGATTGTATAACTATCCTGACAATTCCATTTTCTATGTTATTTACTGAATCAAGGAAGATTTTGTAAGTCAAGTCTTCGTTGATAACCAATCTGTCATATCTGAGAGTTTTTGTAACTAAAACGCCAGAACTATCATAACTCATTGATTGTGTTTTCCAAGTCCCCCGAATTGCGGCATATTTAGGAAGAAATGAGTCAAACTCTTTTTTACATGAGTTTGTCAAAATGAGCGCTAGAAAAGAAATAAATATAGCTCTCATATGTATAATATTAAATTTGGTCGAAGTAAGTTGCGTCATTGTGTTTTATCTTTACCTATGCTTTTGTGGCAGCCCTAATTTTTTTCTTTTAAATATAGGTATAACGTAAAGTCATTAGGTAATCAGAGCTTGTGATTGAAATTATCATTCTAACAGGGTCATAATCAAGACTTGTTTGGAGAATAATAACATTAGTCTTTTACACATCGCACGGATCCACCTCTTAGTCTAGTAGTGCAACCAGAAGTGATATCGTCACAGTCAACCGAATGAAGTCTATAGCTTGCATTTGGTAGCCCACAAGGGGTTGAAGACCATAAAAAATTATGTTCGCCTATATCATAAAATTCACCCCACGAAGTTCGCCATCCGGAGGGCAGACTTGTGAAACCGCTCTCATTAGTGGCAGTTCGACTGCCCTGAATCTGTTTCCAATGTTCGAATCCAGCTTCTTTTAGTTTAATGCCCGCCACCTCTTCTCCCCCAAGATAAGAATCAATTATTATCCATTCATCTTCTGAGGGAACATGCCAACCATTTGGACAGAGTTTTCCTGTAGTCACCGTATGCCAGTTATAAAGGGCTCCATATAAATTCTTGTAAATAGTTTCTTCATTATCGTACCAGCAATATGCCGGAGTTGTAAGGTTGCTCCAGATCACGGGGTCTGTAACCAAAGGTATGGTGCTTGCATCACTGTATTTAGTGGTCTTAAGGTTCTCAGCCATCCAGATTTGGGTACCAATACTTATAGTCTTGTAAATATTACCTTCTACATCAGTAACTGTTCCTACCGTACCTGATAAATCTACAGGTGTGGTAAACGACAATTCATTACCATAACTAATTCCTGCTTCACTTAATGCGAATGCTCTGACATAATAAGTGGTTTCCGGATTTAGATTCGATAATAAATGTTTATATTCTGCATGGTAGGGTTGCACGTCGTAATCGACCGTCCATTGATTATCGGAAGTGTCAGGAATGGGTTCATCATCCCAGCAAAAACCTCTTCTGGTGATAGGTGGATTTCCTTCGAAGTTCACTATTCCATTGGAGAATGCTGACTTTGGAGTTATGTAATTTATACTGGTTGTAATCAATTCAGACGGAGACGTATCATTTGTAGTAAATGAAACAACCGCTCCATAACCTACATCAAATCCGTTTATGGCATAAGCTCTTACATAATATTTCGTTTCTCCATGAAGGTTAATCATGGTAGCGACATAGGTACTCGCTCTCCCTTTCCTGAAACTTTTATAATCGTAGATTGTAGGCTCCTTTTCTTTGCTCCAACAGATTCCATATTCTTTGACAGGACTCGATCCCTCATCAATGATCGAAGCTGTACATGTTGCTGAACCAACTTCAATGTTTGAAACAATTGGAGTTGACAATGAGGGAACATCTTCTTTATTACATGAAATTAGATTTAAAAGTAAGAAGGGAATGGAAGGCCATAAATACTTTATTAATTTCATGATTATTGTGCTAAATCTATTCTATGATCGTTTATTACTTCTGGAAAATAGTCTTATTTTTACATAAATACTTGAAAATCAAGGATCTTTTACACATCGTATATAATAGCCCATATTAGCAGGCATGCCAGTTGCTATATTAAGATTATCTGAACGGATGTGATAAAATTCCCCAGCTGGTGAGTAGACCCACCATGAACTTGAGTAATTGACAAAGGTTCCGTTCCACACACGAAATCCAACATGGTTAATTTTGAAACTCTCCTTTATTTCTCCGGGTGCTTCTTCTAAGAAATCGACAAGCGTCGACCACTCTTCCTTTGTAGGTACGTGATATCCTACAGGACAAATAACACTGTGTAATTGTGCTGCATACCCGTTATACAAAGCACCATAAGTATCTTTATAATTAATATTGTTCTCATACCAACTACAAGCTCCCTGACCAGTGCCGGACCAGGCGTTATTATCAGTTAATAGGGGGATTGAGGCTCCAGTTGTGTACCTGGTGGTTTTAAGGTTTTCAGAAAGCCAGACCTGTCGCCCAATGACTACTGTATCATATGTATTACCATCGGCATCCATTGGGAATCTTCTTTTTTCTTTTTCGCAACTTATCAGGAGTATTAATCCTAATAGAGAAAAAATCCTGATTTGAGTTGGGCTCTTCATGACCTCTAAAATTACGATATAATTATTGAAAAGAAAAGATCCCCTTTTCCGCAGGTTGCCCATAACGGCCTGCCGGTAAAATTTAGTAAGTGTTGCTGAACGAGTGAAGTCTGTGACCAGAAAAGCTTCTTCGGGACAGAGTCTCGGCACACAGCCGTAAGGAATGAAGCACGGCGTGGTTTTTGTCAGTCATGCTACAAGTTAACTGAAGTATATGAGTGTCACGGTACAAGGCTAATTGAGAGCAGGTTGTTAGTCATGGTATTGTAATTTTCTTAACACTATTGGAGCGGTCGGCTTATGACCCTGGCAGAATGTTGTCAAGTTACAGGGATTAGAAGCAAAAACCATGACGAGCTTATTTATTTTACCGGCGTTGTTAGCACAAGTATATTTTTTTAAGAGTCTATTTATCAATTAGTCAGACTTGTTATTCTTGATTATTTCCAATAAACTGGTATAGTCGCAATAAACTTGCCAGAGTTTTATTTTCTGATTTTCGACAATAGCTTTCCAGGCTGCAGTAGTTTTCCAGAAATTTCCATTTGTCCTGTCATTATTGTTTTTATAGGTGCCACTTGCGTAACCAAATAGCCCGATGACTGAATCGCTATCAATTACGTCTGTGATTTCGACACTGTAATCTGGAAACATCTGGTAATAGTTTTTCCAACCCTCTTTCATATCTATTTTGCCTACATGTTTTCCTCCAGAACCGTCAATAAAAATGTGATCATCTGGCATCAGGTCATAGATTTTGTCGACATCGTGGTTATTGATTGCCTTAATAAAAGCAAGAACAGTTTCTTTGTTGGTCATGGGTTGGATAGTATTAGGAATAAAAAGATGGAGTGTTAAAATCATTATTAATGTTAATGAGTTAGCACAAGTATTATATTAAGTCATTTGTCAGGTAGCTCCCTTCGTCAAGAATATTAATGATATTCGAAAGTCCTAATTTAACTTGCGGAATATCGTATAAAAAGGAAATAAGCATAGCTAATTGCTAATACACCGTACAAAATTGGACTGGACCAACCGAAAACATTCACACTCCCACTCAACTGGATTTCCATTGAAGCAATAAATCCAAAAAGATCCTGAATGAGTAAAGCAAAAGCAATTGCTCTTCTTGCATCAACTGAAACAGCCTTTCGCCCGAACCACATTAGAGATGCAAAACCAAGTATTGATCCACCAACTAAACGAGTTGTCCAAATGGCTGCATTGTTCGATTCAAGCCCATAAAGTTGAAGTACCCAACTTGGAAAGATTCCGCAAGAAATTCCAAAAAAGACTGCAATGAAAAAATTGATTGTAAAAAGATACTTAAGATTCATAATAGCCTCCTTTCAGTTAGAAGAATAGTGATATATGTTAATAAAGTTATATAAATGAAAAGGATTAAATTGTCAGTTTGAAAATATTTATTTTGAGTTAGCACAAGTATTTGTTCTGAGTCGTGCGAGGGCAGGTCCAGGTACAAATTATATTGAGCATTACGCGTGTCGCGCCTGCCCCGCTTTTGTTTTGCAAAAGCGTGGGTACAATATTTATCCCAAGCAGGTAACAAGTCATGGTACAAGAAGTATATTGAAATCAGGTGCGTGGTCCGGATTTGTCTTGTTTTACAAAGCTGTCTAAGTAGCAGGAAGTCAATGCAAAAACCGTGACAAACCTATTAATCTTATTGTCCGTGTTAGCATTTCGTGCTATTTTAAAGTATTATTATCATGTTACTTTTAAAGATAAGCAGTAAATTCTTCTTGATCACTAATTATTTACTGCAATCAGTTGAATAATATACATTTGGACTTCCATTCGAGACTACTTCAATACTAGAGGGTGGGAAAGGTAAAATCCAGGTGCAAACCTTCTGTAATAAAAGCATATTATAAATATTTAAGTAGCCTAGGAGAGTATTACGCGAAATATCAAGACTAGTTATTTGATTGCCTCCACAAACCAGATATTTAAGCGAAACATTATTAGAAACATCAAGACTTTTTAACATGTTATTATCACAGGTCAATGAAACTAAAGCAACATTTTTTGAGATATCCAGGCTCGTCAATTGATTTTCGCTACACCATAAATCTTCTAACTTAATTGCATGAGAGATGTCAACACTTGTCAGTTTACAACCTTTGAACCACAAAAATTCCAGATTAGGGCAGCTCGACAGATCAAGGCATGTTATTTTAGTATACTGGCAGTTTAAAAGGGTCAATGAAGTATCTCCAGTCAGATCTAATTTTTCGAGCGAATCACCATAGCAATCCAGCCAACCTAAGGCATAATGATTTGCTAAATTCAAAGTTCGGATAGGCTGATTATTACACATCAAAGACTCCAAACATAAATTTTTAGAGAGATCGAGATTTGACAAGAACTTATTATCAGAGGTTTGCAACGATTTAAGGGCTAAGCAATCCGATAGATCAAGATTAGTTAGGTTATTAGGACCACACCACAAAGTCTGTAATGCACTGTTGCTCGATACATTCAGATCGGTCAGTTGATTACCGCTACATAATAAAGACCTTAAACTCATGTTTTTCGAGATATCTAGAACTGGAATTTTGTTATTGGCACACCATAAATCAGTCAATAATTTATTGTATGAGACATCCAACCTTGATAAATTATTAGAACTGCAGTTCAGATAAACAAGTTTTAAATTCCTGGAAACATCCAGTGAAGAAAGAGAATTATTAGAACAATCAAGGGAATCAAGGTTTGTAAATAGTCCAATACCGCTGATATCAGTTAGTGAACTGAAAGATATATTAAGAAAAGTGACTGCTTCGGCTTCTGTAGAATTAATTTTGCCATCTCCATTTGCATCTATCCCTTTTTGGATGAGAAGCTGCAGGAAGTTCTTGTCATGGATACTTTCTGTATCAGA
>Ga0208980_10001910_pt1 | contig 12640 bp, 13 predicted proteins | sample WetSurMetagenome_3_FD_187993 | JGI IMG/M metagenome (GOLD analysis project Ga0208980, IMG submission 187993) | Wetland microbial communities from Twitchell Island in the Sacramento Delta, sample from surface sediment Aug2011 Site A1 Bulk (version 2) | ecosystem: Environmental > Aquatic > Marine...
GGCGTAGAGCGGGATGCGGCCCTCGCGGAGATGGGCGTAGACCTCTTCGGCGCTGACGCCACCGGCGACGTCGTCGATACCATCGGTGAGGGTGACGATGGCCCGCCGCTCGGGGAGGTCGGCATCGCGGCGCTAACCCAGGGTGAGAGCGGTGAGCAGTCCCTGGTGGAAGAAGGTCTGGGAATCGGTGGGCGCGAGTCGCGCGACCGCGGCAGTGAGGGCGCCCGTGTTGGCGGTGAAATCCTCCACCAGCCGCACGCCCTTCCCGAAGCTGGCCAAAGCGGCGCGGTCCACCGGACGCAGGCCGGCGATCCACTCGCCCAGCGCGGTCTTGAGCAGGGCAAACTGCGCCTGGGTGAGGGACTTCGATCCATCGACCAGGAAGATGTAGGCGATACCCTCGCCGGTGTCGGCCACGGGGACCAGCTCGGTCACCACCGCCGGACGCGCCCCCAGAGTGGCGCCGAGCTGGGCGGCGCTGATGCCTTCGGCCACCCGGCCATCGCTGTCGCGCAGATCGAGGTAGGCGGTGACGGCGGTGCCCTGCGCCACCACCTGGGCCACTCGAATGAGTGGGGCGGCAGCCTCGGCCCAAACCCATCCAAGCTGGCAGGCGACGGCAAGCGTCAGCCCCATCACCCAACGGTAACCCCGCGTCCCCATGACCGGCCCCCTCGTCGTGGTAGCCGTGGCTTCCCCGCGCCCGCCGGGGCGGGTCGTTTGGGTGGCTACATTCCCCCCGAAAGAGTAATGCAGAGGGGGTGGGGTCGTCACATCCTCTTTCGTCGAGAAGACGTCAATCTATGGTTGCCTCGGTGCGGGTCACGACCGACCCTGACTACTTCGAGCAACATCCGGGCAACACCTAGCCGTGGTCGCCCGGGAGCCCTCATTTTCCCACCCCGGATACCCCTGCTTTGCCCGCCGAGCTTCCCCGGGACGGTTCACAGCCTCTCTACAACAGCCTTGACACCACATGGCCGCGCGAATACCGTAAACAGCCTCTGATCTCTGAGGGGAGTAGTCGCCCTTCCGCAACGGAAGGGGTGCATGTCAACACACTTGGCGATACCGCCATGGCATGCGCGGCCTCTGGCATGGCGAGACCTTGGACGTGACGAAGGGTCCGGCTTGGGGGCTGGGCGCTTTTCGTCCTGTCCGATGTCAATCCGCCCGGCCCCCTCCCAAGGAAACTCCCATGCTCCGTTGTCACCCGGCATCCCTTTTCAAGCCCGGGCTCAGTTGCGCGCGCACCCAGCGCCGGCCTGCCGAGAACTGACTGCTGCTCGCCTTACCCGCTGTCAATGCATCGCCCTTTGGTTCCCCTTGGAGGCTAGCCATGAACGAAATCGCTTCCACCAACCTGATCGAGTGGCTCACGGCGACCGCTTCGGCCTTCGGTGTGATTTTCTTGGCGGAAATTGGGGACAAGAGCCAGCTCGTGTGCATGACGCTTGCGGCCCGCCACCACCATACACCGGTGCTTGCGGGGTCGATCGTTGCCTTCATGGTGCTTAACACCCTGGCGGTGGTGTTTGGCGTCGGGCTCGCGCTTTGGGTGCCGGAACAGGTGGTTGCCGGCGTCGTCGCAGTGCTCTTCGGTGTCTTCGGTATCAAGTCGTTGCTCGCCAAGGAGGAAAACGAGGACGAAGAGGTCAAGGAGCTTAGCGGCCACAGCATCTTCGTCACCACCTTCCTGATGATCTTTTTAGCCGAAATGGGCGACAAGACGCAGCTGGCCGTGGCCGGCATGGCCAGCACCTTGCCCGTGGTTGCCGTCTGGCTCGGCGCCACGCTGGCGCTGTCGGCCACATCCGCCCTGGGCGTGATCGCGGGGCGCAAGCTGCTGCGACGCATCCCCCTACACCGGCTGCACCAGATCAGCGGGGTGTTCTTCCTGGTCCTGGCGGCCTTCGCCCTGACCAAGGTATTCTGATTGGGTGGCTGCCGCGGGCGGTGGAGGAGGCCCCTGGCCCGCTCTGACCCAAAGACCCACTGAACGCTTGAGGACACAGCATGGAATCCGATCTCGCTTCTCAGCTCGTTGCCCTGGTTCAAGTCATCTTCATCGATCTGGTCCTCGCCGGCGACAACGCCATCGTCGTCGGCATGGCGGCGGCTTCCGTACCGCTGGAGCGTAGGCGCCGGGTCATCGTCTGGGGCACCGCCGCGGCGGTGGTGCTGCGCATCCTCTTCGCCCTGGTCACCACGCAACTGCTGAAGATCATCGGGCTGACCCTGGCCGGCGGGTTGCTCCTTGCCTTCGTCGCCTACCAGATGTTCCGGGAGCTGCGCACCCATGGCCAGGACGAGGTCAGCCCAGAGGAGGCCATGGAGGCGGGCGCGAGCAAGCAACCCAAGACCGTGGCCGCCGCGGTGTGGCAGGTGGCCTTGGCCGACCTCTCCATGTCCCTCGACAACGTGCTGGCAGTTGCCGGCGTCGCAAAGGATCACCTGGGGATACTGGTAGCCGGTTTGGTGATCTCGATCATCATGATGGCCTTTGCCGCCAGTCTCATCGCCAGGCTCATCCACAAGCACCGCTGGCTGGCCTGGGTGGGTCTCGCCATCATCGCCTATGTGGCCGTCGACATGATCCTACGCGGTTGGGTCCAGGTGGCCTCGGCAATGACCTAAGGCTTCCACCCGAACTCGTTCACGTCTCGTTCACGTCTTCAAGGTCAGGCCCATGAGGATCGCCCGTTTCCTCGACCCGCAAGATCGGATCTGTTTCGGCATCCCTACCGGCAGCCGCTCGGCGGAGCTCCTCACTGGGGACCTCTACGCGGGGCTCAGGCCCAGCGGCGAGACCCTGATGGTGAGTAAGTGGCTCGCACCACTGGATCCCCTGAACATCTTCTGCATCGGGCTCAACTACCGTGGGCACGCTGCCGAAACCGGAGCATCGATCCCGGAGCACCCGATCATCTTTATGAAGCCTACCAGCAGTGTCACCGGCCCGGATGATCCCATCCTGCTCCCGGCGAGCTGCGCCCAGGGACCCGAGGTGGACTATGAGGCGGAGCTCGCAGTGGTGATCGGGAAGCGGGCGAAGAATGTCCCCGTCGCCGCGGCCCTCGAAACCGTGCTCGGCTACACCGTGGCCAACGACATCTCCGCGCGGCGGTGGCAGAAGTACGACGGCGGTGGCCAATGGGTGCGGGGCAAGAGCTTCGACACTTTTTGTCCCCTTGGTCCGGTGCTGGTGACCGCCGAGGAGATCCCAGACCCCCAAGCACTCACCATTGGCTGCGAGCTCAACGGCCAGCAACTGCAGAGCGGCTTCACCGGGGACATGATCTTCTCGGTGGCGGAGCTGATCAGTCGTCTCAGTCGGGACACCACGCTCCTTCCCGGCACCCTGATCCTGACCGGGACCCCGTCTGGAGTGGGCTTCACCCGCAACCCGCCGGTATTTCTGTCGCCCGGAGACCGGATACGGGTCAGTATCGAGGGGATTGGCATCCTGGAGAACCGGATTTGCGCCCCTTGAGCCCCAGCGCGCGGCCGGGGGTTGGACCTCTAGCGGGCAAAATCGTGCGCGGCGGTATCCGTATGAACCTGAGTTGAAAATCCGCCGTGCTTGGTGTCTCCTGATGGGTGGGCTGTGGGACGTTCTGGGGTGGGAGTGATGCGCGGTATTCACCTCAAAGACATCGATGCGAGCGAACAGGATCTGCCCGAGTATCGGGACGGCGCCTTTCACATCCCCGAGAACAGCGCCAAGCCCTTCCTCGACCAGGAGATGCTGTTCCTGCCCGAAGCGGTGAGGGACATCGCCCATGAGATTCGGGTTCAGCTCGAAGAAACGCTCGATCTGCTAAAAAATACCCTGACCAGGGGAGAAGACGACTCGGGTGAGGACTCTTCCTGATGGATCTCCCGCCGGCCTCAACGGCCTGCTCCGGAATAACGATCCAGTAGATCATCGTATGCCGGAAACCCCACCAACCCACGCAGGCTGGCGAAATCCAGGCGCCGCTCGGGGGTACGTCCGGCGCGCAGTGCCACCAACGCCTCCTGCATGGCAAAGACCGCACTGCTCAGAAGCGTCAGTGGGTAGGCCACGATCTTGTACCCGATAGCCTCGAGCCGCGCAGGCGACAGGATGGGGGTGCGCCCTTCCTCCAGTATATTGACCATCTTGGGCCCCGGAATCGCCTCGCAGAAGCGAATCATCTCCTCCTCGCGCAGAGGAGCCTCCAGAAATAGGATATCCGCACCGATCTCGGCGCAGGCGGCCATCCGCCACAGGGCCTCCTCCAGGCCGTGGGTGGCCCGCGCGTCGGTGCGCGCCATGATGAGGATATCGGCACCCTCCTCGCGCGCATCCAACGCCGCGCGGATCCGGCGCAGGGCCTCATCGCGATCGACCACCTCTTTCCCGCCGGTGTGGCCGCAGCGCTTCGGGGCCACCTGGTCCTCGATCATGATCCCGGCAAAACCCGCGGCGGCGTAGCCCTGCACCGTGCGCCGCACGTTGGCGGGGTTGCCGTAGCCCGTATCCCCGTCGCCGATCACCGGGATGGAGACGGCCGAGCAGATGGAGCGCCCCTGATCGAGCATCTCGGCATAGGAGATCAGCCCCGTATCCGGGAGCGCGAGGCGTGCCGCCGCAACGGCAAAGCCGCTCATGAAGGTAAGCGGGAAGCCCCCCTGCTCGATCAGCCGCGCGGAGAGGGCGTCGAAGCAGCAGGGCATCACCCGCATCCCCGGTGATGCCAGACACGCGCGCAGGGTGGAAACGGCGGATGGCATGCTGTTGTCCTCGTGGGTGTCAATATTCAGACAGGTTAGCTCAACCGCTCAGGCGTGAGCAGGCACCCCATCGGATAGTGATCGCTGTCCTGTGCCCAAGGTGGGTAGAACGGCTGAGCCCTGGGGCATAATGGGTCGATGCACTACCCCTGCCAACCCATCGGGATCATCCATTCCTGCTTCCCCGAGAAGTTTGGGGTACCTCAGCAGCCACGCCTGGTGCCCGCCGCAACGGCGGAACTGGAGCTGGTGGGGCCCTTCGCCCGGGCCGAGGCAGTGCGAGGACTCGCGGACTTCTCCCATATCTGGGTCGTCTTCCTGTTTCATCACCACCTCGATCAGGGTTGGCGTCCCACTGTGCGCCCTCCCCGCCTCGGCGGCCGCCGGCGAGTGGGGGTGTTCTCCAGCCGCTCGCCGTTTCGCCCCAACCCCATTGGCATCTCGGCGGTGGAGCTCCTGGAGGTGCGCATAGCCGAGGGGCGGGTCTCCCTTGGGCTAGGCGGCATCGATTTGGTGGACGGCACTCCGGTACTCGACATCAAACCCTACCTACCCTACACGGATGCGATCCCCGATGCCCGCGGCGGCTTCGCCCGGGGAAGCACCCTTGCGGGGCTCGCGGTTCGGTTCACGGAAGAGGCCCTCGCGGGGGTCGAGCGATCCGATCCCGATGGATCAAGGCAGCTCACCGCGTTGATCGAGCAGGTGATCCAGCAGGACCCCCGCCCGGGCTACCTGGAACGTTACCCCGAGCGCAGCCACTTTGGCCTGCGGGTTTACGACATCAACGTGGGCTGGCGGGTGGAGGGGCGGACGGCTTGGGTGGTTTCGGTTGAGAGGAGCTGACCGCCCGCCGCAGCCCATCGACCGGGAGCATGAACCCGTTTACAGCGAGCGTTGGCGCAGGGCCTCGTAGAGGGCAATTCCCGTGGCCACCGCCACGTTGAGGCTCTCCACCTGCCCCCGCATCGGCAGACTGGCGAGCCCGTCGCAGCACTCGCGCGTCAGGCGGCGCAGCCCGCGCTCCTCCCCACCCATCACCAGCGCCAGGGGACCTGTGAGGTCGGCGTGGAACAGGGAGGCTGCGGCCTCATCATCGGTACCGATCAGCCACACCCCTTGGTCCTTCAACCAGCGCAGGGTGCGCGCCAGGTTGGTGACCTGAACAAAGGGGACGCGACCGGCGGCCCCGCTCGCCACCTTGCAGACCACCGGGGTAAGGCCCACCGCATTGTCCTTGGGGACGATGAGCACCTGAACCCCGGCAGCATCACAGGTGCGCAGGCAGGCACCAAGATTGTGGGGGTCCTGCACGCCGTCGAGGACCAATAGGAACGCCGGTTCCGCCAAAGCGCCGAGGATCTTCTCGAGGTCCGCCTCGGTGCCCGCCGTGGGCACCTGCGAGCGGGCGCCAACCCCCTGGTGATTGATCCCCGGCATCCGCCGGTCCAGCTCCCGCGGTTGCGCCTGGCGTACGGGGATGCCGACGGCGCGGGCCAAATCGAGCAGCTCACGCAGCCGGCGGTCCTCCCGGCGAGGCTCCATCCAGATATCTTCCAGGCCACGGCCGCCATCGCGCAGCGCCGTGCGCACGCTGTGGATGCCACCGATCCAGTGGTCTGGCATAGCCTGGGGCGATCCAGCTAACGCCGACGCTTGCGCCCGCCTGCGCCGTGCGGGGTGGATTGGACGGGGACGAAGTCGATCTTGCGCTCGTCGAGACTGACCGCCACAAGACGCACGCGGATGGGATCGCCCAGACGATACACCATTCCAGTGCGCTCTCCGGTGAGTCGGTGACCGACGGGATCGAAGTGGTAGTAGTCGTTGTCGAGGGCGGTCACGTGGACCAGGCCGTCGATGTAGATATCCTCGAGCTGGACGAAGATACCGAATGAGGTCACCCCGGAGATCAGCCCAGAGAACTCCTCCCCGATCTTGTCCTGCATGTACTCGCACTTGAGCCAGTTCTCGGCGTCGCGGGTGGCCTCGTCGGCCCGGCGTTCGGTCCCCGAGCAGTGCTCGCCGATCACCTGCACCTTCGGCTTGGGATACTCGAACTCCTCCGGTTTCCCATTGACGAGGACATAGCGAATCGCCCGATGCACCAGAAGATCCGGATAGCGCCGGATCGGCGAGGTGAAATGGGTGTAAGCCGGGTAAGCTAGCCCGAAGTGCCCCAGAATTTCGGCGCTGTACATCGCCTGGGCCATGGAGCGCAGGAGTACGGTTTGAATGAGCGATTGGTCGGGACGCCCGCGAACTTGAGCGAGCAGCGCGGCGTAATCGCTCGCCTTGGGCTTCTCCCCACCCGCCAGCTGTAGGCCGAGCTCGCTGAGAAACTGGCGCAGATCGGCGAGCTTCTCCTTGGTCGGGCCCTCGTGGATGCGGTAGAGCGCAGGCATGCGCTTGCGCTCCAGCAGGCGCGCGGCGGCCACATTGGCCGCGAGCATGCATTCCTCAATGATGCGATGGGCATCGCTGCGCACCAGGGGCTGTATCTCGGCGATCTTACCGGACTCATCGAAGCGGAACTTGGTCTCCACCGTGTCGAGATCGATGGCACCGCGCTCCGTGCGCGACGCGAGCAGCACCTGGAAGAGGCCATAGAGGTTGTGCAGATGCGGCAGGAGATCGGCAAAGCGGGCGCAGAGCTCAGGCTCACCCTCAATCAGCATGGCCGCCACCTGATCGTAGGTGAGCCGTGCCTGGGAGCGCATCACCGCGGGGAAGAAGCGGGAACGGGTAATCTGTCCCTCGGTGCTCACGTACAGCTCGCACGCCATGCATAACCGGTCTACCGCCGGGTTCAGCGAGCACAGCCCATTGGAGAGCACCTCGGGCAGCATCGGGATCACTCGATCGGGAAAATAGACCGAATTCCCCCGATTGAGCGCCTCCCGGTCGAGCGCGGTGTTGGGCCGCACGTAGTGGGAGACATCGGCGATGCACACCAGGAGCCGCCAGCCCCTGGGCTTGCGCTCGCAGTACACTGCGTCGTCGAAATCGCGGGCATCCGCCCCGTCGATGGTCACCAGCGGCACCCCGCGCAGATCCTCGCGGCCGGCCTTGGCGCTCTCCTCCACCTCGGGACTCAGCTCGGCGATCTCCGCAGCAACCTCGTCGGGCCAGACCACCGGCACGTTGTGGGCGCGCAGGGCAATGTCGGTCTCCATGCCGGGGGCCATTCGGTCGCCCAGTACCTCCACCACCCGTCCGATGGGCTGGGTGCGCTTGGTAGGCGGCTCGAGGATTTCCGCCACCACAATCTGGCCCTGACGGGCCCCGCCCAGGAAGTCCTTGGGCACGATGATGTCGTGGGACAGCCTTGGGTTGTCCGGCACCACAAAACCCACACCGCTTTCCTGATACAGACGCCCGACCACGCTCGGGGTGTTACGCTCCAGGATCTCCACAACCTCGCCCTCGAGGCGTCCGCGCCGGTCCTGCCCCGTCACCCGGGCCACCACCCGGTCGTCGTGAAACAGGGCGCGCATCTCCCTAGGGCTGAGAAAGAGATCCTCGCCACCCTCGTCGGGCTTGACGAAGCCGAAACCGTCCGGGTGCCCGATCACCCGACCCGCGATGAGGTCGCTCTTGTTCACCAGGCAGTAGGCGCCGCGGCGATTGCGCACCAGTTGCCCATCCCGCTCCATGGCCGCGATGCGCCGCTCGAGCGCGACCAGATCCTCGTCGGACCTCAGTGCCAAGGTGTTGCCGATCTGCTCGAAGGTCAGGGGTACCCCGGCCTCAGCGAGCACCTGCAGGATGAATTCGCGACTGGGGATGGGGTTCGGATACTTGCGAGCTTCGCGCTCGCGGTGGGGATCCAGTTGTTTAGCTTTTCGATTCCGTCGATTTAAGACCACGATCAACTCTATTAGTACATGTGGAAAAACTATATTTTACCGTTGACATTCGCCGGGTGTCTCAGTAAATTTCTCGCCTCGCCTGAGGTGGTCTCGACCGCCTCACCGCACCCTGCCGAGGTGGCGGAATTGGTAGACGCGCATGGTTCAGGTCCATGTGGGCGAAAGCTCGTGGAGGTTCAAGTCCTCTCCTCGGCACCATTCGCAAGACCCCCCTAAGCCCGAGAGTCGCATCTGAGCCCTCACGCTCGGGGGCGGCGCTTCGCTCTCGGTCCTCTGGGCAGCCACCTCCGCCCAGTCACTGCACTCCTCGAGTCGGCGCACCAGACCCCTGCTCACTTCCCGATGCCCCGCTGACAGCCCTTGGGGCCCGATCGGTGAAAGAATGTTGACAAACGCAGAAGAATATAAGAAACTGTTTATGTGCTGAATCACTCCCGTGATTCTGTACATTCCTCCATCCTCCTTTGGTGGTAATCTTCGCGCGGCGCCCCTCGCCGCGCTTTTTTTTGCCCTTCCGATCCCAGCCGGGAGGCTCCGCTCAATCCCTGCGGGTGAGAAACATGGCATCACCGTAGCTGAAAAAGCGGTAGTGCTGCTCGATCGCGTGGCGATAGGCCGCCAGGGTTTGTGCGTGGCCCGCGAAGGCGGCCACCAGCATGATCAGGGTGGATTCGGGTAAGTGAAAGTTGGTGATTAGGGCATCCACCACCCGGAAACGGTAGCCGGGTCGAATAAAGAGCCGCGTACCGCCCTCGAAGGCCCTAAGCTCACCACCGGCCGCGGCGGTCTCGAGTGATCGCACCGTCGTCGTCCCCACCGCCACCACCCGTCCACCCCGCGTGCGCGCCGCCTCAACCTGGGCACAGACCGCCGGTTCTACCCGGAGGATCTCCTCGTGCATCGGATGCTCATCGAGGTTCTCGCAGCGAACCGGTTGGAAGGTCCCCGCCCCTACGTGCAGGGTGACCTCGACAGTTGGTATCCCCTTTGCTTTCAGGCGCGCGAGCAGGTCTTCGTCGAAATGCAGACCCGCCGTCGGCGCCGCCACGGCCCCTTGCTCGCGGGCGTAAACGGTCTGGTAACGCGACTCATCGAGCAACCCGTCCGCCCGCGCGATGTAGGGCGGTAGCGGGACATGGCCGACCCGATCCATGAGCTCCAGGAAGGGCACATCGATGCTCTCGAGCCGAAAAAGGTCCCCCTCGCGACCCTGGACCGAGAGACGCCACCGCCCCGCGACGAGGATCTCCGCGCCCGGCTTGGGCGACTTGCTCGTCCTTACCTGGACCAGCGCCTCTCGGGGCCCAATTACCCGCTCGATCAGGATCTCTACCCGTCCACCGGTGAGTTTGCTTCCCAACAGACGGGCCTTCACCACCCGGGTGTTATTGAAGACCAGGAGATCATTCGGCCCGAGCAGCTCGGGGAGATCGCGAAACTGGAGGTCCCGCACCCAGCCGCTCGGCCCATCCAGATAGAGCAGGCGACTGGCGCTCCGCTCCGGCAGGGGGAACTGGGCGATCAGCTCCGGAGGAAGCTCGAAGTGGAAATCCGAACGACGCATGGTCGAGCATTTTACCAGGCGACTGATGCCGAAGCGGCGCGCCAAGCCCCGGACCGCAGGGGGGTGGCAAAGTTGCACCCGCACCCGCAATCGGCCAGGATACGCCTCTCCAAACCCCTCCCTGGCGTGCCCCACCCGAAGCCCCGGTTCTCTGTCGCCGAATCGAGAAGTACCTATGATTGAACCCCTTACCCTGTCCGCCGATGGATCTCCCTTCGACCTCGAGGATCCAGACCGCTATGCTGCCTGGCGCGACGCCAAGCTCCGCGATTACCCGGAGCATCTGGCGCAACTGGTGGTCGAGATCGCCGACCCGCGGGAACTCACCGCCGCCGAGCATGGGGCCATTCTCGATCGCTGCCGAAAGACCAACATGGCGATCTACGCGAGCCGAATCGGCAACGACCCGGCCAAGGACAGCGTGCGTCGGCTCGGACTGCAGTTCGGACTGCAACGCCTCGACGACAACCTCGGCGCCGATGAGGATGCCATCTCCTCCATCACCGTGCAGTCCGACGCCCTGCACCAGGGCTACATTCCCTACACCAACCGCCCCATCGCCTGGCACACCGACGGCTACTACAACGCCCCGGATCGCCAAATCCACGCCATGGTGCTGCACTGCGTCAGCCCGGGGGCGAGCGGCGGCAGCAACGACCTTCTCGACCACGAGATCGCCTACATCCTGCTGCGGGACCAAAGCCCCGAGTACGTGCGGGCCCTGATGCACCCCGAGGCCATGACCATCCCGGCCAATCTACATGAGCCTGGGGCGGAGCGACCGCCCCGAACGGGCCCAGTGTTCTCGGCCCACCCCAGCGGCCACCTGCACATGCGCTACACCGACCGCTCCCGGAGCATCGTATGGCACGACGATCCCCTGACCCAAGCCGCGGTCGAGGCCCTCAAAACCATCCTGCACCAACCCTCACCCTGGCATTTCCAGGGACGCCTGGAGGCCGGACAGGGCCTGATCGCCAACAATGTGCTGCATACCCGCACCACCTTCACCGATGGCCCCGAGCCGCGGTTGCTGTATCGCGGTCGCTACTACGACCGCATCCAGGGAACCTGAGCGCCGCGCTAGAGAGCACTTGGGTTTTCCGACCCTTGCCCCACATCTGTAGCGCCGACGGTGCAAGCCCGAATCCCGCGGATGCGCGGTACACGAGGAGCCGGCCGGACAAGCCTCCGATCAAACTGCAAGAGCCGACCCCCATGACCGATCAGGCGACCCGGCACATACCCACAGCCATCAGCCTCCATACCAAATCCCGGCTGCTTTCGATTAGCTTTGAGGATGGACAGAGCTTCGAGCTACCCTGCGAGTACCTGCGGGTCTTCTCGCGCGCCGCCGAGGTGCGAACCGCTGCCCACCCCATCATGGGAAAGGAACTGGTCAACATCGAACGCATCGAGCCCCAAGGACAGTACGCTGTGCGCCTGGTCTTCGACGATGGCCACGATACCGGGATCTACTCCTGGGACACCCTCTACGATCTGGGCACGAACCAAACGGCGAATTGGGCGGCTTATTTGGAGCGGCTCCAGTCCGCGGGCTACGAGCGCAGGGAGCCCAAGGCGGGTCAGAAGCGGCTCAAGCTGCTCTACTTCGCCTATCTTGCCCGGCGGATACGCAAAGACTCCGAGCAGGTCATCGTCCCGGAGACGGTGGGCGATGTGAGAACCCTGATTCGCTGGCTGGTTGGGCGCAAACCGGCCGCGTCTCCGTTGTTCGAGCCGACCCGGATACGGGTTACCGTCAACCGCCAGTTCGCCGAGGAATTCACTCGGCTTGAGGATGGCGATGAGGTGGCGTTCGTCCCCACCTCGCCGATCGCCCCGGCCACCCCCGGACTGATCTGACGCGCGGGGCTGAACGTGGTAGCCGGGATCAGAAACCGCCCCTGAACCTGCTCAGCACGAGCCGAATGGCGCCGCGGTTAGTCGAGGATGAGGCCATCTGCAGCGCTCGCTCGGCACCCACCCAGCGGCTTTCGGTATGCTCGCGGGGATCGAGGCGGATCAACCGGTGCCCGACCAGCCCCAGGGCAAACCAGTGCTCCAGGTTTTTCCGAACCCCCGGTGCGTAGCGCTCGCGCCAGGCCGGTAGGATCGGAAACCGAACCTGTCGGCGGAGGTCCTGCAGAGCGCTACCGGCGCGCAATCCGGTTTCCTCGTAGAGCTCCCGCAGGGCCGCCGTACGCGGCGTCTCCGCGGGCCGCAGGCTTCCGGTGACCGACTGCCAGAAATTACTGGGCTCGGTGCGCCGCAGCAGCAGAAACTCACCGCCCCAGGTGTAGACCACCACCAGAACCGATCGCGGCCGCTTGTAGGCCACCGTGGACTCCGCCGGGGGCTCGGGGTGCGGCACCGACTGCTCCTCAACCGGCGCGAGAGGGTCCTCGGTCATCGCCGCGGCTTTGGCTGTCGCGACCTGGGCCGG
>Ga0208980_10001911_pt1 | contig 12631 bp, 11 predicted proteins | sample WetSurMetagenome_3_FD_187993 | JGI IMG/M metagenome (GOLD analysis project Ga0208980, IMG submission 187993) | Wetland microbial communities from Twitchell Island in the Sacramento Delta, sample from surface sediment Aug2011 Site A1 Bulk (version 2) | ecosystem: Environmental > Aquatic > Marine...
ATTTATTGAAAACTATTTATAATAGTGGTGATGGCTTAAGCAATAAAACGGCTTATGTTGTAACAAGAGTATCCGATGAATACCAAATTCTTGAGCACAAAAAATTAGCATTGGAATCTCAATCTTTAATCGGCGATTGCGACGTAATGACTGTAAAACAACCTAATGATTTGAATATTAAAGAACTTTATTTTAATGTTAAATTTTCATTAGACCATCTCAGGAATACAATGAAGAAGAATAATAAATAGATTTTTACACCTTCGTTCTCAAGAACTACCTTGTGAACGCATTATTACAATCCACTCTGAGTTCCCAAATTGGAGTTTGGGAACGTGTAATAATAATCATTCGTGCGTTCCCATGCTAGAGCTTGGGAACGAGGATAATAGAACAAGAATGGAGGTATTAATTTGTGAACAAATTAGACAGGATATATTATCTGATAAGAACGGAAAAATAATTACTATAAAATAAAATTTCACACACCCTCGTTCCCAAGCTCCAGCTTGGGAACGGGAAAATATCTCATATGACAGATGCGAACAAGATACAAAACAAAAGAAAGCTCATCGCGATACTTCATCACATCTACTATTGTAATCTGGATTCCTGTATTCAATAATAAACAGAACCTTGATGCTCTGATTGAAGCAATCACCTACTCACAACAACAAAAAGAATTTAAAGTGTTCGATTACGTAGTAATGCCGGAACATTTTCACCTTATATGCTCCAGTGATAAATTAGTGATAATTATACAGTCAATAAAATCCTACACAGCTAAAAGAATAATTGAAAATTATGAAAAGGAAAATAATAAACGGATACTTGAACAATTTATTCAGAGTAAGAAAGGACATAAAACAAAATCAAAGTATCAGGTATGGCAAGAAGGTTTCAAACCAAAAGAAATTCTATCTGATGATATGTCTGAACAGAAGAGTAATTATATTCATTTCAATCCTGTCAAACGAGGGCTGGTGGGTTCTAAGTTAGATTATGTATTGAGTTCTGCGCGTGATTATTTTCTGAGAAAGCAAGGAAGAATTATTATTGATGGATTGGATTATGAGAATTAATTGCATATGCGTTCCCAAGCCGGAGCTTGGGAACGAGAAATTAAGTAACTTATAGATTAATTCTACTTGAATTCAAAAACGGGAGTACGCGACGGCGGACTCCTGACCAATAATCACAAAGGTATATTCCCGTGCTTCCTTCGAGGGTTAAAAGCTACCTTATTTTCGATAAGCTCAAAGTAAGTAATCAGTTTCTTCCTGGTATCCTTTGGTTCAATAACGTCATCTATGAATCCGCGTTCTGCTGCAATATACGGATTAAGGAATTTACTGTTAAATTCACCGATTTTTTCATCAAGAAGTTTTTGCTTATCCTCGGCGGCTTCGAGCTGTTTTCTGAAAATAATTTCAGCGGCTCCTTTTGCGCCCATGACGGCTATTTCTGCAGAAGGCCATGCAAGATTGACATCACCCCTAATGTGCTTTGAATTCATAACGTCATATGCACCGCCGTACGCTTTCCTGACGATGACAGTAATCCTCGGTACAGTCGCTTCACAGAAAGAATACAATAATTTAGCGCCGTGCCTGATAACTCCCCTCCATTCCTGGTCCGTACCGGGCAGGAATCCGGGTACATCTTCCAGAATCAGCAGAGGAATATTGAATGCATCACAGAACCTGACAAACCTTGCTCCTTTGATAGAAGAATTAAGACATAATACACCTGCCAGAACAAGGGGCTGGTTTGCAATTATACCTATTGAACGTCCTTTTAACCTGCCAAACCCGACAATTATATTTTCTGCATAATCCTTATGAACTTCGAAGAATGAATCCTTATCAATTATTTTATTAATAAGGTCTTTCATGTCGTATGGCTTGTTCGGATTATCGGGTACAAATTCATTTAATTCGTCAAGGTCAGGTTCTTCCTCATCATATTCGAATGACGGAGGCAATTCCATATTGTTCGAAGGTAAATATGAAACCAACTTTCTTACTTTCTGGAAACAGTCAATTTCATTCTCGCAAGTAAAATGGCTGACTCCGCTCTTCATACCGTGAGTGTTAGCGCCTCCGAGTTCGTCAAAAGTAACATCCTCATTTGTAACGGCCTTTATAACGTGAGGACCCGTTATGAACATATGGGAAATTTTATCGACCATAAAGATAAAATCCGTAATCGCCGGGGAGTAAACTGCACCACCGGCGCACGGACCGACTATTGCCGATATCTGCGGAACGACGCCGCTTGACAAAGTATTCCTGAGGAAAATATCTGCATAACCGGCGAGCGATAATACGCCTTCCTGAATACGCGCGCCGCCGCTGTCATTGATACCAATAACAGGGACACCTATTCTCATCGCGAGGTCCATTATCTTGACAATTTTCTTTGCATAATACTCAGCGAGTGAACCCCCGAGTATAGTAAAATCCTGAGAGAACACCGCAACTTTTCTTCCGTCGATTTTTCCTACACCGGTAATTACACCATCCGTATAATATCTGGTATTTTCAAGACCGAAATCTCTTGACTGATGCCTGACGAAAATATCCATCTCCTCAAATGTACCTTTATCGAGGAGCAAATCTATTCTTTCCCTTGCAGTGAGTTTACCTCTTTTATGCTGGGAATCAATACTCTTTTGTCCGCCTCCTAATTTAGCTTCTTCCCTTTTTTTGCGGAGTTCCTCAATTTTCTCTTTGTTGGTCATAAGATAATCTTAAATTATTTTATTCTTTTGATATTAGCTCCGAGCCCTTTGAGTTTAACATCAATATTTTCATATCCCCTGTCGATGTAATAAGCGCCTTTTACGACTGTTTTTCCTTTTGCGAGAAGTCCCGCAATAAGATATGACATTCCGGCTCTTAAATCCGGGACTATAATTTCTTTCCCGTTAAGCACAGTCGGACCTTTCACGACTGCGCTGTGATAATACTCCCTGTTTGCGAACCTGCAGTTTAAACCTCCGAGACATGTATTATAGAGTTCGATTTCAGCGCCCATCTTTTTAAGTTCTGTTACGTACCCGAATCTTTTTTCATAAACTGTTTCATGTATAATGGAAATGCCGTTTGCCTGAGTCAGAAGAATAACCATAGGCTGCTGCCAGTCGGTCATAAAGCCCGGATGTACGTTAGTTTCGAGCGAAACGGGTTTAAATTCCCCGTTATAGAAAAATCTTATTCCCTTTTCCTGCACCTGAAACTCTCCGCCTACTCTTCTCACAGTATTTAAAAAAGTAATTAAGTCATCCTGCACAGCATTCTCGATGAATACATCACCTTTTGTAGCAAGGCCTGCCACAGCAAAAGAAACGACCTGATTTCTGTCGGGAATAATTGAATGGTCGGTACCGAATAATTTATCCACACCTTCAATTGTAATCCTGCGGTCAGTACTAATCTCAATAATTGCTCCCATTTTCTGCAGGAATTTAATCAGGTCCATAATTTCAGGTTCGATTGCCGCATTAAAAATATTAGTACGGCCTTTTGCCAGTGTACCAGCAATAATCAGGTTTTCAGTAGCGCCTACGCTGGGATATTCGAGCTGTACATTACTTCCAATAAGGGAATCCGCCCTGAGGTGATAATAATCATCTTTAATTTCTACATTGCATCCTAATTTCTTCAAGCCCTCTATGTGAAAATTTACAGGCCTGGAACCTATTTTACATCCCCCGGGAATAGGTATGAACGCTTCTCCAGTTCTGTGTAATAACGGGCCCGCCGTTAAAATTGATATACGGTTAACATTACCATATTCTGAAGGAATCTCATTTCTTTTGATTTTTGAAGATCTAATCGAAAGAGTATCATTTTTAATTTTTACAGAACTGCCCAGTAATTTGCACATATCGGCAGTTGTCTGTATTTCGCTGATCTTATTCGGAGAATTATTTAGTGTACATTTTTCTGATGTGAGTATGGAAGCGATAATAATCTTTGATGCGGAATTTTTTGCACCTGATACTTTTACCTTTCCGTGTAAAGGTTTCCCGCCGCGTATTAAAAACTTCTCATTTTTAGGAATCACGCTCATTTTATTCTTTCCAGAATCCCATTTTTTCGAACTTTTTAATCCTATTTTCAAGCAGTTTGTCTTTTTTCAGTTTTGATACTGCATCAAGTTCTTCAATAAGAGCTGTTTTAAGTATGTTAGCCGCTTCCTGATGATTTCTGTGCGCTCCTCCCATTGGTTCATCAATTATTCTGTCAATTATACCAATTTTAAGAAGGTCATTTGCTGTAAGTTTCAGCGCTTCTGCAGCCTGCTCTTTAAAGTCCCAGCTCCTCCACAATATTGAGGAACATGATTCGGGAGATATAACTGAATACCAGCAGAATTTAAGCATTAAAATTCTGTCACCTATCCCGATTCCAAGTGCTCCGCCGGATGCACCTTCACCAATAATGACCACAATTATCGGGACCTGAAGCCTTGACATTTCAATAAGGTTTCTTGCAATTGCTTCTGCCTGCCCGCGTTCTTCTGCTTCAATACCCGGAAATGCACCGGGAGTGTCAAGCAATGTAATGACCGGTTTATTAAATTTTTCAGCCATTTTCATAAGACGCAGTGCTTTTCTGTAACCTTCCGGATTCATCATACCGAAATTTCTGTACAGGTTTGATTTTGTATCACGGCCTTTCTGCTGGCCGATAATCATAACCGAATGCTCGCCGATATTTGCAAGACCGCCTACCACGGCTTTATCATCCTTATATCCCCTGTCACCGTGAAGTTCCACAAAATTTTCCGTCATCAGGTAAATATAATCAAGAGTATAAGGTCTGTTCGGATGCCGGGCTAATTGTACAATCTGCCAGGGAGTCAGGTTTTCAAATACATTTCTTCTTAATTCGTTAACCTTCTGTTCTAACCTGTTTATTTCATCACTTATATCGAGGCTATCAGCCATTTTCCTCATTTCATCTATTTTCTGTTCCAGTTCAAGTATCGGTTTTTCAAATTCTAATGCCATATTCTAATTCTTTAAAATTTTTGTAAAAGATTTTAAAATTATCTCCAGATCAAGGCTTAAAGACTGATTTTTCGCATAATATATCAGCAAGTTATTAATTTCTTCCGAAGAAAGTTCACCGCCGTCATATATCTGAATAATCCCTGTCAATCCTTTTTTACCAAAAAAACTATCAGCTTCTTCATTGTACCAGACAGGCAAGCCAACAAATGACATTTTTCCGGACAAAACTGCGGGTAATGACAGAATTTTTGACGAAAACTTGCCCTTATTCTTAAAAATTACAGAAAAAAGCCTGACGAACGGATATAAAAATATTAAAAGTACAAAAGACAGAAATAAATCGAACAATCTCTTTGAAAATATATTTAATTTATTGTTAATATTATATTCAATTTCGACTAGACCCAGATTTTCAATATCACCCCTTATTTTGGAGAAAACAAGTTCTTTTTCTGAAGGAACTATCTTGAACTTTACATTCTTAATTTTAAGATCCCACATTAAATGCAGGATATCTTTATTAACAAAATTATCACCCGAGAAAAGAACTTCATTAATATTTTTTATAATAATTGTTTCCTTCAGATCTTCGAAGTTCAGCACTTCGGAGTCAGGAGTGTCGTAATAAACAATATTATATTTCGATAAAAATTTATCTTCAAGATTCTGGTTTAATCTTTTAGAACTGACAACAAGCAGGTTTATTTTATTCAATAATATATTTTTATCAACAAAGAACCTGTAAGTTTTAAATATGCTCCTCCACCCAAGAAGAAAAATCAATCCCCAGACAGTGGACATCAAAACAACTTCCCTGGAGAACGCATATTCCTTAAAAAAATATGTAATCGATGAATTAATAAAAAAACCTACAAATATAGCACTAAAAGTTTTAAAGTAGGAATATTTGTTCTTCTTCAAATAAGCGCCAAAAAATGAAAGAACCAGCATCCAGACAAAAACATATATCAGAATAATAGAAAGATAAGGTTTGTTTGGGAATATATTGAAACGAGTATATACTGATATAATTAAAGATAGAAACAGTAAAAAAGCATCCAGCAAGAGGGGTATTAGATTATTTAAACTGCGTTTGAAATATGAAACCAATGACCTGTAGAAAATTCCGAACTTAAGCAATAAAATCAGAAGCTTTGAAGAATCCTTAAAATTCTTACCGACAAAGATGGACATTGCACCGTAAAAATTATTTACATAGGAAAACTTTGTTTTACTGGTGCTTCCTCCTTTAAGATGAACCGTAGTAACTTCGGGGTAATAAAAATTCCTGTATCCTTTGTGTTTTATCCGGTAACATAAATCTATATCTTCACCATACATGAAATAATCCTCGTCAAAAAATCCGGTTTCATCAAGAACTTTTTTCGGAATAAACATGAAAGCACCGCATATAGCGTCAACTTCGTGAATTTTATTTTCATCCAGGTATGTCAGATTATATTTCCCGAAGAATTTATTTTTCGGGAACACGGCGGACAGTCCTAGGATTCTTGGCAATGCAGCTGATAAAGTCGGAAAGCTTCTTTTGCATGCTTTATCAAGTTCACCGTTGCCGAGAATTAATTTTGAAGTAACAGCACCGATATTGTCATCCGATTCTACAAAATCAATCATTTTACCAAAGGTACCCTCTTCAAGAACAGTATCAGGATTTAAAATCAAAACATACTTCCCTTTTGCCTGATTTAATGCAATGTTATTTGCCTTTGAAAATCCAAGATTCTGCGAGTTCTTTATGCATTTAACATCCGGGTATTTCGAGGATATAAATTCAAAAGAACCATCAACCGAATAATTATCTACAAAAAATATTTCGAGCGCATAATTACTGACATTAGCCTTATAAATTGAGGAAATACAATTATCAGCCAGATCTTTTACGTTATAATTTACGATTATAATCGATATGTCGGCCATTTCAGCTGTTAATCCTTAACAAAGAAAGATTTTATTTTGATTTTCCAGACCATATAAAATGCCTCATAAACAACTTTTTTTGACATTTTTGAACTTCCGGCGCGCCTGTCAATGAATAATATCGGGATTTCCGTAATCCTGTATTTCTTTTGCGCGTACTTGAATTTCATTTCTATCTGGAATGAATAACCGTTGGATTTTATACTGTCAAGATTGATTGTGGAAAGTTTTTTTACATCGTAACAAGCAAATCCTGCCGTAGTATCATGGACTTTCAGTCCCGTGACCATTCTTGTATATATATTTGCAAAATAACTGAGAAATAATCTTTGAATCGGCCAGTTTACGACTGAAATACCGTTCACATACCTTGAACCTACAACGAGGTCATAACCTTCTTTCATTCTCTTCATAAACTCAGGCAGATATCCAGGATCATGCGAGAAATCGGCATCCATTTCAAAAACATAGTCATAATTATTTTTAATAGCATACTTAAATCCGGCAATATACGCTGTTCCAAGACCCAATTTCTTTTCTCTTCTGAGAATAGAAACATTACTGTTTTTCAGATTCTCAACAATATCGGCTGTACCGTCGGGAGAATTATCATCAACAACGAGTATATTGTAGTCATATTCATCATTCGTCTTACCAAGGACTTCCTGAATTATTTTACCAATATTTTCCGACTCATTGTATGTCGGTATTATAACCAGAATCCTGTGCATGTTTAAATCTTCTTATTCGTTAATATTAAAATAAAAGTATTGAGCAGAATCTTCAAATCAAGGAGTAGGCTCATATTTTCCAGGTAATAGAAATCGTACTGAAGTTTCTTTTTGGAACTGACGTTAGTATCACCGAACGATTTAATCTGTGACCAGCCCGTAATACCGGGTTTTACTTTCATCCTTCTCGTATAATAAGGTACCTCAGTAATTGCAGCCTCTACGTTTTCAATATCTTCGGGTTCCGGACCTACAAGGCTCATATCATTTTTCAGTACATTCAGCAGTAACGGCAGACTATCCAGCCTGATTCTGTGTATAAAATTCCCGAAACCTGTTTGCTTTACATTAAACTTTATATTCCTGAAGATTTTCATATTTCTGCCGATTTTCTTCTGACTGATAAAAATATTCGCTTTTTGCACAATCTTTATGTATAATGCAATCAGAAAGGCAACAGGTGAAAACAACATCAAAATAGCAAAAGACACGATGTAATCAAAAATAGTTTTGAATTGTCTTGAAGTAAAGGGCATCAGCTCGGTTTTTACTTCAACCAGGGGTATTCCATGGACCTGTTCGGATTTAACCATACCGCTTACAATCTCATATACTTCGGGGACAATCTTTATATTTACTTTAAGAGTTGAACACAAGTTCATAGTCTTAATAATAAGTTCATCATATTTCTGGTCAGAAGCAATTAAAACGTCGTCCACTTCGTATTTGCTGATAATATCCTGAATGTTGTCCAGTATACCGAGCTGTTCATGCCCGGTTTTATCACCGTTTATTCCGACAAATCCCACAAATTTATATCCGAGTTTGGGATTGGCAAAAATCATTTCCTTTACCTCATTTGCCTTCTCACCCGTACCGACAATAATTGTATTTTGTAGGCCGTAACCTTTACGCAAAAGGCTTATCTGGAAACTCCTTATTGTAATCCTGCCCAAAGAAACCCAGAAGACCATGAGCCCCCAGTAAATCAGAATAAGAAACCGCGATACAACCTTTGCATCTTTATAGTAGTCATCAAGGAATATGAAGAAAAACAAAAGCAGACAGCCAAAACTAATTGTGCGGAATAACGTTAAAAACTCTTCAAACCTTGACCTTATAAACCAGTATTTGTACAGTCCAAAAAAATAAAAGAAAACAACCCAATAAACAAACACAAAAATCATAGGACCTAAAAAAGAAGGAACATTGGTGAAATTTATCCATCCGCTTTCGATACGGATATAATAATAAATTGACCAGGACAGGTTTGCAAATATTAAATCCGAAACCAGTAAAAGAAATAATTCTTTTTTAGATGACAAAACTATTATTTGAGTTTATAAAATCTTATAGCCTACAGATTTAGCATCATTGTAAAACATTTTCACAGTATCCAGAGATAATTCTTTTAAGTCTTTTCCGAACATATGCATTTTTTTCAGCAGATCGTTAGTAACGGTTATTATATCGCAGCCGCATTCCTCTGCCTGTATAATGTTCAGTACCTCCCTGGAACTCGCCCACAGAAGTTCAAGTTTCGGTTTGCTTTGTAAAATTTTCTTTGCTTCTTTCATATACGGAACAGGATCCCGTCCAGTATCAGCAATACGCCCGGCGAACACAGAAATAATAGATGAGGTATTTTCGTCGAACGCATCGCAAAGTTCCCTAACCTGTTCCACAGTGAGAATTGCAGTAATATTTAATTTCAGGCCTTTTTTTGAAAGCGTTTTAATCAAAGGCACAGATGATACGCCCATTGTATTGGTTACGGGTATTTTCACATAAACATTATTTCCCCAGCTGTTGATTTTAACGGCTTCCTTTTCCATTGATTCAAAATCGTCGGAAAAAACTTCGAAAGAAATCGGTAAATGAGTAATTTTTCCAAGAACAGTTTTTGCGAATGCTTCGTAATCAGTTACTCCGCTTTTTTTCATTAGTGTGGGATTTGTTGTAAATCCTGTTACAACTCCCTGTTCTGCAGCAGAAACCATGTCTACTACATCAGCACCGTCACTAAATATTTTTATTTTCAGATTTTTTGAGTTCATTTATTTTGTTGACTCCCATTTCATTTGATTTTCTTTTAAATCAGGATGTGAAACAATCAGATGAAGTACTACCGACTGAAATGCTTCAGAATGAGGTGTTATTGTATCATCGCTGATTACTGGTATTATAACACAGTTTGATGCATTTCTAGCAGTATAACCGCCATCCTTTCCTACTATCCCTAAAATCTTTGCCTTACTATCTTTCGCGTAATCAATTGCTTTAATGAGGTTTACACTTATGTTCTTTTCGGCATTTCCGCCTCCGACTGACAGTATAAAAATTGCATCTTTTGACGATAGTTTGCATGTTTTCAGCCAGTTAACGAATACAGACTCCCAGCCGTCATCATTTGTCCTTGCAGTCAATTCTGATACATTATCCGATGGAGTATAAGATTCAATACCGCATATTTTCCTGAAATCATTTACAGCGTGAGATGCATTAGCAGCACTGCCTCCGACCCCGAGAATAAACAACCTTCCGTCATTTTTTCTTAAATAAGCTAAATCCTTTACAATATGTAAAATATTTTCCCTGTTAAGTTTACCGATTATTTTCAAAACCTCATTAAAATACCTGTCTATATATTCCATTTTATAGATTTAATGTTTTTATATATTTTTCTGTTTCTTTTATTCCCTCAAAGGAACCGATTTCATAAAAACGGTTAAATACCTCGTAGCCTGCCAACTCACTGTTTTTTATAAGTTTCTGAAGAATATCTTTAAGATCGAAATTTTCTTCAACAAACCCTGATAAAGCACTTTTTCTCAGAATATTGAATCCGTAATCAATATACTTGAACTCATCTCCGCCGGCCTTATCATACTTCAAAATATTATTATTTTCGAATAAAATATTGCTTTTATCCCACATATTATCGTTCCTGATAATAGACATCAAACCTTGTTTGTCAAGTTTATCAAAATAATTTATAATGTCAATATAATCAATATTTAAGAATGAGTCTCCGTAAAGTACCCCAAAAGGATCTGACAAAATGCTCATTGCTTTTTTGACTGCACCGCCTGTACCAAGCGGTTTATCTCCGTCCAGTGAATACTTAATTTCTAAACCTGAAAATTTTTCGGAATCAAGAAAATCTATAACCTTTTCCGAAAATTTCCCGAGGCATAAAACAACATCTTTAATTCCTTTTGATTCTAACAACAATAATTGATGCTTAATAAAAGGCATACCATTAATTTCTATAAGAGACTTAGGGTATGTTTCAGTGACAGGGTACAAACGGGTTGCCAGACCTCCCGCCAGAATTGCTACTGAAATTCTGTTCATAATTACCCCGCGTAAATTTTCTTGGCACCTTCAAATTCGAAATTGAACCAGGTTGGAGTGAGTCCCATTTTTTTCATTGCTTCAATGAGCCTGGGTTTATTCTGCGGGCAGTACAGCATAAGAAATCCTCCGCCACCTGCGCCTACGACTTTTCCCCCTAATGCACCATTTTTTAATGCTGTATCATATACTTCATCAATAAACCCGTCTGAGACTTTATCAGAAAGGCCTTTTTTAGTAAGCCAATGGTTATGAAGAATTTCACCGAATTCATCAATCTTTCCTGCCTCCAATACTTTTTTCGTGTACATTCCAATTTCTTTTATCTTATGAAGGCGTTCCAGAGTATTTTTATCCTTTTCTTTGCTTCTGTTATTTTGTTCTGTCAGAACATTACTTGCTGACCTGGTTTTTTTCAGATAAAACAGGAATATATTGCTCTGCAATTCCATCAGGTGTTCATCTTTTATATTTACAGGTTCCACAGTTACTTTTCCGTCCTTGTGGAAATAATATGCGTTAAATCCTCCATACGCTGACACATACTGATCCTGTTTACCTATCGGTTCTTTTAAAACATTGATTTCAATATGACATGCTGACTCAGCAAGTTTGTCGATAGTAACATAATCCCTTTTATAAGTATAAAGCGCGTTAAGCAAAGCAACCGTAAACGATGACGATGTCCCTAAGCCACAATTTGAAGGTACATCGGCTACAGAAACTAATTCAACTTTGTTTTTTAAATCCAGATATTTTAAAGCTTCCCTGAAAATCGGGTGTTCAATATCAGAAATGTTTTCTACAATCTCCGTTTTTGAATACGATAACCTGAAATTATTTTCAAACCTTTTATTCAATAAGATATATACCGATTTATTGATTGCTGCTGCTAACAAAAAACCCTCATACTCTGAATAATATGAATGAAGATCTGTACCGCCTCCACCCATAGATAATCTGACCGGTGCTTTAGAAAGTATCATTTTGCGAATTAAGTGTTTTCAACATTGATTTTACAGATTCGGTTATTGCTTGTTTCGAACTATATTTATTTTGCCAACCAAGTTTTCTGATTTTATCTGAATTCAGCCTGACAATCGGGACATCACCTTTCCATCCGCGGGCAGAATCACCGAAATGATAATTCACATTTTCCAGTTTCATTAATCCGACTACGATCTCAGCTATTTCCTTTACTGTTATATAATCATTAGTCGCAACATTATAATAATTATAATTTTTCAAAAAATTCAATTCAACTGTTCTAATGGCATTCAGAACATCGTCAACATAAATATAAGATTTACTCTGTGAACCGTCACCAAGTATCTGAAGTGACCCGGGATTATTTGTCAATTTATTGATAAAATCATAACCTACACCATGCGTCTGGTTAGGCCCTACTACATTAGCAAACCTGAATGCTGCAGCGTTCAAATCAAACATGTAGCAATATGAACTTATAAGTGATTCACCTGCTAATTTACTGGCACCGTATGTTGATATAGGGATCATTGGTGAATAATCCTCATTCAGTTCAATGAGACCGGTATCTCCGTAAACACCGCTACCTGAAGCA
>Ga0208980_10001912_pt1 | contig 12628 bp, 11 predicted proteins | sample WetSurMetagenome_3_FD_187993 | JGI IMG/M metagenome (GOLD analysis project Ga0208980, IMG submission 187993) | Wetland microbial communities from Twitchell Island in the Sacramento Delta, sample from surface sediment Aug2011 Site A1 Bulk (version 2) | ecosystem: Environmental > Aquatic > Marine...
GCTTCCTCCCAATTTCCAACCGCCACATTAAGTATACCATAATCCGGTGAAAGAACCGTGTTAAAAAGAAATTTAGGGGGAACCAATCGCGCAGCCTCCATAGTATCCTCATGCATCGGATTACCCTGAAGAACACCCGTGCGCGCTAAAGGGTGTCGTCCTCCCCCTTCGGAATTGAGCACTAAAAGATGCGTCGCAACACAAGATTCAAATGAGGCTACTCCAGGCAGTATGGTTTTCCTCCATCCTCCAAATCCGGCTAGGTAATGATATCCGATTGTTCCGGTAAGGATAACCTTATCCGCTTCCGCCACCCGGCGATTGATAACCACCGGAGTATTTTTTGTGGTCTTCCCTAAAAAAACCAACTGGCTTTGATCCTTGGCATTATGATTCTCCATGTGAACCCGTTGTGCCACCTCCTCACCGACCACCTGCTTCTGTTCTTCGAAACTCATCGGACGATGGATGCCAAGAGAAAAAACAATCGCGATATCGTGATCGGGGATTCCCTCCCGATTCATTCGATTGATCAGAAGAGGAAGAAAAAGGTCGGCTCCGGAATAACGGGTAATATCAGATACGATGACGACCACCTTATCCCCTTTTTGGGCAAACGTATCGAAAGAATACTGATCCCGTGACTCATCCAAAGCTATGGTGATAGCCTGAGGCACATCCAATATCGGACTCACTTCCTGCGGCATAATCACGGAAGCAAGGTTTTTGGGGAAAAGAGAAACCTCGATCTTTTTGTGATGATAAAGAAGAAAAAGTTTCATTTACCAAAAACTCCGCCCACAAATCTCGATAACCGCTCAGACAAAAGCCGGGCAATGAAAAATAACCCCCGCTCTTTGGCGATTTTGACGTGCATATCAATAATGGTATCAGGAATCTGAGGAGGTTTGGATTTTACCTTCAGCGTAATTGCTTCAACCGGACAAGTGGTTACGCAAAGGCCGCACCCTATGCAGCGATCCTTGTTGATCTCATAATATTCAGCGCCGACGCTGATAGCCTCCATTTGGCACCGCTCCACGCACACGCCGCATACGGTACAGAGATCAGACGCAATCTGAGCGTGAAAAGATGACTGAATGTGCTCTGCGGGTTTGGGAAATTGTTTAAGCAGTCGGAGTATGCCGCAGCAACACCCACAGCACATACAAATATTCAGAATGTCTTTGGCATTGGTGGGTGAAAGCACCAGCGCTTTTTCTTCTCCCATTTTCAAGATACTCAAGAGTTCCTCCTCGCCGATTTTCCTTCCCAGCGTGTTTTCAAGGTAATACTGCGCCGCGTCATCAAACACCAGACATCGCTCCGCTGGGCGGTCACAGGAATTCCCCATGAGTAATTGTTCCTTCTGACAAATACAGGGAGCTACGGCAATAAGTTTCTTATCTTTAACCAGGGCGCGGACCTGGTCATAGGTGGAAACCAGGGGAGTCGCGGAAAGGGAAGTTCTGATCGGAATTACCCGAAGCTGCTTGGTTTTCGTGGATTCCCAAAATTTCGCTATTGCGGGAAGGTACTCTTCCATTAATTCCGCCAGCTCGCGGTCAAGCGTATTTAAATGAAATTCATAAATCCCCACCACAAACTGAAGCGCCCTATAAAAAGGCCGGCCATTCACGCGCGTCCGGTAAATCAAGCCTTCTTTGGCCATCGCCTCAAGCCTTTCTGCGGCTTGGGCTTGGTCCATTTTTAATCGTGGCGCGATGGCTGACACTGGTTCCGGCTCCGGTCTTAACCGCAAAGCGATTGTGGCTTGTTCAGGGGTAAAAAGTTTTTTCAGGATTTTGATTTCTACGCCGCTTTCGGTGGCGGGAAACCCTGCCGGCAGTTTGTCCAAAAAATCTCTTAGCTTAAGATAAATATCTTTCGGCATAACGACCCCGGATAAAAAAAGATTGGTAACCTATCTAAAATTATTTAGAAACCCTCTTATTGCAGGATATTTGTGAGTATGGTATAAAAACATATATCATATTAGTAAGTAATTGCAAAAAAATTAGCGCATTGGGGGGGTAGCCATGAAAGTTTACCTTGTTCAGCATGGCCAATCTGTTTCTGAGGACGTTGACCCGGCTCGTCCTTTGAGCGAAAAAGGACAAAAGGATATGGAGAAAGTGGCCCGGTTCCTTAAGGGGGTTAACTTAAAAATCAGCGTTATCCTTCAAAGCGGGAAAACCAGAGCAACTCAAACCGCGGAAATTCTGAATCCTAAAGTTATGTCCTCAGGAGGGATCATGAAAAAAGAAGGACTTTTCCCCAACGATCCGGTTGACCCGTGGGTGGAGGAACTGAATAAGTCCCCTGATGACGTAATGATCGTGGGGCATCTTCCTTTTCTTTCCAAACTGGTAAGCCGGCTTCTCGGAAGGGAAGAAGAATTGATAAGTTTTCAGCAGGGAGGGATCGTTTGCCTGGAAAAGATGGAACACTTTCAATGGCGAATCAGATGGATGGTGGTTCCTGAGCTTCTCAGTTAAATGGGGCAAAATATTCCTTGACTTTTCTTGCCAAGTTTAACAATACTCCTAAAAAATTTTCCTCACGTAAAAGCTGATACCTCTTGAAATTTAGAAGGAATTACCCAATGGGAAATGATTATCATCCCCACGAAATTGAGGAGAAATGGCAGAGGCTCTGGGAAGAGAATCAGGTCTTTACGGTTACCGAAATAGCCGATAACCCCAAGTATTATCTGCTGGAAATGTTTCCTTATCCTTCCGGTCGGATTCATGTAGGTCATGTCCGAAATTATTCTATCGGAGATGTTATCGCCCGGTATAAAACGATGCGAGGCTTTAACGTGCTCCATCCTATCGGCTGGGACGCCTTTGGCCTGCCCGCGGAAAACGCGGCGATTGAGCATAAAACCCACCCCTCCCAATGGACCCATGATAATATCACCTACATGCGCTCTCAGCTTAAACGGATGGGAATAAGCTATGATTGGACCCGGGAACTGGCTACGTGTGATCCGAGCTACTACCGGTGGGAACAGCTTATCTTTATCAAAATGTTTGAAAAGGGCCTCGCTTACCGGAAACGTTCGTGGGTGAACTGGTGTGAGCAATGTCAGACCGTATTGGCCAATGAACAGGTTGAGGCAGGCTTGTGCTGGCGCTGTGGCAAAGAAGTCGCCCAGAAAGACCTGCAACAGTGGTTTTTCAAAATCACGGCGTATGCCGAAGAGCTTTTGAACTACTGCGATAAACTTCCCGGCTGGCCGGAACGGGTTTTAACCATGCAAAAAAACTGGATCGGCAGAAGTGAGGGCGCAGAGATAAGCTTTACTTTGGAAAAAGGAGTGGGCGAGATCACGGTTTTTACCACTCGTCCGGATACCCTCTTCGGCGCGACGTTTATGAGCCTTGCCCCGGAGCATCCCCTTGCCCAAACACTCTCTCACGGCACTTCGCAAGAGAACTCCGTTCGTCAGTTTATCGAAAAAATGAAACGGGAAGACTTAACCAAACGGACTGCGGAAGAAACAGAAAAAGAAGGAGTGTTTACGGGATCATACTGCATCAACCCCGTGACGAATCGGAAAATGCCGATCTTTCTTGCCAACTTTGTTTTAATGGAATATGGAACCGGGGCAGTCATGGCCGTGCCTACCCACGACCAGCGAGATTTTGAGTTTGCGAAAAAATATGGGCTTCCGCTCATTATTGTCATCCAACCCCCCGAAGAAAAACCCGACCCCATTTCTCTGGAAGCCGCGTATGTGGATGATGGGATCATGGTAAATTCGGGACAGTTTAATGGAATACCGAACAGAGAAGCAGGAGCTAAAATAATTGACTATCTGATATCGATAGGAAAGGGGGGGGGAACAGTCAGTTATCGGCTCCGGGACTGGGGCATCTCCCGTCAGCGTTACTGGGGAGCGCCCATTCCTATCATTTACTGTGATGAGTGCGGAATCGTCCCGGTTCCCGAAAAAGACTTGCCCGTGGTTCTACCTCTCGACGTGAAAATGCTCGAGACCGGGCAATCTCCGCTTGCGTTAAGCTCCGCTTTTGTTAATACTCCCTGCCCACGCTGTTCACGACCCGGCCGCCGGGAGACTGATACCATGGATACTTTCGTGGAGTCATCCTGGTATTTTCTCCGCTACGCGTGTCCCCGCTACGATAACGGTCCCTTGGATAAGGATAAAGTTAACTATTGGATGCCGGTCGATCAATATATCGGGGGCATCGAGCATGCCATTCTTCACCTTCTCTATGCCCGGTTCTATACCAAAGTCCTCAGAGACTTAGGGATAGTACGGCAGGACGAACCGTTTACCAATCTGCTTACCCAAGGTATGGTGCATAAGGAGACCACCCGGTGTCCTCAGCATGGCTGGCTCTTTCCCAAAGAAGTTGCGGAAGGGAAATGCATTGTGTGCGGATCAGCAGTTGAAATCGGACGCACGGAAAAAATGTCCAAATCCAAAAAAAATGTCGTCGATCCCGACGAACTTATCGAACAGCACGGCGCGGATACGATCCGCCTTTTCTGCCTTTTTGCCGCGCCTCCGGAAAAAGATTTAGACTGGAGCGACCAAGGAGTGGAAGGATCTTTTCGGTTTTTGGGCCGGGTCTGGCGGATAATCCAGGTGCACGCGGAAAGCATCAAGGATGTTAAACCCTATCACGGAAAAGAAGACCTTCCTGAAACCTTAAAAAATCTCCGGCGGAAAACCCATCAGACTATCCGAAAAGTAACCGAAGACCTTGAAGAACGCTTCCACTTCAATACCGCGATCAGCGCGATTATGGAGCTTGTCAACGCCCTGTATCAGTTTGACATAAATTCCGTCGAGAGCCCCTTTAAAAACCACGTGTTAAGAGAAGCCATGGAAACCATTGTGCTCCTCCTCTACCCGGTTAGTCCCCATATCACTGAAGAACTTTGGCAGATTTTAGGACATACGGAAAGCATCAGCAAACAAGCTTGGCCCCCCTATGACCCGGAAGTTGCCAAAGAAGAGGAGATGATCATAGTCATCCAGATTAACGGAAAACTGCGGGGTCAAATAACCGTACCCGTCAACACCCTGGAACAAGAGATCAAAACCTTGGCTCAAAACGATGAACGAACTAAACAATGGACAGAAGGAAAAAAGATTGTTAAAATAATTTATGTTCCCCGAAAACTGATTAATATGGTGGTGCAATGATTTCATGTGAACAAAAATCGATTGTCAAGGTGTTTTTCGCTTTTATTATTTTTTTCGTTTTCAGCAATGGTTGTGGGGGATACCACTTTGCCTCTGACTACAACAACCTCCCGGGAGAGATAACCTCGATCTCCATTCCCTTTTTCCAAAATGAAACCTATGAAGCAAACATTGAATCTTATTTTACCCGCGCTCTGATCAACGAGTTTATCAAAAACAAAAAATTCACTATCCTTTCTCACGGGGCAGATGCCACGCTTTATGGGATCGTTAAAGACTTTCGCGCTACAACGATTGCTTATTCCGCGCAAGACAAGGTTCTTGAATACCGGGCGCATATCACGCTCGATCTTTCGTTAAAAAATGATCACACGAGTGAAACCATTTGGAGAAAATCATCCTTAACCAGTGATGAAGACTATAAAGTTTCTTCTGAAGATATTGCCTTAACCGAAGCAACCAAAAAAGTAGCTTTTCAGAAAATTGCTAACGAGTTGGCCGAGCAAATTTATGAGGAGCTGGTTTTGGGTTTTTAAGCATGAAACCTGCTGATTTTTTTTCAAAGTTTAAAGAGGGTCCATTACTCCCTCTTTATTATTTTTACGGAGAAGAAGAATACCTAAAAGACAAAGCCGTTCACATTGTGTCGGAGCATTTAGGAGAAAAAATAAACCGTGGCTTAAACTTCGAGGTTTTTTCCAGTTCTTCCACCCCCATAGCAGCCCTTCTTGATCACGCTCGCACTATTCCCTTTTTAGGCGGACGGAAAATCGTTCTTTTGAAAGAGGCGGAAAAGGTCTCTGCTCAGGAACAGGAGCACCTTTTTTCCTACGTGGAAAGCCCAAGCAAGAAAACCACTCTTATCCTAACGAGCAGTGCCGTTAATTTTCGGGGCAACGCTTTTAAACCACTTCTTAAGTCCTTCGCAAAGTATGCGGGATACGGCTTGGTTCTCGAATTAAACCATCCCTATCAAAACGAGATCCCTGATTGGATAAAATATATGGCTCAAAATTTTGGGAAGTCTATAGGGCCTTCAGCAATTTTTTTATTACACGAACTGATCGGGAATAAACTTCTCGACATTTTCCATGAAATGGAAAAACTTGCTCTTTTTAGTGGCGAAAAAAAAGAAATTACTAAGGATGATGTTGAAAAGGTGATTTCGAGTTTGCGAACAGAGTCCGTTTTTGAATTGGTGGATCATATCGGAAATCAAAGACTGTATGAAGCATTAATAACGCTTTCTCAACTTCTCAAAAGCGGCGAGCAGCCTCTTAAGCTTTTAGCTTTGATTGTCCGTCAATTCCGTATGATCAGCAAAGCGCGCACCCTGGCGGACCAGGGCCTGAAGCCCGCAGAGATAACCAACGCCCTAAAAATCAGAGAATTTGTGTGGAAAAAGTTATATCCCCAGTTAAATAAATTTTCTGAAAAAAAGCTGATGGATTGTTTTCAGCAAATGTGGGAAGCTGATATTGCGCTCAAGACCAGAAATATTCCCAAAAAAATCGTTTTAGAAAAGCTCGTCATGGAGTTGTGCGAATAGGACAAGGGCTGTTGCCCAAATCGTTTTGTGTCACCCTGAACTTGATTCAGGGTCTCATAACCTGTTGATCTTATTAGATGCTGAAACAAGCCTGCCCTGAAGATTCTGAACCACGTTCAGAATGACACGTTCAGGGTTCAGCATGACATAATATCCTTAATTGCTGTTTGGGCAACACGCCCTACAAGTGCTGATTACCAGCCGAATCGAGGGAGCGGATAGGCGTCCCTCAGGTTCAGATTTTGAGTTATTGATGAGGGGGTTTGGAAGAAAGAAGTCAGGAGGTAAATGCAGAAAATTTTCTCACTCCTGCTCTCTTCTCTGAAAGCGCAATCGAAACAAATGCCCTTCCCATTCCAATACCGAAGCGAAAAAGATTAGGACTTTAAAGCATTCACTTTGCGGGTCAGGCGGGAGATTTTGCGGGCAGCATTTTTTTTATGAATAACCCCTTTGGAGGCAGCTTTATTAATAATCGGTGTAACCTGAGAAAGCACTTCCTGTGCTTTTTTCGGGTCTTTCTCATCAATCGCGGCACTGACTGCTTTCATCGTGGTCTTAAGATTACTTTTGACGTTCCGGTTTCTCAGCCGTTTTTCTTTACTTTGTTTGCTTCGTTTTAAAGCTGATTTATGCGTTGCCATATAATCCTTTCACCAATTTTAATGTTGTAATTATTTTTATTGCGGAATTTTGTTGTTTACCACCGAATTTACTGGTTTGTCAAGCAAATTTCATAAGGATTTCATTACGTAAAGGCCCTTTCTAAAATGTCCGAAAATTCACGCATAACCAGAGCCTTTGGTATCGTAGGGGTAGCAACCTTTTTAAGCCGAATTCTTGGATTAGTCCGGGAAATGGCGATTGCTTATTATTTTGGTGCCAGCATGGCAGCTGATTCCTTTTTCGTGGCTTTTCAGATCCCCAATATCCTTCGAATTCTTCTGGCTGAGGGTTCCCTCAGCATAGCATTTATCCCGGTCTTTTCTGAAACCCTGGTCAAAAAAGGGCGTGAGGAAGCCTTAAAACTTGCTCATGCGGCTTTCACCATTCTAACGATAATTCTCATTATCATTACGGTATTAGGTATTGTTTTTGCCTCTCCTCTTATAAAAATTATGGTGCCGGGGTTTGCAAAAATCCCGGGAAAAACCGAGCTTACGATCCTCCTGACCCAGATCACTTTTCCTTTCATTTTCCTTGTCAGTCTGGCAGCACTCTGTATGGGAATCCTTAACTCCTTGAGGCGGTTTGCAGCCCCTGCTTTAGCTCCCGTGTTTTATAACCTCGGCGTCATCCTCTCAGTGGTCCTTCTTTTCCCTTATCTTCACTTTCCGATAATGGCTTTAGCCATTGGAGTCATGGTCGGCGGGTTTCTCCAGTTGGTATTTCAAATCCCCTTCCTCGAAAAAAATGGTGTCCACCTTACGTCAAACTTTGACTTCCAAAACCCGGAACTAAAAAAAATGGGGAAAATCATGGTGCCCGCTATCTTTGGCTCGGCAATCTATCAAGTAAAAATTTTTATAAATAATTTTCTTGCTTCCTTTCTTTCCCAGGGAAGTGTTTCTTACCTGAACTATGCTTATCGTCTTCTCGAATTCCCTTTAGGGATTTTCGTCTATTCGATCAGTTCCGTGGTCCTTCCTTCTTTTTCGACTTTTGCCGCCAACAATGAAATGACAAAATTAAAAGAGATGTTCGTTTTTGCGTTCCGATTAGCCATGTTCATCGTTATTCCCGCCATGGTTGGCTTAGCAGTTTTGAGAGTTCCCATTGTTTCGGTTCTCTTAGAACGAGGATCTTTTACTCCAGAAGAAACGGCACAGACCTCTATTGCCCTTTTTTATTACTCTCTGGGACTCTGGGCAATTTCCGGCTTGCGAATTACCGTTCAGGTTTTTTATTCCCTTCACGATACCAAAACACCGGTAAAAGTAGGGGCAATCAATCTTCTTATTCATGTTCTCTTCAGCGTCGTGCTTATGGGACCTCTTAAACATGGAGGTCTTGCGTTAGCCCTCTCATTAACCTCGGTTTTGCATTTTTTGCTTCTCCTGATGTATCTGCGGAAGAAAATAGGTCGTTTGGGGATGCGAGCGGCTCTGCCTTCTTTGGCAAAAATTGTTTTTGCCTCGCTGATCATGGGGGGGGTATGTTATTGCATTTGTTCTCAGGTTAACTGGTTAACCCCGGGGGATTTCTATAAAAGAATCGTTTGGCTGGCCGGAGCCATCGGGAGTGGCGCTCTGGTTTTCTTTGGACTTTGCTTCTTGCTCCGCTGTCCGGAACTTGAAACCTTGAAGGATGTGTTCAAAAAGAAGATGATCCCTCCTTCCGCTTAACGTTCAAATTTAAAAAATTTATTTCCACCTCAACTTTTCGCTACTCTCCTAAATTTTTTTTCACCGCTGCCTTAAGATTCGCGAGATTCGAGGATTTTACCACATAGGCATCTGATGCCCAGGTCGCTAAATTTTGTTGATACTCGGGATAAGCACTGGAAAGGATAACCGGCAAATCCCGAAACATCGTGCGAATCCGCTGAAGAATGTCAAGCCCATTGATATCGGGCATCTTGATATCCAAAATAACAAGATCAGGAAAGAAGGTGTTCAGTAATTCAAGTGTTTCCTTGCCATTGGCAGCAACTTTCACTTCATATCCTTCCTCTTCTAACTCTTCTTTATATAAAATCCGGATACCTTCTTCGTCATCAGCAACTAAAATTTTTTTCATGGCCTTATTTCCTTTCTATTATTTTATCTCCTTCAGAAACGTCGCTGCCTCCTCAGGAGGGGTTGGGTTAATGTAAAATCCAGACCCGATTTCAAAGCCTGCGATTTTACTTAACGTGGGGATGATTTCAAAATGCCAATGGTAGTAATCATTGATCAACTCATTAAACGGAGACGTATGAAGGGTGAAATTGTACGGCGGATCATCCAGCGCCACTTCGATGCGGCTTAAAACATCTTGGAAAATACTTGCCAGCGAAATATATTCTGCCGGAGAAATATTGACAAAAGAAGAAGAGTGTTTTTTGGGAAGAAGCCAAATTTCAAAAGGCGAACGGGAAGCATAGGGAGTAATTGCCAGAAAATCATCGTTTTCAACCACTACCCTGATTTTATCATCCAATTCTTGATGAACAATATCGCAAAAAACGCAGCGGTCTTTATACTTGTAATAGTTTTTGCTCCCTTCCATCTCTTCCATTACCGATTTGGGAATAATCGGTAAGGCAATAAGTTGTGAATGGCTATGCGCGAGGGAAGCTCCGGCTTCTGCCCCATGATTTTTAAAAATCAGAACATAACGAAAGCGCTCGTCTTTTTTCAAATCCACAATGCGTTCCCGGTAAGCCCATAACACATCCTCAAAGGATTTAAGATCAAGCTGAGACAAGGAGCCACCATGGCGAGGGGTCTCAATAATAACTTCGTGGGCACCAATACCATTCATTTTATCGTACATCCCCTCCCCTTGTTTTTTCAAACTCCCCTCAATAACCAACGCGGGGAATTTATTGGAAACCACCCGCAGAGTCCACCCTGGGGTGTTAGGCTTACTTCCATCGCGTCGTAACGCATAGACCTCAGGCGGAGTTTTATCTTCATTTCCCACACAAAGCGGACAAAATCCGCCTGCTACCGCAGGCCTTTCGTTCATCTTAAAACTGGTGGGACGTTTCCCGCGTTCGGTTGAAATGATAACCCAACGACCAACAATAGGATCTTTGCGAAGTTCAGGCATAATGCTACCTCACCATAGACAAAAGATTTTAACACCGTGGAGCACGACATCAATCCCGCATTCCTTCAATTTTTTTATCCCCCCTGAAGCATGACAACTCTACTCCATGCCATCCTTACAGGCGATTTATCAAGCTGGCAACGAATCCTGCTCCAAAACCATTATCAATATTTACTACCGTAACTCCTGAGGCGCAGGAATTTAACATTCCTAACAGCGCTGCAATACCTCCAAAATTAGCGCCATAGCCAATACTGGTTGGAACCGCAATCACTGGTTTCGATACCAACCCCCCCACCACACTGGGCAATGCCCCTTCCATTCCTGCCACGACAATAAAAACCCGTGCCTGGTCAAGCTTTCCCAGCTGATTAACCAAACGGTGCATACCTGCTACGCCAACATCGTAAAGAGTCTCCACGCGATTACCCATCATCCGAGCCGTGATTACCGCTTCTTCCGCAACCGGAATATCAGAGGTCCCCGCACTGATCACCATGATAACCCCTTTACCTGCTATTTTGATTTCTTGAGGAACAAACGTGAGCATTTTAGGAACGTTATGATAATGCATGGTTGGAATCGTTTTGATAATGTATTCAGCTTTTTCTTGATCCACGCGGGTTACAATAATCGGATGCTCCTTGTCCATCATTCGTTTAATGATCGTGAGGATCTGTTCCGCGGTCTTTTCCTTACCCCAGATGCACTCCGCAAACCCTTGCCGAAGAGACCGATGGTGGTCAATAGTAACAAACCCCAGGTCCTCAAAAGGAAGATACCTGAGCTTCGTTATAGCATCGTCAATGCTTAACGCATTTGATTGAACACTCTCTAAAATGTTTTTAAGAAACTTTTCATCCATGCGTCTGTTTCCAAAAAATGAAAAAAAAGTGGATCACTGTTACCTCTATCCGCTTATCCGGTCTTGAAGTGGTCATATCCCCGTGGTTCGGCTTTCTTACTTTTTCCTTGTTCGTCTTTGAGCCAAATCCCTTTAATCTCCCGGGCAAGTCTACCAATACACGTAAGAGGAATAGCAAGTTCCTGACTGAGCTGAGCCACCTGGTTGCTTTTTTCTGGGGAAACGCTGAAAAGAAGCTCATAATCTTCTCCACCTCTTAATGCCAAGGCAAGCGGATCCGATACATAGTCCTGCGCCCAGGTCTGAAACTCAGGTGAACGGGGTACACCGGACAACTCCACCTCCGCTCCCACACCGCTTTGTTCCACGATATGATTTAAATCTGCCAACAAACCATCACTGATATCAATCATCGCATTGGGTATCCCTCGTTCCGCCAAGACCTGGCCCTCTTTAACCCGGGGAAGAGGCGAAAAATGTCGCGCCAGGAGATTCTCTTTACCTGCTTTGCTTCCTCCTTGTTCAGATATCGTCAAACCCAGCGCCGCGTCTCCGAGCCAGCCCGTCACATAGAGTAAATCTCCATCTTTTCCCCCGCTTCGATAAATCACTTTCCCTTTCGATGCTTTTCCCAACAATGCCAGTGAAATAAAAAATCGCTCTCCGCTTTCCGAGGTATCACCACCAATGAGCGCTACCCCCATAGTTTTCCCAAAACTGGTTATGCCCTCGTAAAAAGCATCTAAAAAATCCAAAGCAATCCGTTTGCTCGGTATCCCGAGGCTTACGGTATAGCCAATCGGATATCCGCCCATTGCCGCAATATCACTCAGGTTGACAGCCAAGGCCTTCGCACCCAGCCTCTTTCCCTCGGTTGCATCGATGCGAAAATGGAAACCCTCGATCAATTGGTCGGCAGTCAAAAGGATAACCAGATCGTCAGAAAAGGAAATGACCGCAGCATCATCACCAATGCCTTTAAGAATATAAGGAAGCTGAATAGGATAGCGTCGGGCAATCCGGTTAATAAAACCAAATTCTCCCAAGTCAGAAAATTTCACGCTCGCTTTTGAATCATCTTTTTTGCAGGTTAATCTTTTTGTGTTTAATCTAAACGCATTTAAACAAAATTTCTGTTTCCCTAACCGTAATAGTATGATTGCCCAGGGTTGTTAAGTTTGGGGAAAGTCAAAAACAACAAATCATTCAGTAATTATCTGGGTCACGGCAACCGCATAAGTTTTGCAGTGAGACAAGGAAATCTTGATCGTTT
>Ga0208980_10001913_pt1 | contig 12627 bp, 7 predicted proteins | sample WetSurMetagenome_3_FD_187993 | JGI IMG/M metagenome (GOLD analysis project Ga0208980, IMG submission 187993) | Wetland microbial communities from Twitchell Island in the Sacramento Delta, sample from surface sediment Aug2011 Site A1 Bulk (version 2) | ecosystem: Environmental > Aquatic > Marine...
CTGGCCTGAGGTTTGTTTGGAAAGAGAGATGGAGACTGAGGCTGTCAGAAGAGATGGCATTCAGGAGCGTTACTGTTTGAACCCCGACACGGTTAGAAATATGAGACAATATTGAAATTATTGTACGTGTCGGGGGAGAGTTGTAACGCGCAGGGACAGCCGAAGGAGCCATCTTCCAAAAAAATCTTAAGCCTTGACTTTCTTTGCTTACTTTCTTGTGTCAAGACAAGAAAGTAAGAATCAGAATGTGGTGCTCTGATAACAAAAGGTTTAAATAATTTCTGAAGGTAAAAGGAATTCTAATGTTTTGTTGCACATTATCAGATTAATGTGAACCATTTGGAGAAATAGCTTTCTTCATTTTCAGGAAACCTGCAGTGATGAAACTCGTTGGTGTGTTTATTGTAACAATAGTCTTGTGACCATTTTTCACCATTTTCAACAGTCTGCCTGATAGCATCGAGAATAAAATGCAATTCATCATCGGTCATTGTGGGATGAAGTGACAACCTGACCCACCCGGGCTTTAAAGACAGGTCACCCGCTTCGATCCTGTCGGTGATCTCTTTTGATAATTTAAAATCCACATTCAGGAGAAAATGGCCGTAGGTCCCCGCGCAGGAGCATCCGCCCCTTACCTGGATGCCGAACCGGTCGTTCAATAATTTGGTAATCAGGTTGTGGTGCAGGTTGTTCACATAGAATGAGAAAATCCCAAGCCTTTCCGTAATGTTTTCGGCAAGGACATAAAGACCATTTATGTGTTTTAATCCCTCGGAGGCTGTTTCAACAAGCTCCTTTTCCCTGTTCAGGATCATTTTCGTGCTCATCTGTTCCTTCAGCCTTACGGCAAGTGCTGATTTTATACCCTGCAGGAACCCCGGAGTGCCGCCGTCTTCCTTCACCTCGATATCGCTTATATAGCTGTATCCCCCCCATCTGTTTGTCCATTTGACAGTTCCGCCACCGGGGGCATCGGGAGTGGTATTCTTATACAGGGCTTTATTGAAGATCAACACTCCTGCGCTGCCCGGACCTCCCAGGAATTTATGGGGCGAGAAGAAGATGGCATCGAGTTGCTGCATCTTGTTTTCCGGATGCATATTAATGTCAACATATGGCGCAGAGGCTGCGAAATCAACGAAACAGTAACCGTTATTCTCGTGCATTATTTCTGCCAGCTCATAGTAGGGAGGAAAATACCCTGTGACATTTGAGCATGCGGAAAATGAACCTATCAGCAGCGGCCGGTCCGTGTACTTTTTTATTTCCCTCCGCAATGTGTCCGGATCAACCATGAGACCGGCATCAGGTTCAAGTACAACAACATCAGCCAATGTCTCGAACCATGATGTATGATTGGAGTGATGCTCCGTGTGCGTCAGGAATACGACAGGCTTGTTTTTATTGGGAATGTCCTTGCAGTTGTGATACTGACCTGTTGTAAATGCACAGTAGTTAAGGGCCTGTTCCGGAACCTTAAGTCCGAGTATCCTTTGCAGCTTGGCAATGGCAGATGTCATGCCGGTACCGGTAAAAATCAGGACATCATTATCATCGGCATTCACATGATGCTTGACAAGCTTTTGGGCGAGATGGTATGCGGTGGTCATGGCATACCCGGTCGCCGATGATTCAGAATGAGTATTTCCTACCAGGGGCCCGATCTCCCCTGAGATTCTGTCCTCGATGGGCCTGTAAAGCCTGCCGCTTGCGATCCAGTCGGCATACACCAGTTTCCTGGTACCGTAAGGAGTTTCAATTTCTGCATCAATACCTACGATATTTTTGCGGTACCTGTCAAAATATTTTTCATGATCAGACATCTGATGAATCTTTCAGACCGCAAAATAAGTCATCTAATTCAGACTGTCAAGATATTTCATATCATCCTGAGAGATCTCAAAATCGACATCGAAGTTTTGTTTTATATATTCGGCATGGGTTGATTTGGGGAGAGGAAGGGCTCCTTTCTGAAGCACATAACGTATTGAGAGCTGGGCAACGCTCCTGCTGTATTTTCTCGCTAAGCGTTCAATTTCAGGGTTATGCAGGATTCTCCCGGTCGCCAGGGGCGAGTATCCTTCAACAAGGATATTGTTCCTGCGGCAATGCTCCGTAATCTCCTCCTGCTGGTGCCCGATGTGCAGTTTTATCTGATTTACCATCGGCCTGATACGGCATGTATCCAGGATGGCATTGATATCTGAAACATTGAAGTTCGATATCCCTATTGAGCGGGTGCGGCCGCTCTCATAAAATTCCTCCATCGCCTTCCATACCTGGATGTTCTGTTTTGTGTAATCAGCGCCTATCTCGGACCAGGGCCAGGGGGCGTGAATGAGATAGAGATCGATATGGTCGAAACCGATGTTCTCAATTGTTTTTTCGGCGTAACGCCGGGCAAGGGCATAATTTTTTATCTCTGCAGGAAGCTTTGATGTCACGAATATTTCACTGCGGTCAATGCCGGAATCGCGGATAGCCTGGCCGACGCTTGCCTCATTGCCGTAGGCGTGTGCCGTGTCTATATGCCTGTAGCCGCTCTTCAGTGCTGCAGTAACCGAATTGTATGCCACATCGCCCGAAGGTATCTGCCATGTTCCGAAACCTATAGCAGGGATTTTCACTCCGTTGGCAATGGTAAAGAAATCTTTGCTGTTCATAATTTGTTAATGTGATGATTAAGGTTAAATATATCAATTATTATAAATAACCGGCATTACATCAAATTGTTTATCCCCAGCTGGGAATTGATTATTTTGTTTATGGATCATGCTATAATACCTGAACCGCTACGCGGTACAGAATAACAATAATTCTGTTGATAGATATAAATCTTAAATTGCCCGTAGAGCCTGCCCCGATTTATCGGGGGCATACAGTATTATAGCACAAGGTGATAAATATGATTAATATTCCTCGTAGAGGATAAAGGAAATTAATACCCTCAGTCAGGTTTATTTGATTTGTCATTTATTCAGAATAAACTAATTTCACTACCTGTAAAAAATAACATATGCTAAAGGGTATATCTCCTCTTATCTCTCCTCAGCTCCTTGAGGTGATGGCCAGGATGGGTCATGGCGACGAGCTCGTGCTGGCTGACGCCCATTTCCCCGGCGAGAGCCTGAATAAAAGAATCATCAGGGCCGACGGATTGCGCATCGCCGATCTTCTTGAGGCAATACTGCCGCTCTTCGAGCTCGATACCTACGTTCCCCACCCGGTCCTAATGATGGAACCGGTTGTCGGTGATCATCTTGATCCTGATGTGGAGATGTCATACATGAAGCAGATCTCCGCTGTCAATCCAACCCTGCCGCAGGTAAAGCGGCTTGACCGCTACAGTTTTTATGAAAGGGCAAAAAATGCCTTTGCCGTGGTCATGACCGGGGAGACGGTCAAATATGGTAATATAATTCTGATAAAAGGAGTTACACAGGTCTGATTGCACTTTAAATCACTCTTCCCGGCCTGCCGGACAGTTGATCGAAGTTACATAAATCCATGTAAATTTATTAATATGAAAACCTTAAAAAGGAACTGTAGTGCCCTTATTCTCGGGGTAGTTTTATTTGCAATGGGATCGGTTTCTGCAATGGCACAGACACTTAAGCCCGGGCCCCAGGATCTTTCATTTTTCTCGAAGGTGGATGAGACGGATCAGCCTTATTCCGTATATATCCCCAGGAACTTTGACGAGACGAAGAAATACCCGCTGGTGATCTTTCTTCACGGTGCCTGGTCGACCCACAGGCTGGGACTGCGCAGGGTATTTGGAAAGGGCAATGAACAGGGTACTGATTTCATTGTTCCGGGACATGTGCCGCTGGAGAATGACCTTGAGGCGATCCGCTACTGGCCCGAGCTGCCTGATGTGGATTATATTGTCGCTGCTCCCCTGGCCCGGGGCACCGCCGGCTACCAGGGAATCCCCGAACAGGATGTCTATGAGATGCTTGATGATGTGAAGTCGCGTTTCCCCATAGATGAAGACCGGATCTATCTGACGGGCCTCTCTATGGGCGGCGGCGGAACAACATGGCTGGGACTGACACGTCCTGATATATGGGCAGCAATAGCCCCCGTCTGTCCGGCCCCTCCTGATGAATGTGCAGAGATTTACGGGAACGCGTCAAACCTGCCTGTTCACCTGTTTATAGGGGACAAGGATTTTCTTTATAAAACGGCTCTTGAATGGAAAGCAAGGTATGAGGCTACAAGTCCGCGGTTTGACTATGTGGAATACCCGGGCATCGGGCATAACAGCTGGGAATATGCGTACAGGGACGGCTTTATCTTTGGATGGTTCTCGCAGTTTAAAAGAGACCTCTTCCCGCAGCAGGTCAAATTCAGCAGTAAATGGTTTAAGTACAACAAAGCTTACTGGGTAAAGTTTGATAATCTCACGCCGGGTACTCTGGCTACGATAGATGCAAAATTCACGGGACAGAATACCATAGAGGCGACAACAACAGGTCTTGATGCCTTTACCCTCAGCCTGGAAGGTCACCCCCTGTTTAACCCTTCCCGGAAGGTCTCGGTCATAGTGGATGGAAAATCATTTTCTGTAAAGAGTGCCGATGCTGTTTCATTCATGAAGGCCGGAGGTATCTGGGTTAACAGGAAATTCACACCGGGACTAACCTCCAAGAAACATGGAGCTGAAGGACCTCTCTATGCAGCAGTAAGCAGCAACCACGTTTATGTCTATGGCACCGGAGGAAATCCTTCGCAAGAAGAGCTTGCGGCCAGGCGTGTACAGGCTGCCTCATGTGCTGACTGGTCAGGCATGGGCGGCAGGATCATGGTATTTCCACGAGTCATTTCCGACAGGGAAATACGGCAGAGCGACTACGAGAATTCAAACCTTGTTCTCTTCGGAACGAAAGAGACAAACTCCGTCATTGCAAAATTTGCCGACAGGCTGCCGATGCATCTTGACGCCAAAGCTGCAGACTACGGCCTCGTTTATATCTTCCCGCTGAATAATCATTATGTCCTTATAAATTCAGGCCTCCCGTGGTGGACACCGGAGAAAAAGACTGCCGGTCAGACTGGCTTTGCATTTATGGGTTCAAAGGTTGAAATTCTTAAGAAATACAAGGACTTCCTTCTGTTCAGGGAGAGCCCTGACAACATTGTTTCCCAGGGCTGTTTTGACAACGACTGGAAGCTGCCGGGCGAGGCATCTGAGGCAATGAAGAGTTCAGGAGCAATAATAATCAGCAAGTAATTATGATTAAGAGAGCCATAGTACTTGTTGAGTGTGTAAAGGCTGTCCTTGACGGAACCTGCCAATGTAAACCATATGAATCTTTTGCTGGTAATGCAAATTGTGCACGGTCGGAATGGCAAGCGTGGCATTTAGTCCTGAGAATTTATAACTAATATTGCGCAGCGAAAAAGAAAACATTAATGAGCAATATTAAATCCGTTGTCTTTGATATCGGGGGTGTGCTGATAGACTGGAACCCCAGGCATCTGTACCGTAAGATTTTCGAAAGCGAGGAAGAGATGGAGTGGTTCCTCTCGGAAATATGCACTTATGAGTGGAACGTACAGCAAGATGGCGGCAGGACTTTCAGTGTCGCCACTGCCGAGCTTTCTGCAAAATACCCGGAGTACAGTGACAAAATTGCACTTTATTACGGCCGCTGGGAGGAGATGCTCGGAGGAGAGCTGAAAGACACTATCGATATATTCAATGAGCTTAAATCGGCCGGAATGCCCCTCTACGCACTTTCTAACTGGTCGCATGAAGCTTTCCCGGTGGCTTATGATCGCTATGAGTTCATGAAAAAATTTGATGGCATTGTAGTTTCAGGTTATGAGAAACTTCTCAAACCTGATCATGCTATTTACAAAGTGCTGATAGACAGGTACAATATTAATCCGTCCGAATCTGTATATATTGATGACAACAAACCCAATGCTGATGCCGCTGCGGAACTGGGCTTCAGTGCCATACACTTTCGTTCTTCGGAGCAACTCAGGAAGGATTTAAGGGCTTTAGGGTTAAAAGTTTAAAGAGCACAAGTTTGCATTTTTGGCTTATTAAACAATTCATCAGCGTTAATCTGCACATTCAATTGTTAATTAATTATTCATAAATAGTTAATAATATTTATCATAAGGCTGCATTTTACTATCATTAATTAATACTTTTGTCCACAATCATTAATAAATGCTTAGAATATTTACCATATTATCACTGCGTCTCCTGTCAGGAATTCATACATCGGGATGAGAATGGCGCATAGATTTCAAAAAGATGATAACCGTTCTCAGGATATACAGAGGGCGGTTTTTTGTTTGTTTTAAAAATATGTTTAAAGAAGCGAGTATGAAACGACCTCAAAATCAAGGACTATACAGACATGAGTTTGAACATGGAAGCTGCGGTATTGGCTTTGTGGCTCATCTAAAGGGGGAGAAATCACATACTATCATAAGCCAGGGTCTTGACATAATCAGGAACATGACACACAGAGGCGCTGAGGGCGCTGACAGTAAAACGGGTGACGGAGCTGGTATTATGATACAAGTGCCACGCGATTTCTATTTGATACAAGGCTTTAACTTACCACGTGAAGGCAGATATGGTACGGGGCTGATTTTTCTTCCCCGGGACACTGCGGAGGCCTCAGGTTGTATAGAAATACTCGAGGCATTTGCTGCAGATGAAGGAGTAACAATTATCGGCTACAGGGAAGTTCCGCGGAATAACTCAGTGCTGGGTGAGATATCAGGTGCAACAGAACCTTTTATTAAACAAGTATTTATGAAAGCGGACCTTCAACAGGAGGACCTTGAGCGAAAATTATATATTATCAGAAAACGGACTGAAAAGGCGGTACGCGAATCTGACCTGAAAAGCAAAAGCTTTTTCTATATCCCCAGCCTCTCGACAAGTGTTCTTGTTTATAAGGGTATGCTCACATCCGTTCAGTTAGGAGAGTATTATTCTGACCTTACTGATGAGCGGATGCAAAGTGCTATTGCCATGGTACATTCAAGATTCAGCACCAACACCTTCCCGAGCTGGGACCTTGCCCAGCCATTCCGTTTCCTGGGGCATAACGGCGAGATCAATACTATAAAGGGAAACCGGCTGTGGATGGAAGCCAGAGAATCTATCCTGAGATCTGAAAAACTGGGAGATCTTTCCAGGATCTATCCTCTTATAGAACCAGGTATGAGCGATTCTGCTTCCCTTGACAACGTTATTGAGTTCCTCATAATGAGTGGCAAGAGCCTGCCGTATGCCATGGCAATATTAATACCAGAATCAATCAACGCTAAGAATCCCATTCCCGGCGAACTCCGTGACTTTTATCATTATTATTCAACCATTATGGAGCCATGGGATGGGCCTGCCTCTCTTATCTTTTCAGACGGGAGGTATATAGGAGGTATGCTGGACCGAAACGGGCTGAGACCCTCAAGATATCTGATAACTACCAATGACCTGATTATTATGGGTTCTGAAGCTGGAGTTCAGTCATTTCCGCCAGAGCAAATTCGGGAGAAAGGAAGGTTGAAACCCGGGAAAATGATGCTGGTTGATACGAAAGAGGGGAAGATACTTTACGATGAGGAGCTGAAAGAAAAATTGGCTGCAGAATTTCCTTACGGGAAATGGATTACCCAGAATATGTTAAATCTCGAGGAGATTGAGACAGGCCACCTGGAAACCCCGGAACTGGGTTCGGTTTATGACAACTACATAACATCATTCAATTACTCCGAAGAAGATATTGAAAAGATAATCAGGGAGATGGCTGCAACCGGCAAGGAGCCGATAAGCTCGATGGGAAATGATGTTCCTCTGACCGTATTGTCAGAAAAGCCCTATCGCCTATTTAACTACTTCAAGCAACAGTTCGCCCAGGTAACCAATCCGCCAATTGATCCTATCAGAGAAGAACTTGTAATGACTCTTTCAGGATATCTCGGATCGTTGCAGCAGAATCTCCTTGATGAGAGCCCTGATCATGTAAAGATGGTGAGATTCAGAAACCCGGTTATCTCGAACACCTACTTCCAGATAGTTAAAAATTTGAGATATAAAGGTTTTTCGGCTGCAAGCCTTAAAATGCACTTTGAAGCAGACAAAGGTGCTGAAGGGCTGCGCTGTGCAATCGAAAGGTTATGCCAGGATGCAGAAAAAGCGGTTGATGAAGGAAAAAACTACATAATCATTTCTGATCGTGGCATCAATAAGAACACTGCACCTATCCCTTCATTGATTGCGGTCTCTGCTGTGCATCACCACCTTATAAAAACCCGGAAGAGGATGCAGATAGATATAGTGGTCGAATCCGCGGAACCGCGGGAGGTAATGCATTTTGCTCTTCTCTTCGGCTATGGAGCCAGCATTGTGAATCCTTACATGGTCTTTGCCATAATTGACCGGATGGTCAGGGAGAAAGTTCTGCAGCTTGATTATCAGAAAGCTGAGGAGAATTATATCAGCTCAATACAGAAAGGGTTACTGAAGATCATGTCAAAAATGGGCATCAGTACGCTCCGGAGCTACAGGTCTTCACAAATATTCGAAGCTGTAGGTATACATGCTGACGTAACAGAAAGATATTTTGAAGGCACCGCATCAAGAATAGGAGGGATAGGGCTGAGCGAAATCGCCGAGGAAGTTCTTTTTCCTCATAGACGCGCGTTTGCTGAAGAGCGGCAGCCTGATGTACTGACAGAAGGTTTATATTCTTACCGCAGGCACGGTGAAAAGCACGCATGGAATCCCGAGATTATTGCGCTTCTCCAGTGGAGCACACGAACGGGAGACAGAGACATCTTTAGAACTTATACTGAAAAGGCCAATGATAATGCAGCCCGCCCTTTGTTCATAAGAGATCTGTTTAAGATCAGGAAGAATAAGATTCCCATTGACGAGGTTGAGCCTGCTGAGAATATAATGAAAAGATTTGTGACGGGAGCTATGTCCTATGGATCCATCAGCAAAGAAGCTCATGAATGCCTGGCAATTGCCATGAATCGCATTGGCGGACGAAGCAATACCGGTGAAGGGGGCGAGGACCCGTCCAGGTTTAAGCAGCGTGAGGATGGAGACAGCGCCAGAAGTGCTATCAAACAGGTAGCCAGCGGACGGTTCGGTGTAACAACAGAATACCTTGTCAATGCAGATGAGATACAGATAAAAATTGCCCAGGGAGCAAAACCCGGAGAAGGCGGACAATTGCCAGGGCATAAAGTTGACAGGATCATCGCGAAAACCCGGTACTCAATTCCGGGAATAACCCTGATATCGCCACCTCCTCATCATGATATTTATTCTATTGAAGACCTTGCACAATTGATTTTCGATCTGAGGAATGTCAATCCCCGCGCCAGGATAAGTGTAAAACTGGTTTCTGAAACAGGTGTGGGAACAATTGCTGCAGGAGTTACTAAAGCCGGCGCTGATCTGATTACAATTTCAGGTTTCGAAGGGGGCACGGGTGCATCACCTGCTTCATCTATAAAACATGCCGGACTGCCGCTTGAGCTTGGTCTGGCTGAAACACAGCAGACTCTGGTAATGAATAACCTTCGCCGGAAAGTCATGCTGCAGGCAGATGGTCAGATAAAAACCGGAAGGGATGTGATTATTATGGCAATGCTTGGCGCTGAGGAATACGGATTTGCTACAGCTGCCCTGGTCGTTCTTGGCTGCGTAATGATGCGGAAATGTCATCTGAACACCTGTCCTACCGGTGTGGCTACGCAGAACCCGGAGCTCAGAAGACGGTTCATGGGTAAGGCTGAATATCTTGTTACCTTTTTCCGGTTTCTCGCGGAAGATGTCCGTGAACATCTTGCAGAGGCTGGATTCAGAAGACTTGATGAAATTATCGGTCGCAGTGACCTACTTGAACGGGATCCGGAGGTGAATCACTGGAAAATAAAAAATATTGATCTCTCGCTGCTGCTCCGCGTACCAGACGAAGCACTCGTGAATCCGATACACTGTACCGAAAAGAATGTAAATAAATTAGGAGAGGTTCTTGACTCAGGCCTGCTTGATGAAGCAGAAAAAGCTATCTCAGAGAAGAGGCCTGTAGAGATCTTCAGGCCAATACGGAATACTGACAGGTCTGTCGGGGCCATGCTGTCAGGCAGAATAGCTTCATTATACGGCTCTGCCGGCCTGCCTGAAGGGACCATTAAGTGCAGGTTCAATGGTTCCGCAGGTCAGAGTTTCGGAGCCTTCCTCTCAGGCGGAATAGAATTTTATCTGGAAGGTGAGTCCAATGACTATCTTGGCAAAGGTCTTTCGGGCGGACGAATTATTGTCGTACCTCCACGGGGCTCTGTATTCGAGGCTGACAGGAATATAATAATAGGGAACACTGTTCTTTATGGTGCAACCGGCGGAGAAACATTTATTTCAGGTATCGCCGGGGAGAGGTTTGCTGTGCGCAACAGCGGTGCCATTGCCGTTGTGGAAGGCACCGGCAACCACTGCTGTGAATATATGACCGGAGGACGGGTTGTTGTGCTCGGGAAAACAGGCAGCAACTTTGCTGCAGGTATGAGTGGCGGGATAGCTTATGTCTTTAATGCAGATGGAGATTTTGACTATTACTGTAATATGGGCATGGTCGAGTTGTCACTTGTTGAAGATTACAGCGACGTCAGCGAACTTACAGCCCTGATATCAAACCATTACCGGTACACAGGCAGTAAAAAAGCAAAAATGATCCTTGATGAACCGGCTAAGTTTATCTCTAAGTTCATCAAGGTCACTCCTTATGATTATAAGAAAGTACTTGAGGAGCAGAAACTTGAGGAGATCAGAAGGAAGCTGGCAAACGTGGAAATGGATGTGGAAATGGGTACAGGCTATTAAACATTAAAGATAAAACGATGGGTGACGCAACAGGATTCTTAAAGATAAAAAGGAAGGAAGCAGGAAATAGACCAGTTGTCGAGAGGATATGCGACTTCAGCGAGGTTGAACAGATACTTAATAGCGAGGACCGCATTCTTCAGGCTGCCAGATGCATGGATTGCGGAGTACCTTTTTGCCATTGGAACTGTCCTGCCGATAATTTAATTCCTGAATGGAATGATCTTCTGTTCAGAGGAGACTGGAAAGCTGCTTACAGGAGACTTAGTGCTACAAATAATTTCCCTGAGTTTACAGGAAGGATTTGCCCTGCACCTTGCGAACACAGCTGCGTTCTGAATATTCATGCGGAGAGTGTAACAATAAGGGAAAATGAAGTCGCTATTGTTGAAAAAGCGTTTTCTGAAGGATATATTAAACCATCTCCACCCGCAATCAGAACAGGTAAAAGAATTGCCGTAATTGGAAGTGGCCCCTCAGGTATGGCGGCGGCTGATTTGCTAAACAAAGCAGGACATGAAGTGACTCTTTTCGAAAAGGAAGCCAGAGCCGGAGGACTACTCAGATATGGTGTTCCGGATTTCAAGCTAAGTAAAACAGTTATTGACAGGCGGCTGGAATTAATGGTGAAAGAAGGTGTGATTATCAGGACCAATATGAATATTGGGATCGATATTTCAATTCAGGATATTGTAAATAAATATGATGCCTTATGTATTGCAATTGGTGCGGTAATGCCTCGTGACCTTAAGGTAGAAGGCAGGACTCTTAATGGCATCCATTTCGCTCTTGATTTTCTTATTGCACAAAACAAAATCAACGGAGGTGAATCTGTCGACATTGCAGAGACTTTAAATGCAAAAGAGAAAAGAGTGGTGGTAATAGGAGGAGGAGACACCGGCTCTGACTGCGTGGGAACGGCAATACGCCAGAAAGCTTCAGGTGTAACCCAGATTGAGATTTTGCCAAAGCCGCCCGTGGTCAGAACTTCTGACAATCCATGGCCATTCTATAGCAGAGTAATGAAGACAACAACATCGCATGAAGAGGGATGCGAAAGGATCTGGTCTGTATCTGCAGTGAGATTTACCGGAACTGAAGGCAAGGTAAGTGGAGTGGAGATTGAAGATGTGGAATGGCAAATGACAGAAGCAGGATATTCAATGAACATTATTCCTGGTACCCGCAGAGTAATTGAAGCTGATCTCGTGCTATTGGCACTTGGGTTTGTTCACCCGGTCACTGATGGATTGGTCAATGAACTATGTCTGGAACTCGATGCCAGAAAAAATATCAAAACGGACAAAAGTCATTCAACCAGCATCCCAAAAGTGTTTGCTGCAGGAGATGCTGTAAACGGAGCCAGTCTTGTTGTTCGGGCGATAGCCTCAGGCAGGGGCGCGGCAATAGAGATAGACCGGTTTCTGAGGGTGTCCACGGTTAATGGCACAGGCTAAATTTATAAGCTCCTGTCAGATAGCTTTAAATAGTTATATTTAAGTCTTAATTTATTTTCTTGTTTCATGCATAGGCATGGAGAATTTAGCGCAGAGCAGAGGGCAGGGCGAAGGCAATTGGAAGTAGGGACATGAAGACAATTAGGATTCTCATGGTATCAGTGATTTTAATTGCTGGCATTGCCGCTGATGTTTCAGGTCAGACTAAAAGCCCTAAACGTGGTATTTGCGGCGATGCTTCACCTCAGGATCTGGCTGTGATGGCTCCCTCGGTCACATGGCATTACGACTGGGGAG
>Ga0208980_10001914_pt1 | contig 12626 bp, 7 predicted proteins | sample WetSurMetagenome_3_FD_187993 | JGI IMG/M metagenome (GOLD analysis project Ga0208980, IMG submission 187993) | Wetland microbial communities from Twitchell Island in the Sacramento Delta, sample from surface sediment Aug2011 Site A1 Bulk (version 2) | ecosystem: Environmental > Aquatic > Marine...
AGCAGGGGTAAAGTTTGATTGCTGACATTCCCGGTGTCTCCAGCCCCCAAGGGTGGCCCATCGAATCAAACGCCTTCTCCTCTATGGCCTCACCCCAGTTATAGGCGTGATAAAAGCCCATCGTGCCTTCGAGGGCATTGGGGTTGGCTGTAAACCCGACCTGCGCCAACTGGGCGGCAAAGAGTCCGCGTTCAGCTGCCATGCCTGCGTGCAGCGGTTTAGCCAGCGAACCGAAGTTCAGCGCCAAACCGCTGGCCATGGATGCAGCGAGCCCCAGGGCCATGCGAGTCCGCCCTGCATCGAGACCCATCAGTTTCGCACAACCGGCAGCGGCCCCGAAGACTCCGAAAAGGGATGTTCCGTGCCAGCCGGCCTTCATCCAGAACGGTGTGATGGCTTCGCCTACCCGAAGGGCCACTTCGTGCCCGATAACGAAGCCGGACAGCAACTGCCCACCCGAAAGGCCACGAGCCTCTGCGGCTGCCAGCACGGCCGGAAAAATGGAGGCGAAAAGATGGCTGCGTACCTTAGGGCATGTTTCATCGTAGTCCAAGACATGGCCGACAGTTCCATTGATCACCGCCGCATGGTTCTCGCTTGTCCTGTTTGTTCGCCCGATCAGGGAACTCTGCTGACGAGCACCATGGCCGAGAATCTGTTCGCACATTTCCTGCAGAGGCCCACCGAACTGGAACCGACCGGCCAGGGCAACGAACAGCCAGTCCATGATACTTGCTTTGGCTTGCCTCAAAGCCGCATCAGGGATATCCGAATATTTTGTCGTCGCCACGAAGTTAGCAATGTGTTCACTGATCTCCATCCTGCACCTCTCTTCTGCTGCAGTGAAGAATTCCCTTGTCCAGCCGGACATCCTTCACCGATCGCTGCAACTTGACAGATCCCGCTATTTCATGGCCAAACAGATCGCGTCGCCTGCGGCCGTAGTTGTGAGACTCCCTCCCAGATCGCGCGTTACCTGTTTTGCGGCTATAGTCTGAATAACAGCACTCTCCATCCCCTTCGCGGCCTCCGGATAGCCGATATAATCCAGCATGAGGCCGGCAGACAGGATCGCCCCTATTGGGTTCGTAACATTCTTGCCCGCGTATTTCGGAGCACTACCGTGCACAGGTTCGAAAAGAGATACCTTGCCCGGATGAATGTTCCCAGAAGAGGCCATCCCCAGTCCCCCCTGTAGTGCCGCACCCAAATCAGTAATGATATCCCCGAACATGTTGTTCGTCACGATCACTTCATACTGATCGGGCTTGAGCACCATCCACATGGTGACCGCATCCACAAATTGGGTATTAGCCTCTATGTCAGGGTAGCGCCTTGCAATTTCGGCGAAGGCCCGCTGCCACAGATCATGCCCGTAGCGCATTATGTTCGACTTATCGGCCATCGTAACCCGTTTGCGCCCGGCCTTTTTGGCATACTCAAACGCAGCGACGATAATGCGTTCAACTCCGACGCGGGTATTCAAATCCTCCTGAATTGCAACCTCGTCATGTGTCCCTTTTTTGAATATGCCTCCTATTTTGACGTACATCCCCTCCGTATTCTCCCGAAAAATCACAAAATCAATATCCTTAGTGCTCCGCCCCTTCAGGGGAGTGATGCTCGCGTCCAGGAGTTTTATAGGTCGGAAGTTAATATAGAGGTCCAATCCAAAACGCATCCCCAACAGAATATCATCCGCGTGTTTCATGTCGGGCACGCGAGGATCGCCGAATGCTCCAACATAAATCGCGTCATACTCTTTGCGGAACATATCCAACGCCCCTTCGGGCATCGTGACCCCTTCCTTGAGGTACTTGTCCGCACTCCAGTCAAAGTGAGTCATCTCCAGATTGAAGCCGTAAACTTCCTGCGCTCTTTTCAGGGCCTTTACCGCTTCCCGTGTCACATCAACGCCTATACCGTCACCAGGAATAACAGCAATATGTTTCACCGCGCCCCCCCTAACCTTTCACTTTCTGTAATTTGTTTCTTAAGTAGTTCGATGTACCACCCATCTTCAGCACACCCTTGTCAAAGTCCGAAACCTCAATCCGTGTTTCAAACTCAATGTTCTTGTTGGCCACTCTTACCTTGACTTCGCCTTTATCAACTTGGCCATGGGCGTCATCGATCTGAAGCCTATCATCCATATCTATTTTCTCGTAATCCTTCTTGTCCTTGAATAAAAGGGGGAGGATTCCATAAGTTATCAGGTTTTCCTTGTGAATCCTCGCAAAGGATTTGGCCACGACCGCTTCAACCCCCAGGAACATCGGCAACAGGGCGGCATGTTCTCTGCTGGAGCCTTGCCCGTAATTTTCCCCGCCCACGATCACCGAATTTCTTAATCTCTTAGCCTTTTCAACAAACGTGTCATTGACGTAGCAATCATTGGCATAGCAAAAGGTGTATTCTGCAAATTTCGGGATGTTTGAGATGTATTTAAGGATTTCCGCCCCGGCCGGAATAATATCTTCGGAGGTGATGTTGTCGCCCAGTTTAATGACTACGGTCGCGTCAATCGTCTCTTTCAACGGGCCTCTTTCCGGCAGAGGTACAATATTTTCCCCTCTCACGATTTGGATCTTCTTGTTATCTTCTATCTCATCCGGAGCAGAGATCATGCTGTCGTCCACGATGTAGTTCGCGGGCTCGCGGCACTCCACCAGGATATTGACATCAACGATGTCTCTGGGATCGGTTATTCTGCCCTTCAGGGCTGTCGCGGCAGCCGTTTCCGGGCTCACCAAATACACAAACGCGTCGTTCGTGCCGCTCCTGCCTTTGAAATTGCGGTTGGATGTCCTAACACAGACTCCGTTAATCGGCGGCACTTGGCCCATTCCGATGCATGGCCCGCAGGCGCATTCAAGTATTCGTGCTCCCGCTGCCACAAGGTCCGCCAACAGGCCGTCTCGGATAAGGTGCTGCAACACCTGCCTGGACCCAGCCGCCACGGTCAAGTCAATGTCTTTGTGAACTTTTTGGCCTTTCAGTATCCTTGCCGCTTTCGCTATATCCGAGTAAGAAGAGTTGGTACAGCTCCCGATGAACACTGAATTGGGTTTGATATGACCAACTTCTTTTACTTTTACCACCAGATCGGGCATATGCGGCTTTGCCACTAACGGTTCAAGCGCGTCAGTATTGATTTCTTGGACTTTGTCGTACTCAGCATCACGATCCGGCAACAGCTCCACCCAATCCCCCTCCCGACCTTGCGCCTTCAGAAAATCATAAGTCCTTTGATCGCTCGGGAAGATGCCTGCTGTGGCGCCCATCTCAATGCTCATGTTGGTGATGGTTGCTCTCTGCGGTATGGAAAGCGATTTGATTCCTTCGCCGGTGTATTCAACGATGTAGCCGGTTCCTCCCTTGACCGATAAGACCCTCAGTGCCTCCAGTGCGATATCTTTTGCCGATACTCCCGGTTTGAGAGATCCGGTCAGCTTGATGTTTAACACTTTGGGTGTCGTTAGTTTGAGCCCTTCTCCCACCATACTTTTCGCAACACTCAATCCCCCGCTGCCGATGGCGAGCATTCCCAAAGCCCCCGCTGTCGGCGTGTGACTGTCACCGCCAAGCAGCACTTTTCCGGGCTTGCCAAATCTCTGGAGATGTAACGTGTGGCAGATACCGTTTCCCGGCTTTGAAAAATATATGCCAAATCTCTGGGCCACGGTCTTAAGGTACAAATGGTCGTCTGCATTTTCCGTTGAAGTGGCCAGGGTGTTGTGGTCGCAATAAAAAACGGATGTTTCAGTGCTGACCTTGTCGGCCTGGACGCTTTCCAGTATGAGACCTGCCATGATCCCCGTCAAGTCGTGGCCTAAGGTTTGATCGACCTTAATCGTGATTTGCTGATTCGGTGCCATCTCGCCTTGCAACAGATGGCTGAGGATAATTTTGTTCGTAACACTTAGTCCCACAGGTAGCCCTCCCATCGCCATTTTATTTCGCTTCTGAATTGGATAGATCCGGCCCGTCTCACTTTGTTTTCTCCGCCCACAGTGTTTTCAAGTTCTCCGCCCCAGCCTTTTTCTTCTTGAGGGAGGCTTTCTTGAGCCTTTCCAGGCTACCTTCGGGTACATCCCTGAACTCCAGCACTCCCTTGCTTTTTGCGAGCGCCATAAGCTTCTGTCCTGCTTCTGTCCTCACAATGACCTGATTCCAGAGCCGCGCCTCTTCCCACCCTTGAGGGAGTCTGGCCGATCCTACCGAGATGTCGCTGAACTCCGCCGTCATATCCGAACACGAGTGACAGGCGGGGCGGACGCACTTCTGGACCTCATCCAAGGAAATACTCACCTTGCCCTCTTTGGTGAACACGTCGAGCGAATTGTACCTGCTTGGGGGAATATCCATTCCGATGATCGAATCCACATCCTTGATCTTCCCGGCCAGCAACTCCTTCAAGGCCGATGAGGTGAAAGCCCACCCGCAGAACAGGCCTATCACCAGGCGAAGTTTCTTGCTGTTCTCCCTTACCCTTGAGTTATGACTGTTTCTCATTTTGGCTAAGGCCAGGGCCTGGCACGGAGTAACCACAATGCCGATAGACGCCACTTCTCCCTTGACGAGTTCATTGAAGGCAGCCACGTTCGGTGAGACCACGAAGCGGCTTTTGCTGGATTTTCCGGCCTGGTCCAGCCGGGTGACCGTCACCCCGGCAGGAAGCAAGGGCTCCTCCGCCCCGGACAGAATCGCTGCGTCAATCAGACCTTCCTTCAACGCCAGGTCTATGAGAGCGGTCACCGTCCCACCATGTTGTGCGTTCTTGCGTATTTTTTCATCGGCAGCCCTGGTGACATAGAATGCCTTGATGGCCCCTGCTTCGGGGGTAACGTCCCGCTCATTAAAGAGGAGTCTTCTTATCTCTAACAGGTCCGTGGGCATTCGTGGACAAACATCCAGGCATCCTCCATCCATCTTGCTGCACGCATCCCGCACGACAACCCGGTCGTTGTGGGAGATGAAGTAGGGGCACAAGTTCACGCACGCCCCACAGTGCGTGCAAAGGCCGGTATCAATGACCCGCTCTCGTAACGATTCTGTTGCACCACTCAGTTTCATAAGATGTTCCCATCCTGTCGATTTCTTGGCATTGATTTAAACCGGGACCGAGTACAGCGACGATTCTCGGTCCCTATTTCCGCCCAGTTATAGACCCCAACCCCAGATCAAAAGCTTTTAAGTTGATCGTCTGCTTATCGCCCTTGAAGGTCGCCTTCAACTGATGTTCCACTTTGCTCTTGTCTAGCGGCAAAAGCCCCGTCCCAAGCAGGGCCCCAGTCATCACAATATTCGTCAAGAGAGGGTTGCCGAGCCCCAGGGCAACTTCAGAAGCATTGATGTACCAGGCCCTCTTCGAAAGCTGAGCCATGCAAGCCGCAATCGTGTCTGAGGCCGGGTACTCAGCTTCGCCCACTGCGACCTCCAGAGACCGGATAGGGCGCGTATTCGTCACGACGTAAGACCCAGCATATCCGTAGGTTGTGAGCATCCTTAGCGCCTCACTCGGTTCCAAACCCAGGACGATATCGGCCTTCCCTTTAGGGGTGACAGGACTGTAGGGTATCCTTTCCCTGGAAATCCTCACATGGCTCGCCACTGAACCCCCCCGTTGGGTGGCACCGTAGGTTTCCCCGATCGTGACGGTGTAACCCTCGTTCATGAACGCCTCGCCAAGCAGTCGAGAGATCAGGATGTTTCCCTGTCCACCGACCCCCGTGATAATCAAGTTGATCAGCCCTTTGTCTGCAAAGCTCATTGTACCGCCTCCCCAACGATCGCAGATTGCGGACAGACGCTTAGACACACGCCGCATCCGGTGCAGACCGCTTCGTCGATCTTAGCCTTTCCGGAGTCTTTGTCCCAGATGAGGCCCGGACACTTGAAGACCCTGGTGCAATACTTGTTGCAGCCGCAGCTATCGCCTAAGCACTTGTCGGCAGCGATACGCACTCTGGAAATGGGACCAGGCTGCTTACTCGCTCTGATGAGCGCGCATTCTCTCCGGCTTATGACGACCCGCGTTTTTCCTTTTCTGGCCAAAACGCCGAGAAAGGTCTTTCTCGTGGCCTCAATGTCATACGGGTCAACAACGTCCACGGCTATGCCAAGCGCCTCGCACAGCTTTTCAATGCTGATTCTCGGTCTGGCCTCTCCAGCGGCATCCGTGTCACTCCCCGGATGAGGTTGAAATCCGGTCATAGCGGTCCCTGCATTGTCTAATACCACCAGGATCACGTCCGCCTCACTGTGCACGGCATTGAGAAGAGCCGGAATCACAGCGTGGAAGAAAGTTGAGTCTCCAGCCATGGCTACCACAGGCTGTTCAAAATGAAAGCCATCCAGCTTACCAAGACCGGAAGCGACTCCCATTCCAGATCCCATGGCGTGGACTGTCTTGACCTGCGCAAAACCTGTGGGAAGAACTCCCATGGCATAGCACCCAATGTCTCCAGTTACGACGCCGTCACCGCCGGCCATCCTCAAGGCATCCTTCAGTGCCCAATATGTTGCCCTGTGAGGGCAGCCTGGGCACAGTTGCGATGTCCTGGGGGGCACGCAGGTTTTTTCCACTTCTTGGGCTTTCTTCTCGTATGCCGCATCCCTCGCAGTGAAGTTGATGGACATAATCGTTGCGATCGCCTGCATCACGAGGTCAACGTTGAGTTCACCGTAAGGTTTTGTGTGACCCGATGACTTTCCGAAGAAGGTGAAGCGCATCCCGGTCATGTTGTCTGCGATGAATTCCTTAAGGTTCGCCTCGAGAAAGGGATCCACCTCCTCCACAGCCAGTATCTTTTCGGCTCGTGACAGCTGCGTCCGCAGGAACTGCTCCGGCAGGGGCCAGGTCGTACCAAGCTTCAGAACACCGACCGCCTTGCCCAGGGAGAGGGTTCTCACCGCTTCCATGGAATAAAGCCATCCGCTGCCGCTGGCAACGATCAGTAACTCGGGTGTTTCCGGCCCTAGGTAAGAATTGAAGGGTGAAGCTTCAAAGAGGTCCACAATTTTCTTTCGTTTTTCGTGCATGATCTGGTGAAGCTTCGGAGCCATTCCACCGATGCCAGCGTAGTATTTTGAGGTGTCAAAACGCGCGCGCTTCTCAACAGCCGGTAGTTCGCCCAGCACCACATTGCCCCGGGCGTGGGATATCCTGGTCACAGTTCGGACCATGCATACATTCGAAATCTCCTCCGATAGCTCGAAGGCCCACTTCGTCATGTCCTTGGCTTCCTGAAAGGTGGCCGGCTCAAGAAGCGGCAGGTCCAATATCTTGGCGATGTGCCGTGAATCCTGTTCGTTCGTGCTGGATAACCCACCCGGATCATCACCGACCATCAGGACCATTCCCTTGTTGACCCCGGTTAGGGCGAGATTCGCCAGAAAATCAAGCGCCACATTCAGCCCATTCTGCTTCATGGCCGTGATCGCTCTCACACCCGAGAGAGCGGCCGCAGCGGCAACTTCAACAGCGACCTTCTCGTTAATGGACCACTCGACGTACAGATTCAATTTCTTTGCCACCTTTGCCAGGGTCGCGATGACCTCCGAGGAAGGTGTACCTGGATAGGCTGTGGCAACGCCTATCCCCGCTTCAATGGCTCCCCGCGCTATCGCCTCATTCCCCATAAGGAGCTGTAGGCTCCCAAATTTGTCTGCATTAATACCCATCGTTCTTTTTCCCTCCGCTCTGTTTAAGACGTCGCCTGCGAAGTTCGTTCCCGAAAACAATACTCCCTCTTCCACTCATCCCTAATCATTTATGCCGAGGGATTCAGGGAAATAGCCCAGAGATCGTGATATCTCCATTCCAGTCTTGACCAGCTCCGGCAGCAGCGTTTTCATCCTTTTATAAACATCCTTTGCATCGCCCGACAGACTCATGGCCCCTTCAAGGTCTCCATCCGAGCCGAAGACGGGAACCCCGATACAGGCCAGACCTAAAAGATTCTCTTCACGATCCATGGAGTATCTTCTGCGCCGGGTCTCCTCAATTTCCTTTAGCAACGCTTTCTTTTGTGTGATGGTGTTGGCGGTGAGTGGCTTGAGGTTGACTCGATCGATGTACCCCTGTAATTCCCGGGGTCCAAGATAGGCAAGCATAGCCTTGCCCAGTGCTGAGCAATAGGCGGGGATCCGAGGCCCAATCTGGTGAGCGAAAAGGAGGTGAGACCGGGGCTCGATATTCACCGTGAGAAGAGCGGAATCCAAGTTCCAGATTGCGATTCGTGAAACCAGTCCCGTCTGTTTCGCAAGCTGGTAAGCCAAGCCAGCCCCTCTCTGATTGATGTCCAGACTCCCCGCAAGAACACTCCCGAGCTCATAGATCTTCAGCCCCAGCCTGTACTTTCGGGATTGCGGGTCCTGCTGGAGAAATCCTTGATTCTTGAGCGTGCGGACCAGGCCATGAACGGTCGGTTTGGGAAGGCCCAGAGCCCTGCTGAACTCCGTAATCCCGATGCGGGTAGAGCCGTGAGTGAAGAGGCAAATGAGACTCAATGCTCGATTAACCGATTGAATCCCTGTTTCACGATCCATAAAGGATTCCCGTCCCAAACCAGAGCGACGTTTGCCACAAGACCCTAGAGGAACAACTTATTGCTTATTGATCTATGTTTTACAATGTCGAACACATATCGATAATGCCGAACCCACTGTACAGGGATCTTCTGTCTTGTCAAGTTAAATTTCCACCTGGAGCTTCCTGAGTTTTTTCTGTCATTATCCGCTGCTATTCACAATGATATAGGAAGTGTGATCTTGCATGTTGACTTGGCGCGATTTTAAAAACTTTACTCACTTTTTTCGGTCGATACGGTGGAACACAATGGAATGACGGGAGATCAAGATGTCATGACCAAACAGTTCACGACCTCCGCGGTTATCAAAGGTCAGAGCTCAAAATTCTCGACAATAGTTTCCAGGGAGTTGCCCTAGCCCAGCTTAAATCGGTACATCAGATGATCTCAAGCATACAGGCGGCAAAGAAGACCAGGTTCCCCAAAATGAGCTGTTCCCTCAACAAACCCATTGCTGCCCTTAGGATAGAGAATCGTTTATCGAGAAACCTTGATGCGAGGGGCTTCCCCGATGAGGTTGGTCAGCAGATATGCCGGTTGGCGAGCAGGAAAGTCCTTGTCGATACGCTTATCGCTATCGATCCGAGGGACTGGCCAAAGAAGCGTTCCTTCAAGATGGAGTGTCTGTCCTAAGGAGCGTCGAAACAATGGCGGAGCCTGGTGACTCCGCCATTGTTCTTTGAGATACGAAACGTGTTACCAAGATGTTAAATTCTTGAGCTTTTCATCCCAGAATTTCTTGTGCTCTTCTCTCCAATTTGGCCCGCTAAATTTCTCGCTTGTATCAAAAAAAGAGTTGAGCCTCTCGAACCACCTGACCCACGGATTTTTGTTTTTTTCTCTCGCCTCGATAACGTCTGCGACGAACACATCGATCTTGCTTATTTCCGCTTTAGGAACATAATACGAAGCCCCCTCTTCGGCAGACTTCTTCAACGTTTCTTTGTCTAGAGCGTGGGCAGTGAGCATTAGAGCTGGAATGCCCTTTTGTTTTGCAGCCTGGAGAAGTTCGAATCCGTTAACGCCCATAATGTCGAGGACTACAGCGTCATAATACTCTGTTTCGAGGAACTTCTTTGCCACTTCGAACGTAGTGGCGCGGTCAATCATGCAGGCACTCAGAAGATCGGTCAAAATATCAAGGATATCGGGCTCGTCATCTACTATCAGCACTCTTTTTCCCTGAAGCACGGTTTTTGTTTCCATTTTACATCTCCTTTTGAAAACTCGGGCATATCTTATGAATAATAGTTTCCGAGTCTCCTCGAAAGATTTCTTTTTCTTAGGCAATCATACTATATACCCCATTGTGTGTATGTCAATTGAGTGCGGGGTCAGTGGGTTACAAGCTAGATCAACTCAAGATAAAACCGGCAGGTCTCAGTGAGCAATTTGGAGATGATCTGGCAAAATATGAGTGTCTTTTCTCGCCGGATAAAGCTGACTATCGAACAGACAAACAGCCGGAGTGACGGTTATGATTACAACCTTAGTCGTGAAGTCGAAAGCGGTTTTACTATCCTCCGCTGAGGTCCAGTTTCATCGTCTATAGGAAAGAAATAATGGCTGGCCCGCTGAGAAAGTGATCAACCATTAATATCGCGTGACACTTTTGTGACATAAATTATTTTTTCTACCTATTTACCTTCTATTCTTTCTACGCCCGCCCCTAGGGATATCAAACAGCTAAGGGGTTCCAGTATGTCACCGGAACCCCTTGCCCTGCCTCTTAGTCAATTGGCCGAAAGTTCGTATCCTTCCAGACCCACCAGTAACAGCAAGGGGGTGCGTAGGGCGAAACTTCAACACATTATCGCCCTTTTAGGGCTTCCAAATGAGGTTTCCATAGGTCACCTTTTCAATTTCGACTGCCCAGAGACTATGGTTTTTTCATCAGGACTTGTGAGATTACAGGATACTCCAGACGCCCACCCATCTGATTCTACCCGGGCACCTCAACTCCCAGTATATCCTGAACAGGCGGGTTTCCCTTGTCTCATCGCCACGTGATTTCCCTCAATCCTTTGCTTTCCTTTGACAAATAGCGTCCAGTCATAGTACCTACAGCTGTATGTCCCCCCGAGCCAGAAATCAAAAAGGGGCCATCCACTTTGGCCCCTTTTTGATTTCTGATTCCTGGTTGCAGCAAGAACTGGTCGTGAGCTTGTCCGCCTCATACGAAATCCTTTGACAAGAATGTTCTTTGGAGTATCATACTTACCGGCTCCAGAAGAATTGGTTTTTCTATTGAATCTCGTGTATTGGGTGGTCAGGTTTGGAGGAGAAAGGCCCCTTTCGGTACCTTTCCTTGGAGTCTATCAAGATTTATGTCGGTTTTTATTTTCTCCTAAGGTCCTGGAAAAACGAAATCCGAGACCCTCACCAACACAGCTAATCCGGACGGTATATGGAGAGAAAGCAAAAACCCGCCGTTCGCTTCTTGGTTAGACCTAACTTTATCCCCGCGACAAACCCGCCTTATTCATATCGGCCCTCTTTTCGTGGTCTGTTACTGCCTTTTCTGTTGTTTGTTCAGGTGCCAGATCCGCACACAAAATACCGACGAAGTTTCGTTCGCTTTCGGATAATGGGGTAACGTCTTTTTTCTACATAGCAAAGTACGGTACAAATAAACCCTCTGACTCAGGGAAAGGAGAATGGACATGGCCCAAGCAAAAGGCAAACCGAAGTCTTTTGTCGCCCGGCTTGAGAAGGCTCCAACAGGAATGAAAGGTCTGGACGAAATCACAAATGGCGGGCTGCCCAGGGGTCGCCCGACGCTGGTCTGCGGTGCTGCCGGATGCGGCAAGACTCTCTTTGCCATGGAGTTTCTTGTGAGAGGTGCTACCCAGTTCAATGAGCCGGGGGTCTTCATGTCCTTTGAGGAGACGGCCGAGGAACTGACCAACAATGTGGCCTCTCTCGGTTTTGATCTGAATCGCCTTTGTGCATCCAAACGACTCCTGATCGACCATGTCCGCGTTGAGAGAAGCGAGATCGAGGAAACCGGGGAATACGACCTCGAAGGCCTCTTCATCCGTCTGGAACATGCGATTAATTCGATTGGGGCAAAAAGGGTTGCCCTCGACACGGTCGAATCTCTCTTCGCAGCATTGCCCAACCCCCTCATCCTCCGAGCCGAACTGCGCCGGCTCTTTCGGTGGCTTAAAGACAAAGGCATGACGGCCATCATTACCAGTGAAAAGGGAGACAATACGCTGACTCGCCACGGTCTGGAAGAGTATGTCTCCGATTGCGTGATCTTTCTCGATCACCGGGTGACGGAACAGCTTTCCACCCGGCGGATGCGCATCGTCAAATACCGGGGCTCAACCCACGGGACGAACGAGTATCCATTCTTGATCGAAGAAAAAGGGATTTCCGTGCTGCCCATCACTTCCATTGGACTGAATCACCCGGTCAGTACCCGGAGGATTTCGACCGGTATCCCGCGCCTCGATACGATGCTCGGGGGAAAAGGATACTTCAGGGGAAGCACTATCCTTCTCTCCGGCACAGCCGGAACAGGGAAGACCAGCGTTGCTGCCTCGTTCATCGATGCTGCTTGCAGCCGCAGAGAGAGGTGTATCTTTTTTGCTTTTGAGGAATCTCCGGCACAGATTATCCGCAACATGCGCTCGATCGGGATAGATCTTGAGCCTTCGGTGGCGAAAGGGCTTCTAAAATTCCATGCGGAGCGGCCTTCGGTCAACGGTCTGGAAACCCACCTCCTGACGATGCACAAGATGATCAATGAGTTCAAACCGGCTGTGGTGGTCGTCGACCCGATCACAAACCTTATCAGCGCGGGGAACCCTGTCGATGTCAAATCGATGCTGACGCGCCTGATCGACTTTGTGAAGATGAATCAGATCACGACCATGTTCACCACGCTGACTTCCGCTGGAGGACCGCTCGAACAATCCGAAGTGGGCATCTCCTCCCTTGCCGATACCTGGCTTCTGCTTCGGGACATTGAGATCGGCGGGGAGCGCAACCGGGGGTTGTATCTTCTCAAATCCAGGGGAATGG
>Ga0208980_10001915_pt1 | contig 12625 bp, 9 predicted proteins | sample WetSurMetagenome_3_FD_187993 | JGI IMG/M metagenome (GOLD analysis project Ga0208980, IMG submission 187993) | Wetland microbial communities from Twitchell Island in the Sacramento Delta, sample from surface sediment Aug2011 Site A1 Bulk (version 2) | ecosystem: Environmental > Aquatic > Marine...
GGCGAACCGATTATCTTGAAATTAAATACCGATGTGTAGCTGTTCATTCTTCCGCCGGGATATACAGGAGCAACTCTCCAGTAATACTTTGTCAGCGGATTTGACGGGTTATAAGAATAAACAGAGTCTGTTTGAATCAAATTAACCAGTGTTGATTCAAAGGTTGAATCTGAAGAAATCTGCAGTCTATATCCCGAAGCAAGAAGCGCTTTTGTCCAAACAAGATTTACAGGAGGCTGAATACCCGTTGAGTTATTTGCCGGTGAAATTAGCATTGACAGTAAATTACCGTTCAGAGCGAATTCATGAGAACCGATGTTAACCGGACCGCTTGCGTTTCTCGGATAACCGTTATAATCGGTCGTTATACCAGTACCATTACCGTTTTTGTAAACGTATACAGCCCCATACTGTGCTGTATCGATGTTCAGATTGCCTGTTGATATATTTCTATGGCTTTTTCAGGTTGATTAACCCGGAAAGTCGTTCCCAGTGCATATAAACTATCAGCAACCAGCTTCTTCCCTTTTTGATCTTTTGACCATGACTTTAAATAATTAACGCCTGTAGTAAGGTTTTTTTCGCCAAAGATCTTTTCAAAACCTGATGCAGCCTTTTCTGCCATATCCTTTGCCTGTTCTGATTCGACAGTTTTGCCTTTTAGCTCCTTGCTGATGCTTTCTGTTATAAGATCATTGACAAATGCTTTCACAAACAGCCTGTGATCCTTAATCAGGGAGACAGCCAGCTGATCATCATTATTATTATATGCACCTCTTAGTTCTGCAGAAAACTCTGTCTGTGTAAGTTGTTGAGCCTGAAGAGATATAAAATCCGAAGCAGGAGTAATAATGAATAAAAATACAAGTAGAATAGATGATATTCCATCAGGGGGGGTTGGAAAAATTTTTGCTGCCATGACCGTTATTCTAAATATTTGACAGCCTCATGAATTATCATGATTGAGCTATTAAAGAAATCACTTTTCTGACTTTTTCGACAACATCAATGCCTTCTGAAGTTCATCTATTGCCCTGTCTTTCTCTCCAACTTCCGAGTAAAGTGAACCGAGCAATTCGTGTGGCAAAGCTGCATCCGTATTTAATATTGCGATAGTGTTGAATTCATTGATAGCATCCTGCAATAATCCGTTATTCAAATAATAAGCCCCGAGTAAAGAATGCAGGCTGCTGCTTTCGGGACTGCTTTTAAAAGTATCTTTGATCGCATTTTCATTCTTCTCAACTTCTTTGGATTGCTCAAGTGAAAGAACTGAGAACTGGTGATTGGCTGATTTGTCAGTATCAATAAGATATTCACCTTCCACATTCCAGAAATAGGATTGCCCGGATTCAAGTTCTTTTTCACTTTCAGGATATTTCAGCGAATTTCCCGAAACTTTCTTGCTCCAGACCAAACCATTGCTGTTGAAGAGATTAACCTTATAATTGTCATACGACTTCTTTGTGACCCATGAAAAAGAGGGCCTGTTTGTTTTTATCAAAGTGTTGTAGGGAGAGGTCAGAACAATCGTCTTGTCAGTATTGACTGATCTCAGATCGGCCAGGGCACCTGCATCATTCTTGGTTTCTCTTCTTGAAGAGAATGCTGAGAGATCCACCATCGTCGCAGTCGAAACGTTCTTTACATTTGTCGCCGTTTCTGTTGCCGGAGATTCTTTACCTGAAATTTTAATTGTACTGTTCGGACCGAGACTGATTAAGCTGCTGTTTGAAAAAAGTATCTTTACTTCAGATTTATCAGCGGTTTTAATTTCATCTCCCTGGAATAAATTTGTACCCCAACTAGCTTTAATAAAATCGCTCTTCCCGGATTTTTTTAAAAGAGTTTCACCATTGATCTCAGTGATTACGGCAACACATTTTAAAGATTGCTGGGCGCTGGAGTTTCTCAGACCAGAAAGCAAAAATACTGTTATTAAAAGGATTAGACCCGTTTTAGATTGCATAGGATATCTTAATATTTAGATTTATTCAGGCATTCATGTTTACTTATAACTGAACGAAATCCGGAAAATTTAACGATCGGAAGAATCCTTAAACAAATATAGACCAGCTAATATTGAAAGTCAAGTTTTTTTTATGAACCGGTTATTTTTTTATATGAATGTGATTTTTGGGGGATGAATGCCCATTCTTTACCTTATCCGCCATTCCTTTTTTAACATTTTTGAACCGGACTGCCCTTCAGCATATTCAAGAGAACTTATAAAATCTGATAGTGATGGAAAATTTAATGTCAGAACTGAAGAAACATTTATTTTTGCTTTGTGTTCCAGTCTTTCGTAACTTTATCACAATGAACGACTAACATGGCGAGTCTAATTCCGGGCTTTGAGTATGATATCTTCATCAGCTACCGTCAGAAAGATAACAAAGGCGACAGGTGGGTAAGTGAGTTTGTTGAAGCTCTGAAAATAGAACTTGAATCCACTTTTAAGGAAGAGGTAAGTGTTTATTTTGATATAAATCCTCATGACGGTCTTTTAGAAACTGATGATGTAGATGCTTCCCTTAAAGAAAAATTAAAATGTCTGGTATTTGTTCCGGTTATTTCGAGGACTTATTGTGATCCAAAATCATTTGCATGGGAGCATGAATTTAAAGCATTTATTGAAACGGGTGCCAGGGATGAATTCGGATTAAAGATCAACCTGTCTAACGGAAATGTGGCAAGCAGAGTGCTTCCTGTGCGCATTCATGATCTTGATGCTGCAGATACTGAACTTTGTGAATCTTTGCTTGGAACCGTTTTAAGGGGAGTGGACTTTGTATATAAATCGCCCGGAGTCAACAGACCGCTCAGGGCCAATGAAGATCATCCTCAGGACAATCTTAACAAAACTTATTATCGCGATCAGGTCAATAAAGTGGCAAATGCCATTAAAGAAATTATTACAGCAATTAGATACAATGACAGACCACATGTTGAAGCAAGAACAAAAGAGAATACGGCGAATTCTGTAAAAATTGAAAACCTGACATCAAAAATCATAATTGCATCTTTTTTGATTCTTGCTGTTACAGCTCTTGGATATTTCTTCATTCCTAAACTTTTCAAATCCCCGAAACCTCTCGATAAATCAATCGCAGTATTGCCTTTCATTAACGACAGTCCCGATCAGGAAAATGCTTATTTTATTAACGGGATCATGGATGAGATTCTCGACGATCTTAAAAAGATCGGAGATTTCAGAGTTATATCACGTACATCTGTTGAACATTTCAGAGGCAATTCAAAACCGACTCTTCCGGAAATAGCAAAAAAACTAAAGGTGAATTATATTGTAGAAGGAAGTGGGCAAAAATATGGCAATAAGTTCATTCTTCATGTAAAATTAATTGCTGCTGAAAAGGAAAATCATCTCTGGGTCAAATCCTATGAACAGGAAATAAATGAAACGAACGATATTATAACTATACAAAGCCAGATTGCACAGTCGATTGCATTCGAACTGAAAGCAACAATAACCCCTGAAGAAAAACAACGTATTAATAAAATACCTACTCCTAACCTGAAAGCATACGATGCTTATCTGAAAGGACAATTCTTTTACGAAAAAAGCACGAACGAGGAAGATGAAAAAGCAGTCTTCTGGTTTAAGGAAGCTATCAGGCTGGATTCAACCTTCGCCCTGCCCTGGACATATCTTTCCATGTTCTATTGCAGGCTTACCTCAAATGCTGATTCACCCGAATTCAAGGAGGCTAAACGGACTTCTGAAAAAGCATTGGAGTTGGATCACAACTCGGGTATAGCAATTGTAAACATGGCTGAAATACTTGAGTCAGAGTATAATTTTGAAGGAGCCGAAGAAAAAATAAAATCGGCTCTGAAAATTGATCCTGATAATCCATATGTCTTAAGAAATGCAGGACGATTTTATACCAGGCTGGGAAAAAGGAAGGAGAGCATTTCATTATGCAACAGGTCATTAATGAATGATCCAAATAATCCGACCGCACTTGTGTACCTCACCCTGGCATATTTCTACTCTGACAGTTTAACCCAGGCAATGTCAATATTGAAGACGTATCACGAACTAGAATATAAAGGACTTTCGTGGTTGTATTATGAGATTCTTCTTGAGGAAGGTGATACAGGCAGAATAGTCAAAGAACCAAGTTTTGATGATGATGAAGATGCCCGGAATGTTGCCCTGGCTGCAGTAAACTTTGAAGCGGGTCATAAAAATGAGGCTGAATATTTATGCAGGCATCTCGCGGAAAAAAAGATTGACAATTATGCCTACTGGATTGCTTTTGCACATGCTTTTGGGGATGAGCCTGAGAAAGTATGTACATGGCTGGAAAGATCCTATGTTATGAAAGAAAAACGTCTTTCCTTCCTGGGAGTGGAACCAGCCTTTAAAAAATACAGGAATGAACCATGTATCAAAAAATTACTTAAAAAAATGAAATTCCCGGTTTAAGATAATGATAACTGGAAATTTAAAATATCAAACAGACAGGCTTGGTCAAAAATGTAAAACAAAAAAAGTAAAATTATGACTGCAAAAAATTTTCAACACGATTGGTCAACGGATGCCCATTCCCATGTGTTTCCATCTGTACCTGATGGACTGAATCCAGAGGTTGTATTAATCTTAACATGGCTGAAAGAATATGATGAAACATGTCAGATAGCCAGAGCTCAAATGATCAAAAAAATTAATGGACTGCTAGGATTTACTGAACTGAAAAAGTGATAACTCGGAAATAACGGTTGACAATGCAATTATGATCACTATTTCTCAAACAGCATTTATAAACAGAATGCGTTATATGGAAAAAATCAATGCCTGTCTGTTTTTACTCAGATAATCATGAATACTCGACCGGTTATTTTTATTGCATTCAGGGAATTTGATAATCTCGGAGTCGGTTATGTGGCTTCTGTTTTATCAGAAGCGGGATATAAACCCATTATAATTGATTTTCAGAGCGGGAAGAAAGAGATCCTGGAAATATTGAAAAATCAGAAGCCAATAATTGTGGGATTTTCTGTGATCTTCCAGTATCATATTTACGAGTTTGAAGAGTTAATCGGATATCTCAGGGAAGGCGGTATTCAATGCCACTTCACTGCCGGGGGTCAGTATGCAAGCTTAAGATTTGAAGAACTCTTTGACATGATCCCGGCACTTGATTCAGTTGTCAGATTTGAAGGAGAATATACTTTTCTTGAACTTGTTAATTGCATTTACGCAGGAAACAACTGGAAAGATATTCCTGGAATCGCATATAAAGACTCAGTCAAAATAACAGTGAATGGGCTTCGTCCGGTTGAAACCGACCTTGACAAGTTTCCCTTCCCATTGAGGTCCCCGCTCAGAGAATATGCTCTTGGCAAAAAATTTGCAACAATTCTGGCGGGCAGAGGTTGTATTAATAAATGTTCCTTCTGCTATTTAAATGAATATTATAACCAATCGTCAGGGCCCCATAAACGGATAAGGAACCCTGAAAAAGTAGTTCTGGAAATGGAATTACTGCATCGCAATGAGGATTGTTCCGTATTTCTTTTCCAGGATGATGATTTTCCTGTTAAAACCGCCATGGGGTCCGGATGGATTGAAACATTTTGCTATGAGTTAAAACGCAAAAAACTGGTTGATAAGATCATATGGAAAATAAACTGCCGTCCTGATGAAGTTGATTATGACAGTTTTGCGCTCATGAAACAACACGGCTTGTTTCTGGTATTTTTAGGGATAGAAGATGGAACAGATATTGGCCTGACCCTAATGAACAAACATATGACTGTCTCAAAATGTCTCGGGGGAATCAATATTCTTAAAAAGCTTGAAATAGGTTTCGATTATGGATTTATGCCTTTTCACCCGTCGTCGACATTCAACTCTGTAAATGAGAATCTCAATTTCTTAGGTGAAATATGCGGAGATGGCTATTCACCCGTCACATTCCTGAAAATGATGCCTTACTGTGCCACGCCCATTGAAAGTGAATTACGAAATGAAGGAAGGCTAAAGGGAAAACCCGGATTTTACGACTATAATTTTTTTGATGAATCATTAGACCATTATTATGACTTTATTTCAGGATGTTTAATCAAATGGTTCAGAGATTCTGAAGGTCTTTTAAATATATCAAAATGGGCAAGGAATTATATCTCAGTATTTTCACACTATTATGGATCGACTCCTGAAGTTCAATTAATAACTAAAGACCTCAAATCTATTATTTCTGAGAGTAACATATATCTATTGGATAAAATGAAGGAACTGTCACACCTTTTTGAATCAGGAAAATATAACCACGGTAACTATAATGATTTAGATTGGCACAGGAAAGAAATAAATCTTAAACATGATCATTTTATAGAAGAGATAAATAACTCCATGAGAAATTTAATGATTATAGTTGATCGTCAGATAAGATCCAAATTGGTTTTTACATAAACAGAAGTCAGAATGGCAAGCATCCTTCCGGGTTATGAGTACGATATCTTTATCAGCTATCGCCAGAAAGATAACAGGCACGATGGCTGGGTAACTGAATTTGTTGAAAATCTGAAAGGTGAGCTGGAATCAACTTTCAAGGAGGAGATCAGTGTTTATTTTGATATCAATCCGCATGACGGACTCTTAGAAACACACAATGTTGATGCCTCACTGAAGGAAAAACTGAAATGCCTCATCTTCATACCGATCATTTCACAGACCTACTGCGACTCTAAAAGCTTCGCATGGCAGAATGAGTTTGTGGCTTTCAACAAAATGGCTAAAGATGATCAGTTTGGTATAGATATAAGACTTGGCGGCGGAAATGTGGCAAGCAGAATATTGCCTGTAAGAATCCATGACCTTGATCCTGAAGATAAAATGCTTCTTGAAAAGGAACTGGGAGGATTTATCCGGGGTATTGACTTCATTTATAAAGAACCCGGTGTTAACAGGCCTCTGAAACCTGGGGATGATGAAAAGAAAAATCTTAATGGTACTATGTACCGTAATCAGTTAAACAAGGTTGCTAATGCAGTTAAAGAAATTATTGTTGCTTTAAAGAAGTATAATCAGCCGGATGAGGGAACCTTGAAAAAAAAAGATCTTGCAAAATCTGGTAAAAGGAGAAGCATAAGCCTGAAAATTCTTATACCATTATTTCTGGTACCTGTACTGGTTGTGCTGGGCCTTTTACTGATTCCAGGACTTTCTGAGACATCCAAACCTATACAGAAATCAATTGCCGTCCTTCCATTTTTCAATGACAGCCCCGATGAAGAAAATACCCATCTGATAAATGGTATAATGGATGAAGTTCTGAACAACCTGCAGGCAATAAAAGATCTCAGCGTTGTTTCGAGAACCTCGGTCGAGCAGTTCAGGGGCGCAACGAAACCAACAATACCGGAAATAGCCAAAATGCTCGATGTAAATTATATTGTTGAGGGTAGCGGACAAAAATACGGAAATACAATCCGCCTGAGAGTACAATTAATTAAAGCCAGACAGGATAAACATCTCTGGGCGAAATCCTATGAAAATGAAATAAAGGAAACCAGGGATATTTTCTTTGTTCAAAGTCAGATCGCACAGGCAATAGCTTCTGAATTAAAAGCGATAATTACACCGGAAGAAATAAAATATATTGAAAAAGCACCTGCTACGAGTCTGACAGCCTATGATTTTTACCAGAGAGGCAGAGATCAGCAGGTAAATTTCTGGCTGGATAATTCTAATATTACAGCACTGAAAGAAGCTGAAAACCTGTATCATAAAGCGCTGGCACAGGATTCTACCTTTGCAAGGGCATATGCAGGCCTTGCCCTGGCTTATGTTGACAAAAATACCTTCTCCAGAGCTTCTTATTTTACCCGCGATTACCTCGATTCTGCTCTGTTACTTGCTGATCGTGCCCTTAAATATGATAACGAGATTCCGGAAGCTTACTATGCCAGAGCAGCATACTATTTCTTTCGGGGTAATTCACAACTGGCATCAAAAGAAGCCTATAAAGCCCTTGAATACAATCCCAACTATTGGGAGATATATCGGGCTGCCGGCATGATGTACCTGAGCGACTTTAATAATCTGGATTTTGTAAAAGGAATAGAGTGTTTTGAAAAAACCGTCAGCATAAACAGGGGAAAAGAGCTCTCGTATCTTCTTAGAGAATTGGGATTCGCATTCAGCTGGAATTCCGGATTCATTGAGAAAGGGAACCAGTATAATCTTGAAGCTCTGAAGCTTGATGGAGATTCGGTACTGTATTTCAATTTTTTAGCCAAAAATGAATGGCTTAAGCAAAATTTCAAAGATGCCGCAGAATATTATAAAATATGTAATAAGTTTGATCCGGAGAACAACGAATATTTAGCCTTGCTGGGAGAAAGTAATATGTTTTTGCACAAACAACCTGAATCATTGCAATATTACAAAAAGTATTATGAAAGACTGGCAGCTTCCGGACAGATAACACTTGGGGGTATGCATCGCATCGGATACGTCTACTGGATAAACGGTCTTAAGAAAGATGCAGAATATTACTTCAAAGAACAAAAGAAACTATCAGAAGAGGCAATAAAAAGTAATCGTTTATATTCTTTAGGATCATACTACGATCTTGCAGGCGTATACGCTTTTCAGGGAAATAAGGATAAGGCGTATGAGAATCTCAGGATCTGGATCAGGATCCCTGTAGTTCCGTTATGGTGGGTAGTCCTCATAAAGAATGATCCTTTATTCGACAGTATCAGGAATGAACCTGAGTTTAAACAAATTATTAATGCTGTGGAAAATAAATTTCAATCAGAACATAATCGGGTAGAAAAATGGATGAAAGAGCATAAAATATCGTAGATATAATTTTGAAATTCCTATATAAAATCCAACCTCTAAAATTATCATAGCCATGACAACTGAGAGTCGTATGAACCGCAGAAAATTCGCCAAGGCAACTGTTCTGGCTGCTGCTGCAACAGCAGTAGTACCGGGGTTTATTACAAAATTTACTCCGGCTCCTGCTCTTATGAAACGCAAATTCGGGAAAATCGGATTTGAAGTTACCACAATGGGACTTGGCGGACAGGCATCTCTTCAGTGGACACCTGAAGGGGTTGATCCGGTAAAAATAATACTGAAAGCTTTTGACCTGGGGATTAATTACTTCGATACCTCCAACCTGTATGGACCCAGCCAGGCAAACTTTGGCAAAGCATTCAGAATAAAAAATCTGATACCTGGAGTCTCGGGACATGATGAGACACTGAGGCATTCTATATTTCTTACCACTAAAACCCACCTTCGCTTTGCGAAAGGAAATGGAGAAGTCAAAGGTGTAAACAACTGGACCAATGGTGAACCGGGAACTCATACAATAGACGACCTTCACCGCTCACTCTCCCTGATGTTCGGTGATGGAAAAGGAAATTATCCCGAGGGGTCATACCTTGATATGGTGCTGATTCATAACCTTAATACGAAAGAAGAGGTCGATGCATTATATGAAGGGTTAGAAAATACCGACCCAAATGCAGAACGTATTGGCGCACTCGCAGCATTACGCGACTATCGTGACGGAACAAATAAGACTGGCTTAAATCCAGGGAATAAAAAGCTTATTCATCATATTGGCTTTTCAGGTCACTTCGACCCGTCAGTCAATATGTACATGATCCAGCGCGATAATTCCAATCTTCTCGACGCCATGCTTGTAGCAATAAATGCTAATGATAAGCTGATGTTTAACATGCAGCATAATGTGATCCCCCTTGCCACGGCAAAAAACATGGGCATTATTGGAATGAAGGTGTTTGCAGACGGTGCTATGTATTCAAAGCCTGCCGAATGGTCAGAAAACCCGGGTCATGTGGTCCGTACGGTTGGCAGTGAATCATTGCCAAGCAAATCTCTGATAAAATATTCACTAACAACTCCCGGAATACATCTGGCAATAATCGGGATAGGACACATAAGCACCAAAGATGAAGAATGTCAGCTAACAAATAATCTTGCTGCAGCGCAGATCCTGCCTGACGGATTAAATGAAGCTGAAAGAACAGAAATTGAGGAGCTGGCCAAAAAAGTAAAGGAAGGCAAGACGAATTATTTTCAAAATTCCGCAATTCCGCTCACTGCTCCCGGGGAAGTGTCAGTTAAACAAAACGTGCAGAACAATTTACGAAACGCTACATTAAGCTGGAATACTGCATATGCAGGAGATGCTCCGATAAGAACATATGAGATCTGGCGCGATGGAGTTAAGATCAGGGAGATTCCCTTTTCTCCACAAATTGACCTGAATCCATTTACATATTCAGAACCCCTTAATGATAAAACTGCCCACATATACATTATGAAAGTGGTGGATCATAAAGGGAGAATATCTGAATCAGGACCTGTTACACTTGGAGTGACGGGATAGATGCCACCCTTCAGGATTCACGATCCTGATATAGCCGATATTTAGCTTTGCGAAAATGTGATTGGCCCGTTTTCGAGGAATTGATTTTTTTTATCTTTGAGAACTTCAATAACAAATACTTATTGCCTCATGCTTAATGTACTGAAACATCCTCTGCTTACTCACAAACTTACTCTTTTAAGACGCAAGGAGACAGATACCAAAGATTTTCGCAAAACACTCGAAGAGATAGCCGGACTGATGGCGTATGAGATAACGCGCGATCTGCCTGTAAAAGACATAACTATTGAAACTCCTCTCGGAAAATGCAATACGCAGGAACTTGCTATGGATGTAGTTCTTGTTCCGGTCCTGAGGGCCGGTTTAGGTATGGTCGACGGCATCTCGAACCTGATACCCAATGCAAGAATAGGTCATATTGGCATGTACCGTGACCATGTTACACTTAAACCAATGACCTACTATTCCAAGTTCCCTGATAATCTGCCAAATGCTATAGTAATGGTTCTCGATCCTATGCTTGCCACAGGAGGAAGTTCAACTGATGCTATCCAGGTGTTGAAAGATCACGGGGCCAAAACCATTAAACTTGTGTGTGTGGTCGGGGCTCCGGAGGGCGTGAACCGTATCATGAAAGACCATCCTGATGTGCAGATTTACCTGGCAGGAATAGACGAAAAACTTAATGAACACGGATACATTGTTCCCGGATTAGGAGATGCAGGCGACAGACTATTCGGAACAAAATAGAGCTATTTTAGTGTGCCGAGTTCATTAGTGATATAAACGTCATTTAATTCACAGAACCCAGAACTGGCTACATCAGCCTGGCCCAGGGTGAGAGTATAATACAGGAATTCCAGTACGGCAGAATCTTTTGGCTTTCCAACTGAACCGAATGTCAGTTCGCGAGTCAGGTTCTTTGGATAATACCCAAGCCATAAACCCCTGTGGGCTTTACTGATATTCGAGAAAGGAATTTCTTTCCTGTCTATGGTTCTATCGAAATCAAGATCAATCGGTATAACCTGGATATCTTTTATCCGATCTCCCGTACCAGCCTCAAATGCATACGCAAAATTACAGTAACCTATCGCTAAGGGATTAGCCTGTATGCTTTTTATCATTTCTTCATCCCCTGTAACTTTAATACCTTTCAGATCAGTAATTTCTTTCCACAGGAAATTAGCCCATACAACAGCCGCCCCTGATTCGTCAGCCCGAGTATATACAACAGCCTTTTCTTTAAAGGTTGTATCCAGAAGTTCTCCCCAGGTCATGGATCTATCGCTGGTAAATAAACTGATAAGGTTTTTCGGAGTGATTCCCCGTTCAAGCACCCTTGTTATAAATGGATTCTTTTGATTGACTATAAGTGCCACCCCTTCCTTAGCTACCGGCAGCACCCATATACCTTCCGACTGCTCTTCATTTGTCAGAGGCCTGGAGATCATAGCAAGCTGGCTCTTCTTAGCCAGTAGTTCATCTATTCCCTGCCCTGTTCCAACAGGAACTACAGTAATTTTAACCGCAGGATTGATCTTCATAAAATCATCAGTCCATTTTTTTACGAGGGGATAGAGAGCGTACGCCCCGCTAATCGAGAAATTACCAGATATTTTGCTTTTTGTTTCGTCAGGTAATCTATTCTGGTTGTTAACTGAACTGCGGGGTTTGCACCCAAATATTATTACCAGGCACAAAAGCAAGATATTGGCTTTACAATAGCTCATTTTTTTTTAAAGTTACGAAAAATCTGAACATTGAACAATAGACAATTGTTACGAATATTATGTTTGACAACAGATCCAATCTAAAAAAAAACTTAATTTCACCATATAATTATTGATGCATACCAATCCGGTTATAGAGGTAAAAAATGTCTGGAAATCATTTAAGACAGTCCAGGCAGTAAAAGGTATTGACCTGAAGATACCTAATGGTCAGTTTGTAGCCCTTCTTGGTCCGAACGGCGCTGGTAAGAGCACTGCCGCACCAATACTTCTGCGTGATTTTCTGGGGGTTGTGGAATTCGTCAACGCAGACGCGATCGCACTTGGCCTCTCCAGTTTTCAGCCCGAAACAGTCGCCATCCATGCTGGTCGCATCATGCTAAAGCGATTACATGAGCTCGCAGAAAGAAGAGCGGATTTTGCTTTTGAGTCCACCCTTGCCAGCCGGAGCTTTGGGCCGTGGATCAATGAATTGAAGCAGAAGAG
>Ga0208980_10001916_pt1 | contig 12621 bp, 12 predicted proteins | sample WetSurMetagenome_3_FD_187993 | JGI IMG/M metagenome (GOLD analysis project Ga0208980, IMG submission 187993) | Wetland microbial communities from Twitchell Island in the Sacramento Delta, sample from surface sediment Aug2011 Site A1 Bulk (version 2) | ecosystem: Environmental > Aquatic > Marine...
TGGCCGCCCATGAAAAGCCCAGTGCCTGCAGACGCAACCAGTCCGCCAGATTGCGCCGCTGCCCGACGATGGTCTTGCCGAGAAAATCTGGATCGGCAAAGCGCGGATCGTTGGGTTCGAGATTCAGTTGATAGCGCTCGATCAGCGAACGCACCCGCGCCGCATTGTTCTGCACGATCGACGGAAACACTTGCTTCGCGCGCGGAAACGATTCGAGCGTCACCGGCCACACGATCAAATCCGGCTGATATTTCAGCGCTTCTTCCAGAATCATGATGTCTTTAGTCAGCGCCATCACGGGATAGCCGAGGTTGTAAGCGACGACATGTTTGCCATCAGCCGTCGTGAGATCCTGCGAGTTAATCTGTCCGGCCAGCGTGTCTTCATTGTTCAGCAACCAACCCCATGTCCCCGAATCACCGATGACGATCACGCGGAATTCGTCGGCGGCCTTGGGCCGCGCGATGATGTGACTGGCAAACATCGCCGGGATGTTAGACGTACTCAAATTGTACGACTTCGCCGAGTCTTCGCCGTAAGGCAATCGTTCGCGTCCTGGCACGACGATGTTGTACAACGACACGCGCCCTAGCGCTTCCATAGGATTCATTACGGCAAAGATCACATTGCAGATCGCAAACAGCAGCGTGGCCATGATCAGCACACGTGCGATAGTCAACCATCTATTTTGTTGACGAGGTTCTTTGGTTGATGTCATGATCTACCACGTGTCATTCTGAGGCGCGCAGCGCCGAAGAATCTCTGGCACTGATTACTTGCGCTGTTGATAGCGGAAGAGATTCTTCGCTCGCTAACGCTCGCTCAGAATGACGTCCTTTTGCAATTACCACCCCACCCCAAACAACTTACCGAACGTCGGCAGCGCCAGTTCGATCGGCAGGGCAAACCACACCCAGCCCAGCATCACAAATTGAAACGTGATGAACCACGACACGATCGTCCACGCGCGCTTCTGGCGCGGCTTCGCGTTGAGACCGCGATACCATTTGCGCGTGCGATCGCTCCACTGCTTGTGCGTCCACAACCCCAGACCGTGCCACACGCCCCACGCCAGAAATCCCCACGTCACACCGTGCCACAGGCCGATGGTCATCATCGTGGCGAGCTGCGCGATGAGCACGATCATCATCGAAGATGGCTTGCGGTTACGCATCAACATCCAGCGCGAGAACGGCGAGAACACATAGAAGCGCGCCCAGTTGCTCAGCGTCATGTGCCAGCTCTGCCAGAACGCCGTCAGCGTCGTCTTCAAATACGGGCGCTTGAAATTCTCCGGCAGCGTAATGCCGAACAGGATGCCGATCCCGATCGCGATGTCAGTGTAACCGCTGAAATCAAAATACAGGCGCAGACCATAACCGTACAGCAGCACCCACAACCACACGGTCGATTGAGTCTGTGCGGCATTCTGCGCCGTGAGCGACATACCCAACGCTAAGCTATCGGCGATCACGAATTTCTTGAACAACCCGATCGCGATGCGCGTCCCACCGGCCCAGAAACGCGCGCTATCCAATCCGCGCAGACCCGGCAACGCGCGAAAATCCGTTACGAAGCGCTCCGCCCGATCGATCGGGCCGGCCACAAGCGACGGTGCGAAGATCACGTAGGTCACATACTCGCGCAAGGATAACACCGGCAGAATGCCCGTCTGCCGATCACGCAGCGTGTGAATCAAACGAAAGGCCACATACGAAAAGCCCAGCCACGACAGATCGATCAGACTGGCGACCGCCGGATCCTGCCCCGTTAGCGTGCGCCACAGGCGGCTGAGCTGCGTCGCCAGCGATTCGGTGTTGAGCACCGCGAAGATCGCGATGAGAAACAGGATGCAACCCGTCAGCACTCGCCGCTTATCTCGATGGCGCGTCAACCGATCGATCGCGGCAACGATTAGAAACGCCGCGAGCAATGCGATCAACACCACGAACGGATCAGGTGGGCGCGCGGCGGAGATGAAACGCAGCTCGGGCGGCAGCAGCCGTTCGAGCGAGAGCAGCAGCACGATCGCGGCGACGACGATCAGCGTGAGGCGATCTTCTTTGAGCGAAGCGATCTGATCGGGATGTTGGGGATCGCGCGAGAACCACCACATCGCCATGGTGAGGATCAGCGTGGCGGTCGGGAAGACGAACGTGCTAAAGCGAATCGGCACGTTGGGTTGCAGCCAGTAGATGGCGACCATGCTGCCGACCAGCAAAGCCCAGGCGCGCGCGCGTCGGGGCAACAGACCGGCGTACAGGAAGGCTGCGATGACAAAGATGAGGATGGCGCGGAGATCGAAGGTCATGATCGTTTAGACCTCCGAGGTCTTGAAGACCTCGGAGGTCTTGTGGTTCAGAATCCCTGATAGATCCACTGCGGCGCGCTGTCCGTCGTGACGATGATCAACAGGATGATGATCACGCACAGTGCCAACGCCAGAAAGAACTCACGTCGTAAATTCCGCATTCAGCAATCCTGCACCTGTCAGGTGATGCCGGAAAATCCGAACCACCAGCGCTCCGGTGCATCACCTGACAGGTTTTTTACTTCGTTTCCCCGCACCACTTCCACTCGCCGTCTTCTTGCACGACGCGATAAGTTATTAGCGGAAATTCGTTTTTCTCCGTACCGTACTGCGCGGTGATCTTGCCCTCGCACTTCACCTTGTTATCGCCGATCGACGCGCATTTCATGCCGACGATCTGCGGTTGATCGACGCCCAGAAAAGTAGTGGCTTCTGTATCGGCGTCCTTTTCTTTGTCGGCGCACAGCAACTGGCGCACAGCCGCCTGATCCACTTTCACCTTTGCAGTCAGATAGGCTTCCACGGCCTTCGCGGCCGCATCGCCAGTGGCGGTCGGCGCGCTGGCCCCTCCGCCGCACGCAGAAAGAACAAAGGCAGCCAGCACAAGCATGAAGAGCAGTCGTTTGAACATAGATATTTTCCTCGTTATGGTTTCAGGCCCAACAGGCGCCACAGCTTATCGAGCGTGATGACGGACGTCAGATCGTGAACGCCGTGGCCCTTGGTAAACGCGACGGGCACGGAATAATCGTGCGCGTAGTAGAACATCAGGTGCGTGCCGTCCGCCGGATCGATCCCGCGATTGGGCATGGTGCCAGCCACCGCATCGAAGTCCAACAGCGGCACGTTGAATTTGGCCGCCGTCTCTTTCAGGATAGTGTTGTTGATGTTCTTGTCGGGGTCACCCTCGTGTCGATCGGCTTTGGTGACAATGATGGGAATGACGCCCTGGTCGATCGTAAACTGTACTAACTCTTCCATGCTCTTGCGAAAATATTCCGGCACGCCCACATCGTTGGAGCCGAGCACGATAAATGAGACGCTGGGTTTGTTGACGCGATATTCGCAGGCGATGGGCCCTTCATCGGGCAGACATTGATCTTTGTCGGCCCACGTGGGATTGTTCCACGACCACGAATGCAACCCACGCCGCACCGCTAAGCTATCACGTCCGTACGAACCGCGATAGTAGTTCAACACGTCTTGCAGATACGCGTACTGGCCCAGATTGTAATCAGGCGTATCGAACTTCACCATGTAGTGCGGCTGCTCAATGATGCTGTCGCCGACTTTGCTGAAGCGCTGCGCATTGTTGCCCAGCGTTTGCCCCTTGGCAAAAATCTGCTTCACGTTTTCCTGCACGGCAGGCGGCAGAATGACGAATTGATCGAGCTTGATGCCATTGACGTTATCCGGCGGCGGCGGGGTGAGTGTGGGCGTCGCGTTGGGATCGATCGTTGGCCGCGGGCCGACAGGGGTAGCGGTGACAACGATCGGGGTGGCCGTGGCCGGCAGCGGCGTGGGGGTCAGTGTGGGCGTATCGGTCGGCTCAGGCTCGGTCGTCGCCTGGATGTTGGGAATGGCGATCTTCTGCCCCACCGTGATGGACGTTACATCGCTGATGTTGTTGGCCTGCGCAATGGCCTGCACCGACGTGCCATACTTCCGCGCGATGCGATACAAGTTCTCGCCTTCCTGCACCGTGTGGATGATCGACATGCCGGTGGCCGGCCCGCTTTTGGCAACGGTAGGCCGCGCCGCCATCCGCGTGGCAGCCGCCGTCGCCGGCACAGCCGATCGGGTTTGGTTGCCCGCCGCCGCGCCTTGATTAGCGCAACCGCTCAACATCAAAAGCGCGATCAGCAATCCGATCGCACTCAGTCCCTGCCATCGCTGCATAGCCCGTTGCCTGAATAACCTGCCCGTGAAATTTGCGCTATTGTAATACAAAACTGAAGCCCCGCGCGGTGCGGGGCTCCGGTACTGCCGACTGATTGTCTTGGTGCCCGCGAGAGGACTCGAACCTCCACGCCTTGCGGCACAGGCCCTCAACCTGCTGCGTATGCCAATTCCGCCACGCGGGCAACGAGGCGTATTATAGCCGGAACAAATGACTTGTCAATGAAAAATGGCCGCGTTACGCCGCCACGACACGCTTGAGATCGGGAAAGAATTGCTTGACGGTGCCTTCCACCCAGCCGTGCAGCGTCTCAGCCGAAAGCGGACAACCCAGGCAAGCGCCGGCCATCTTGATCGTCAAGACGCCGTCGTTGTACGTTTCCATCTTGACCGAACCGCCGTGAAAGTATTCGATGTAAGCGCTGATGGTTTCGATCAGCGCGCGCATCCGATCGGCCTCCGGCGCATCGATCGGTACGCTGCCGAGATCGGGCTTGATACCGGAAAAAGCGTGGGACATGAGGTGGCCTCCTTGTCGCAGTAGCCTTCTCTGAACTTGCTGTTAGTATACGCTCATTCAGATGAAAAGTCACCCTCACTGGTAGGCCGCCAGCAGCTAAGCAGAGTTGCAGGCCGCGTCGAATCATGTACAATGACGGCATGGAAAATCTGCCGCTCTTTCCACTCAATACCGTGCTCTTCCCGGGACAGCTGCTGCCGCTGCATATTTTTGAGCCGCGCTACCGCCAGCTGATCGGCGAGTGCATTCAGCACGGGCAGCCCTTTGGGGTGGTGCTGATCCGATCGGGTGAAGAAGCGGGCGAAGCGGCCGAGCCGGTAGAGGTCGGCACCACCGCGCAGATCGTGCAGGTGGAAAACGCGGCGGACGATCGCATGAACATCTTGTGTGTGGGCAAGGCGCGTTTCCGCATTACCCGGTTGCTGCACGACAAGCCCTATTTATCTGGCCAGGTCGAGCTGTGGCCGTGGGAACCCTATCAAGCCGGCAGTACCGATCTCAACCGCGTTCGTCGCCAACTCGATCGGTATTTGCGCATCCTGGCGGAAACGACCGAGAGCAAACTGGACCTGACCCTGCCTGATGAACCGGCGACGCTGGCGAATATTGCGGCGTCGGTGCTGCAAGTGGAGCCGAGCGAGAAACAACGCCTGCTCATCACACCCTCGATCGGCGCTCTGCTCATTGATGTGGCCGATCTGCTGCAGCGTGAACTGCGTGCCTGGCAAATTGTGCAAGCCAGCCGTCAACTGTCTCCCGACGAAACCTCTTCCTTCTCCTTAAATTGAGGGACAACCCGGCGCTGTTTGCGCATTGCGTTTTCTGGTACAATGCGACGGCTTAGCCCAGAGCACTTGAGGTGAATAACGCATGAAAATTGTAGTCGACGCCATGGGGGGCGATCACGCTCCCAGTGTGGTGGTAGAAGGCGCGGTCATGGCCGCGCGCGAATTCGGCGTTGAGATCGTCCTCGTGGGACGCGCGGAGGATGTGAAGCGTGAGCTGGCGCGGCACAAGACCGACGGGCTGGCGCTCTCGATCGTGCCGGCCAGCGAAGTGGTCGGGATGGACGATCACGTCAGCGCCGTGCGTGCCAAACGGGACAACTCGATGAGCGTGGGTCTGCGTCTCATCAAAGAAGGCAAAGCCGACGCCTTCGTGTCGGCGGGCAATTCCGGGGCGGTGATGGCCGCCGCGCTCTTCGGCGTGGGGCGCATTCGCGGCATCGATCGCCCGGCCCTCGCCTCGATCTTCCCGGCCAGCAAAACGCCAGCCGTGTTGATCGATCTGGGCGCTAACGCCGATCCAACCCCGCAGAATCTGGCGCAGTTTGCCATGCTGGGCAGCGTGTACGCTGAGCAGGTACTGGGCATCCCGCAGCCGCGTGTTGCCGTCGTCTCCAACGGGGAAGAACTTGAAAAGGGCAATGAGCTGGTGAGAGCCGCCTACCCCTTGCTGCGCGCCAGCGGCTTGAATTTCATCGGTAATGTCGAGGGCAAAGACATCTCCAAAGGTGTGACCGACGTCATCGTCACTGATGGATTCACGGGCAACGTCATCCTCAAGTTGACCGAAGGCCTGGTATCATTCCTGGCGAAGACGATCAAAGAATCCCTAACGAGTGGTATCTTAAATAAGATCGGGCTGGTCTTGATGATTCCCGGCCTGATTTTAATGCTGCCCGGCTTGCTATTCTTGCTGCCAGCTGTGCAGCGTCTGCGGAAGCGCATGGATTATCGCGAATTGGGTGCTGCGCCACTGTTAGGCGTCGATGGGGTTGTATTAATCGCGCACGGTCGATCGGATGCCAAAGCGATCCGGGGCGCAATTCGAGCCTGCATTCGTGCAGCTGAGGGTCAGCTCGTTGAGACCGTCAAGAGCCAGCTCAGCCAGCCGCCAGCGGACGGCACGCCCCCGGCCCAAGCGTAAATTCAACTCTGTGACAGAGTGTTAGTGAGGCAGTGAACAATGGAACAACGACCTGATTCGCAACGTGTAGTTATTACCGGACTCGGCGCGCTATCGCCGCTGGGCCTAAACGTCAACGAGCTGTGGAGCGGGCTAGTGGCCGGCCGATCGGGCATCGCCGCGATAACGCAATTCGACCCGGAAGATATGCCGACCAAGATCGCCGGTGAGGTGAAAGGTTTCGATCCTACCAAGTGGATCAACTTCAAGGAAGCGCGCCGCATGGGCCGCGCCACGCAAATGGCCGTCGCCGCCGCGTGTGAAGCGCTGATCGACGCGGGTTTCGAGACCGTCCTGCCGGAAGATGTTCAGGAAGAAACGGGGGTCTACATCGGCACAGCTTATGGGCCGTTTGACAAAGCCGACGAAGAGATGCAGGCCTACGCCAAGAAGGGCTGGCGCGGTGTCAGTCCGTTCGCATTGTCGTCGGCGTTGACCAGCATGCCCGCCTTCCATGTCAGCCTCATGGCGCAGGCCAAAGGCCCCATCGGCACGCCCATCAACGCCTGTGCCGCCGGCACGCAAGCCATCGTCGAAGCGTCGGAATACATCCGGCGCGGCCACGCGCAGTTGATGATCTGCGGCGGCGTGGAAGGCTCCATCCACCGCTACGGCATCGCCGGCTTCAGCGCCATGCGCGCCCTGTCCACGCGCAACGACGAACCCGAGCGCGCCAGCCGCCCCTTCGACAAGCTGCGCGACGGCTTCATTCTGAGTGAAGGCGCCGGGCTGGTGGTGCTGGAAAGCCTGGATCATGCGCTGGCGCGCGGGGCGCGCATCTACGCCGAGGTACTGGGTGGCGCTTCATCGGCGGATGCGTATCACGTGGCCGCGCCTGATCCCAAAGGCGCGGGGGCGGTGCGTGCCATGAAGCGCGCGCTGCACGATGCGGGCGTGGATGTGATGGACGTCAACTACATCAACGCGCACGGCACATCGACTCCGCTCAACGACTTCACCGAATCGCTGGCAATTAAAACCGTCTTTGGTGAGCAGGCCTACAACGTGCCGATTAGCTCGACCAAATCCATGATCGGCCATTCCATGGGTGCTGCCGGTGCGCTGGAAGCCGTCGCCTGTGTCAGGACGATCGAGACGGGCACTATCCACCCTACCATCAACTACGAGAATCCCGATCCAGAGTGCGATCTCGATTACGTACCCAATACAGCGCGCCAGGCTGCTGTGCGCGTGGTGCTCTCCAACTCCTTCGGGCTGGGCGGCAACAACGCCTGCCTGGTGTTGGCGAAATATCAGAACGGACGACACTAACCTCATGCAAGTCTATCGTAACGATCAATTCATTCAAAGCCGCGCCAAGATTGGACGCTACGCCAACCTGGGCGGGATGGGCATCCTGCTCTTCGGCCTGATCGTCAATTTGTCCATGCAAATGGAAGGGCTGCTGCTGTCGATGCTGGCTCTGATTGTCGGCTTCGCCATGTACCAGGTCGGCATGTATTACACACTGCGCTTCGGGCGGCCCGATCGGCCCGATCAGATTTTGCAGCGATCATTGAAAGGCTTCGACAATCGCTACACGTTGTTCCAATACACCAGCCCGACCGGTAATGTCCTGGTAACGCCCAATGCCTGTTTGGTGATTGCTGTTAAAATGCAGGGTAAGGGCATCCAGTATCGCGGCGGCAAGTGGAAGCACATCATGGGCTGGCAGAAGTATTTCCTATGGCTAGCAGGCGACAGTCTGGGCAACCCGTCACGCGAGGCCATAGGCGAGGTCGACACGCTGCAGCGCTACCTGGCGAAGAAGCTGCCCGGCGTTGAGATTCCACTGCAACCCGTCATTGTCTTTGGCAATGCCTCGGCTGAAGTGGATGCTGGTGACTGTCCGATTCCGGCGCTGCACTTCAAGAAGCTCAAAGACTGGTTGCGCGGGCCGGGCAAGTCGGGCAGCTTGTCTTCGGAAGCGCGCGAGCAGCTCATCGAGTTGTTAAGCCCGCCCAGCGCCGTAGTAGAGTCGGCCGATGAAGAGGAAGAAGAAGCCTAAATATCTACAATACGATCGATGACCTCCAACATCGATCGTATTGTCGTCAGGTGAAAAAACATGAAGATCAGGCAAAATTCGACAAAACTAGGGATTGTGTTCGCGTTGCTGGGCTGCGGCCTGGCGCTCATGGCGCTGGCCGGTCAAGTGGTCAGCGCACAACCGGTGCGCCATGATCTGAAACCGCCCTTTCACTTTGCGGAACGTCCGGCTGTCCCGGAAGCGTTGACTCCGCCGCCGGGCAGTACCGTGCTGATGACCGAGACTTTTGGCGCATCGTTCGCACCAATCACCAGCACCAGCGGCACGACGCCGCAATGGCGTATCATCGTTAATCCGGACGACACGGCCGGCTACTACTGGGACAAGGTTGGCGCGAGTGCGCCAGTCATGTTTAGCAACAGTGCCTGGAGTGCGGCGCGGCTGTTCACCGCCACGCAAGTGTTGGCGCCGGGCGTGAGCACCTATCCGGCGGGACAAGACGCGTGGTTGATCTACGGCCCGATCGATCTCAGCAGATTTCAGTATGGTCACTTGAGCTTCGAGTACTATCTGGATTCACAAGGCGGCGACTCGCTGCTGTGGGGCTACTCGACCGACGGCCAGACCTTCTACGGCAACAGTCAGAGCGGACCGCTCGGCACCTGGATCACCGATACGTTTGCCTTCCCGGTTAACTCTACTTCCCAGTCGGTGTACCTGGCGTTTGCATTCAACAGCCACGCTGCGCCACAAGGCAAAGGGGCTTTTGTGCGCAATGTGCGATTCACCGGAGAACCCCTGAAGTTTAGCTACATGCCGATCGTGATGAACAACTATGCTGCGCCCACGCCGACGCCAATTCCGCCTTTGTATGGCCCGTACACCTTCGACGTAGGCAATAATACGAACATCAATCAGTGGGGCGGAGTCTACCCTGTTCCTCCGCAGAACAAGGCCCCTGGACAATGCGTGCCCGGCGAGTGCACAATGAACACAACCACGGCGCACGGCAATCCTGCCAGCAGCTTGCGCCTGTACACAAACGCAACATACAAGATGGTTGCTTCATCTCCCAACAACATTGCTCCCGACAACTACGATCTCTATGTTGATATGTCGCCGTGGCAAATTTATCCACGCTGGGCGGGCTGCGCGCCGTCGTGCCCGGAGGATGATTTGGGCGACTGGTATGGCATTATCTTCAATGCCACGAATGACACTTTCGGGACTACGCCAGCGGGGTTTGCTTACAACAAGCCATACTATCGCCTCTATTTCTACAACATCGATGCGGTTCGCCCCATCGCGCTCAGGCTGGACCGCTGCGCCGGCAATTCGGATCCTACAAAGAATGACTGCGTTAAACTGAAGACCAGTTCCCCGTTACCGTCTAACTTCATCGGCAACTCAGGCGGTTTCGACACCGTTCATATCCAACGGCTCGCCGACGGTACCATTAATGTCAGGCTGAATGGCGCCTTGGTCATTTCCGTGGCGGACGCTACTTACACCGGCGCAGCGCACGGGAAATATGGCGTTTTCATGTTCTCATCGAGCTACAATGCCACTCAGTACCCGATGACCGGGTATCAGATGCAGGTCGATTTCGACAACATTAGACTCTATCAACACTAAAGCATGAATCTCGAAGAATATGAAGTGATGTATCAAGTTGAGGACCGCCACTGGTGGTACCTCGGCATGGAGCGGATCACCTGCGCGTTGCTAGAGCGCGCTCTGCCGCCCGAACGAGCAACGCGCTCCCTAAAGATCCTTGACGCCGGCTGTGGCACGGGCGCGGTGATGAAATATCTGGCGCGTTACGGCGAGGTCACCGGCTTTGACTTTGCCGCTGAAGCGCTCAAGTTCTCGCGGCGGCGCGGCCACACACGGCTGGCCCAGGCTTCGGTGTTGCAAGTGCCCTTGCTCAGTCAGACGTTCGATGTGGTCGTGTCGTTTGACGTGCTGTGCGAGATCGGCGTGGACGATGCGCAGGCCCTGCACGAATTCGCCCGTGTGCTGAAGCCGGGCGGTGTCGTGTTGCTGCGTCTGCCCGCTTACCGTTGGATGCGCGGCCAACACGATGTGGCGGTACACCTAGCGCACCGCTACACGCGCGGCGAATTGATTGCCAAACTGCAAGCCAGTGGCTTGACGCCGCTGCATGCCAGCTATGCCAATACGTTTCTCTTCCCGATTGCGGCAGCCAAGCGTTGGAGCGAGCGTTTCCTACCGCAACAGCAAGGCTCGGACTTGACGCTGAATCCCGGCCCGACGAACGGCCTGCTGCGCACCGTGCTCAGTGCCGAAGCGCCTCTGGCCAGATCGATGGGGTTACCCTTTGGCCTGACCGTCACCGCACTGGCCCGCAAAGACGCCTGATCATGAAGCTCACCAGCATCACCGTCTTCTTCCCCTGTTACAACGACGCGGGCACGATTCCCACCATGATCGTGCGCGCGTTGCAGACGCTGCCCCAGCTGACTGACGATTACGAAGTCGTCATCATCAATGACGGCAGCCAGGACGACTCGGCGCTGGTGCTGGACGAAATGGGGCGCTTGTATCCGCAGCACGTGCGTATCATTCACCGTGCCCAACCCAGCGGCTACGGCGGTGTGCTGCGCGGCGGCTTTGCGGCGGCGCGCAAGGAATGGGTCTTCTACACCGACGGCGACGCGCAATACGATCCGCGCGAAATCACGGTGCTGGCTGACGCCGTGGTCGACGGTGTGGACATGGTCAACGGCTACAAGATCAAACGCCACGATCCGTTCCATCGCGTGGTCATCGGTCTGGCCTATCAATACTTTGTCAAGGTGATCTTTGGCCTTGTCATTCGCGATGTCGATTGCGACTTTCGCCTCATGCGCCGCGACATCTTCGATCACATCACGCTCGAATCGACCACGGGCACCATCACCTTTGAGCTCGTGAAGAAAATTCAGGATGCCGGGTATCAGATTGTCGAAGTGCCGGTGCATCATTGGTATCGGCAGTACGGGCAATCGCAATTCTTCAACTTCCGGCGCGTGGGCAAGACTCTTATGGCGCTCATGGGCTGGTGGTGGCGGCTGGTGGTGCGCAAAGAACATCTCAAATCACCCGCACCGTCTGTAGTCGATGAAGTCAGGCCCGAACAATAACGCCACGACCCGGTCATTTCAGCCGGGTCGTTTTTTCGGTGCCAATCGAAATTCAGCGGACGTGCAGCGTCCCGATCGTCACACTGTCCCCATCGTGCTTGAGGTCTGCAGCGGCCACCGGCAAGCGCACCCCGGTCGCGTCTTGATAGAAACCAATGGCGATCGGATAATCACCGGGCGATGTCTCGGCCGGAATAGTCAACTCGTACTTATCCACCAGAATATCGCCGGGGCGCCAATCAGCCTCGTTCAACGTCGTATCACACAATACCCGATCGGCCTGCGCCACGACCGAGTTATCCGGCCCGCGCAGGTGCACGAAAACTTTGTAAGGCTCATCAAACACCTGCCGATTCTCAAAAGCCAGGCGCAATTTTACGGTATCGCCGGGCGTCGCCTCGGCGGGCAGCTCAACTCCGATGAGCTGGGCGCGATCCCCGAAGTTGGCCGCCACCGTCCGATCGAGTTTGAATTGCGCCGTTTCACCCGCCGGCACTTGCCACGCGCGCGCATAGGTTCCCACCGGCGAATCGAGCCGCCACACGATCTGACCCGCCGGATAGATTTGCTGCAACAGCGGCAAAGTTTGCTGATCTTTTTCGGTGATGACCAGCCACTCGGTCACGCGATCAGTTTTGGCAGGAAATAAAGCACACGCCATGCCGTTATAGCTTTGGATCGGCTCGCGCGGTTGCTCAGCTAAGGTGAGCCTGACTATTTCGTAGAAGCGATCGTAGGGCGTCAGGAAAAATCTCTTCTCTGGTTGGCCGCGCAGCTGATCGGCCAC
>Ga0208980_10001917_pt1 | contig 12611 bp, 9 predicted proteins | sample WetSurMetagenome_3_FD_187993 | JGI IMG/M metagenome (GOLD analysis project Ga0208980, IMG submission 187993) | Wetland microbial communities from Twitchell Island in the Sacramento Delta, sample from surface sediment Aug2011 Site A1 Bulk (version 2) | ecosystem: Environmental > Aquatic > Marine...
GCCTCGTCGTATCCCCCTCGATCGCCTACATGTACACCTTCGCGGAGATCGCGGCCCAGCTCGCGCTCGAGACGCACGGGGTTGACGTGCTGGAGACCGCGACCCTATGCCGGGGCCCGCGTGGCGGCGCCTCGGGCGTGACGGTCGGCTCGACCGCATCGATCTTCGAGCTGTTCCGCTCGGAACAGTGCTACCTGTGGGAGAAGAAGCTGGTCCCGCATGCCCTCGGCACCAGCGCCAATGTCATCGACCCGAGCTTCGTGCAGCCCGTGTTCTCGGTGCCGTGGGGCGGCACGTCCCTCCCGATCTACTTCGAGCACGACGCGCGCGTGCGCTGCTGCAGCTCGTTCGTCGGCTTCTACGACAACAACGTCATGCAGACGGTCCACGCCCTCAGCCAGAAGTGGGACGCGGAGTACAAGAACCTGCCCAAGGAGCACCAGGACGCCGTCATCAAGCAGATCGTGGATTCCACGACCCCGACGATGCCGCCGCGCGAGCGGACCAGCGTGCAGCGCTCCGTCGACTTCGCGATCGGCCGCGGCCAGCTTGCGGCGGTGCGCGCCACGGTGCACGGCCTCACGCCGTACATTTCCACTGGCGCCGTACAGGTTGCTGCCGTCATGAAGCTGCTCGACGGCGAGACCAGCAAGGTCGGTTTCGCCTCGGCCTGCCAGGCCTTCGGCCACCGCTACCTGCTCGGCTTCCTGGAGCAGCGCGGCCTCGCACGTGCGACCGTCACGCATCTGTGAAACCGGCCTAGAATGGATGCGTCGCGCCCTTCACACGCGCGACGCATCGTTTGCGGGGGACCCTGATGGCGATCATCGACTTCTTCGACCGCGGCTGGCGCAGCAACCCGAAGGGGGCCGCCTACATCCAGGACGACCGCGAGTACTCGTTCACGGAAGTGGGCGAACTCTCGTGCCGCATCGCCAACGGCCTGCTGGCCACGGGCCTGCCGAAGGAAACCAAGGGCGCGGTCTGGGCCGGCAACGACGTCATTGCGTGGACCTGCACACTGGGCATCTGGCGGGCAAACATGTGCTGGATCCCCGTGGGGGCGCGCAATCCCGCGGAAGAGAACCACTACGTGCTCGACGCCTTCGACTGCGAAGTACTGTTCTTCCAGAAGTACTTCGCGCCGGTGATCGCGGAGTTGAAGCCGCGCCTGCCCAAGATAAGACTCTGGATCTGCATTGATGGCGAGCTGCCCGATTTCCCGGGCGCACAGTCGCTCCAGGGCTGGGTCGCCGGACAGCCGGCAACGCGACCCGAGGTGGCGGTCGACCTCGACGACGTCGTGATGCTGTCGGCGACCGGCGGCACCACGGGCATGCCGAAGGGCGTGATGAATACGCATCGCAGCGGACAGACCTTCTGCGCGCACTACATGATCGGCTGCCACTACGAGGATGGCGAGAAGCCCGTGAACCTCGCGGCGGCTCCCATTACGCACACGGCGGGCCTCATGTCCGTGCCCTGTACGGCGCGCGGCGGCACGGTGGTCGTGGTGACCAAGCCCGATCCGGCAATCCTTCTCGGCGCCATACCGAAGTACAAGGTGACCGAGCTCTTCCTGCCGCCGACCGTGATCTACCGCCTGCTCGATGTCCCGGACCTGGGCAAGAAGGTCGATTTCTCCTCGCTCAAGTACTTCATGTACGGCGCGGCGCCGATGTCGGTGGAGAAGCTGAAGCAGGCCCTCGAGGTCATCGGCCCGGTCATGGCCGGCGGCTACGGCCAGACCGAGGCGCCGGCCTCGATCTCCTGCCTGACGCCCAGCGAGCACTTCGTGGGCGGGCGCCTGGCGTCCGATGAGCGGCTGTCGTCCGTCGGTCGTCCCAATCCGCTGATTCGCGTAGAGATCATGAACGACGCGAACGAGATCCTGCCCCAGGGCGGGACCGGCGAGATCTGCGTGCGCGGCGACCTCGTCATGAAGGGTTATTACAAGGCGCCGGAGAAGACCGCCGAAACCGTCGTCAACGGCTGGCTGCACACGGGGGACGTGGGGCACATCGACGCCGAGGGTTACCTGCACATCACCGACCGCAAGAAGGACATGATCATCTCGGGCGGCTTCAACGTGTACCCGAGCGAGGTCGAGCAGGTGATCTGGAGCCACCCGGCCGTGCAGGACTGCGCCGTGATCGGCGTGCCGGACGAGCAGTGGGGCGAGGCGGTCAAGGCCGTCGTGGAATTGAATGCGGGCCAGAAGGCGACGGCCGAGGAGCTGATCGCGCTCTGCAAGGAGAAGCTCGGCTCCGTCAAGGCGCCGAAGTCGGTCGACTTCGTCGACACCCTGCCGCGAAGCCCCGTCGGAAAGGTGCTCAAGAAGGACCTGCGTGCGAAGTACTGGCAGGGTGCCACGCGAAGGATCTGATCGGGAGCGCCGCCGCGCGGCACGCATCTGAAGCGCATGATTCGTCGGGAACGAAGGACGCATGGAGAACGAATGACATGAGTGGCTTCACGGGTAAGGTCGCCGTCGTCACCGGCGCGGGTTCGGGCATCGGCCGGGCGCTGGCGCAACAGTTCGCGGCGAAGGGCGCGCGCCTCGCGCTGTCGGACGTCAATGCGGCAGGGCTTGCGGAGACCATGAAGTCGCTGCCGGCGGGCGCCGACGCGCGCAGCTACGCGCTCGACGTTTCGAACCGCCAGGCGGTGTTCGCGCATGCCGACGACGTCAGGCGCGATTTCGGGACCGCGCACTTCGTGGTCAACAATGCCGGCGCCACGGTGGTCGGCACGGTCGCGCACCTCTCGATCGAAGAGATCGAGTGGCAGCTCGGCATCAACCTCTGGGGCGTGATCTACGGCACGAAGGCCTTCCTGCCGATGATGCTGGCACAGCGCGAAGGCTGCATCGTCAACATCTCGAGCGTTTTCGGCCTGGTCGGCTACCCGCTGCAGAGCGCCTACAACATCTCCAAGTTCGGCGTGCGGGGCCTCACCGAGTGCCTGTGGAGCGAACTCGAGGGGACGGGAGTGCGGGCCGTGTGCGTGCACCCCGGTGGCATCAGGACCAACATCGAGAAAACGGGACGCCGTTGCGCGGCGTCCGGCGCCGAAGAAGCGGCATTCGAGGGACTCGCCGAAAAGATGCTGCTGACGCCGCCCGAGGACTGCGCCGCGGACATCATTGCGGGCGTCGAGCGCGGCAGGAAGCGAGTCATTACCGGCAACAAGTCCACCTCGCTGTGGTGGCTCAGCCGGTTCATGCCGAACACTTACCCGGCCGTGCTCAGGCTCATTACGAAGTAGTCGCGCGCCCGGTCCGCGCAATCAGCTGCTGGAGGTTCCATGAATCAAGTCTACGTCGCCGGCATCGCCATGACCGTGTTCGGCCGCCATCCGGAGCGCAGCCTGCACGACCTCGCAGGCGAGGCGCTGCAGGGTGCCCTGAAGGACGCCGGCTGTGCCATCGGCGACATCGGCGTCGCCTATTACTCGGGAATGACCAACGGCCCACTGCAGGGCCAGATCTCGATTCCCGGGCAGGTCGTCTTCAGCAAGATCGGCATCGAGGGCATCCCGGTCTACAACGTCGAGAATGCCTGCGCCTCGGGCAGTTCGGGCTTCAACCTGGCGGTGCAGAGCCTCAAGGCCGGCACCACCGACGTCGCGCTCGCGATCGGCAGCGAGAAGATGAACATCCCCGACAAGCTGAAGGCGTTCGCAATCTTCGAAGGAGGCTGGGACGTCTCGCGGGCGGACGAGAACTACGCGACCCTGGTGAAGATGGGCGAAGGCATCACGCCGCCTCCGGGTTCCGAGTCCGACAAGCCGTACAGCAAGTTCATGGAGATCTACGCGGCCATGTGCCGCTGGCACATGAAGACCTACGGCACGACGCAGCGCCAGATTGCGGCGGTCTGCGCCAAGAATCACCAGCACTCGGTGCACAACCCGTTCTCGCAGTTCCGCAAGCCCTTCACCATCGAGGAAGTCCTCGCGGCGCCGCCCATCACCTATCCAATCACGCTGCCTATGTGCGCACCGCTGTCGGACGGCGCCGCGGCGGCGATCCTGTGCACGGAAGAGGGCCTGAAGCGCATCGGCGCCGACCGGAACCGCTGCATCAAGGTCGCTGCCAGCGTCATCCGCAGCTTCACGCATCGACGGCTCGATGAGCCGGAGAAGAACTGCGGTCGGCTCGCTGCGCTCAAGGCCTACGAGATCGCGGGCCTCGGGCCCGAGGACATGGACGTGGCCGAAGTCCACGACGCCTCGGCGATGGGAGAGATCATCCAGTCCGAGAACCTGGGCTTCGTACCCTTGGGCGGCGGCGGCCCGGCCGCAGAGCGCGGCGAGTTCACGCTCGGCGGGCGCATCCCGATCAATCCGTCGGGCGGCCTCGAGTCCAAGGGCCACCCGCTCGGTGCCACCGGCATCGGGCAACTCTTCGAACTCGTCACGCAATTGCGCGGCGAAGCCGGCGCGCGCCAGGTGCCCGGAGCACGTCACGCCATCCAGGAAAACGGCGGCGGCATGCAGGGCATCGAGGAAGCGGCCGTGGCCATTCACATCCTGGCCAGGTAATTCCTCGGGATTCCGGCCAGGCCGTGCGGCGCACCTGGGTTGTCGCCTGACCCGGGGCCGTTGCCTACGCCCGACCACCCGCCCTGCCGAGCACCTCGCGGCACAGCCAGTTGCCGATCTCCGCGAGTTTATGTCCCGGGTCCCGGATCCCCGGGCCCAGCCCCAGTCGCCAGTTGAGCGACGGCGAATCCGGGTTCGCGTCGAGCGCGCGCAGTTCCGCCACCCATCGATCCATGTCCGCGGCGTCCGCGAACAGTCCTTCGACGACCAGCGTCTCGCCATATCGCAGCGCAGTCGCTGCGATTTCCGCGTAGCTGTACTCGGGGTGGTACTGCACTCCCCAGAACACGCCTCGACCGTGCCTGATTTCGGCGGCCTGCAGGCCCATCTCGTTCGACGCGAGCAGTACCCCGCCGGGCGGCAGCGCGGCGATCTCGTCGCGGTGAACCGTGACCGCCTCGAAGACTTCGGCCTTGCCGGCGAACATGGGATGAGCGCGTCCGGCGTCATTCAGCGAGATGCGACGCCCGAATCCGAACTCGCGCCCGCGCGGGTTCGGCCGCACGACGCCTCCGGCCGCGGTCACCGCGACCTGCAGGCCCCAGCAGCTGCCGAAGAAGGGAACACCCGCGGCGAACAGCGCCTTCGCAAGCTCGATCTGCCGCTCGATGTGCGGGCCGCCGTCGTAGACGTTGAGCGCCGAGCCCGTCATCGCGGCGCCGTCGTAATCGGCGAGCGCGACGCCCGGCGGAAGGCTGACCTCCCCGTCCGCGGGTCGCACGACATCGCACCGGAGCCCGGGCATCAGGCCGGTGAGCGTCTCGACATAGCCGTCGCCGGAGTCGTGGCCACCGGCTGCCACCTGGCGGGCGCGCGTCTCCGCGCGATTGCCGTCGACGACGAGCACGCGCGGCCCGGTCACGATGCGTCAGCCCCGCAGCTGCAGGTCGCCGCGGACAGCCGAGCGGAAGATCCTCTCCAGGGTCGGGGCATCCACGGGGATCGGGTTGCCGCCGGCCGACGGATCCACCGCCGCCTCGCGGCCGATGACCTCGGGGTTCGCGAGCGTCACGCCGATCTCGGCCAGCGTGTGGGGAATGCCCAGTCGCTCGCGGAATTTCAGGACCCAGTCGAGCACGCCGTCGAAACCCGGCTTCGGCAGGTCGAGCAGCCGCGCCACGACCTGCATGCGGTCGGCGATCGCTTCGCGGTTGTGCACCATGACGTAGGGCAGGATCACCGCGTTGGTGAGACCGTGGTGCGTGTCGAAGAACGAGCCGACCGGGTGCGCGATGGCGTGTACGCCACCCAGCCCCTTCTGGAACGCTGCGGCACCCATGCTCGCGGCCGCAAGCATCCGCGAGCGCGCCTCGATGTCCGCGCCGTCGTCGTAGGCGCGCGGCAGGTACGCCTGGATGAGGCGCATGCCCTCGAGCGCCATGCCGTCGGCGAGCGGGTGGAATCCCGGTGCGCAATAGGCCTCGAAGCAATGCACGAACGCGTCGATTCCCGTCGCGGCCGTGATCTTCGGCGGCAGGCCGACCGTGAGCTCGGGATCGGAGATCACGACGCCCGGCATCATCTTCGGGTGGAAGATGATCTTCTTCTGGTGCGTCTCCTCGTTCAGGATGACGCCGGCCCGCCCGACTTCGGAGCCGGTGCCGGCAGTCGTGGGGATCGCGACGACCGGCGCGATGCCCGCAGGATCGGCGCGCGTCCACCAGTCGCCGATGTCCTCGAAGTCCCACATCGGGCGGGTCTGCCCGGACATGAACGCAATGACCTTGCCGGCGTCCAGCGCCGAGCCGCCGCCGAGCGCCACGACGCCGTCGTGCTTGCCGGCGCGGTATGCCGCGAGGCCCGCCTCGACGTTCGCGGCCACGGGGTTGCCCTTCACGTCGCCGAATACCGGCGCGCCATGCAGGAGCTCGCGCGCGCGCGCGACCATCGCCGAATCGCGCAGCCCGGCATCCGTGACGATCAGCGAGCGCCGGATGCCGAGGTCGGCGCAGGCCGCCGGCAGCTCGGCGATGCGGCCGGGACCCGCCCAGATCCGCGTCGGATAGTTCCAGTTCCCCTTGAGTACTACGGTCATACCTTCACGCGCAGGTGGAATGACTTCGGCCGGGTGAGGTGCTCGTAGCCGACCCTCGACAGGGTGCAGCCGCGCCCGGAATCCTTGACGCCGACCCAGGCCAGCGCCGGGTCCAGGTAATCGCAGCGGTTCATGAACCACGTGCCCGTCTGGACCCGCTCGCCGAGCGCAAGTCCCGCCTCCGGATCACTGGTCCAGACGGCCGCAGTCAGGCCGAAATCCGTGTCGTTCATGAGCCGCAGGGCTTCGTCGTCAGAGGCAACCTTCATGATGCCGGCGACGGGACCGAAGATTTCCTCGCGCATCACCGGCATGCGGTGATCGACGTCGAGCAGCGCCTGCGGCGCGAGGTAGGGCGTGCCCGGCCTGCTCATCGCGAATGCCGATTCGTCGATGGCCTTGCGGGCTCCGGCCTGGACTGAAGCCTCGACCTGCCGGCGGATCGCATCCGCCGCAGACGTCCGCACGACGGGCCCGAGCGTCGTCGCGGGATCCAGCGGGTCACCCAGCTGGTACTTGCGCGTCAGGTCCAGAAAACCCTCGACGAACTCGGCGTAGAGGCTCGCGTGCACGTAGATGCGCTGCAGCCCGCAGCAGGACTGCCCGGAATTGAAGTACGCGCCGTCGACGATGTTCTCCACGGCGTGCGCCAGGTTCGCGTCGTGCCGCACGTACACCGGGTCGCAACCGCCGAGCTCGAGGCCCGTGCCGATGAAGCGCCCCGACACCGCGCGCTGCACCGCGTGCCCGCCGGCCACCGAGCCGGTGAACGCGACGAAGTCGACCCGCGGGTCCTGCATCACCTTCTCGGTCGTGGCGTGGTCCGCGTGCAGCACCGCGAACAGTCCCTCCGGCAGGCCGGCGGCCGCAAGCGATTCGGCGAACCGCTCCGCGCAGAGCGGCGTCTGCGCCGAGTGCTTCAGCACGACGGCGTTGCCCGCCATGAGGGCGGGCACGACGCTGTTCACGGCGATCAGGTACGGGTAGTTCCACGCGGCAACCGTGAACACCACGCCCAGCGGCTCTCGGCGCACGAAGCGCCGGAAGTCGGGCTTGGGGCCGGCATCGACGTCGGCGAGCGTCTCGGCCGCAATGCCGATCATGTAGCGCGCCCGCTCGAGCGTGCCGCGCACCTCGTTCGGCGCGTAGCGGATCGGGCGCCCCATCTGCCACGCGAGCTCGGTCGCGATCGCCTCGCGCTGCGACTCGAAGTGGTCGCAGAAGCGGCCGAGGATCGCCGCACGCTCGGCGATCGGCACCTCGCGCCAGCGACGCTGGGCGGCAGCGGCTGCGGCAAGGACGCGTTCCACGTCTGCGGGGGCGGCCAGCGGCCGCTCGACGTAAACCCGGCCGTCCACCGGGCTGATGGTCTGGAGGGAGAGCTTCATGGTGGTCAGATGATCTCGAAATAGCGTGCGAGTTCCCAGTCCGTAATTGCACGGCGGAACTCGCGTTCTTCCCAGTCGCGGCTGGCGGCGTAGTGCTCGACGAAATCCTTGCCGAACAACGCATGCGCGGCCTTGGACTTGCGGAGCCACTCGGCGGCCTCCGACAGCGTGCGGGGCAATTTCCGCTTCGCCGGGAAGGTCGCGTCGTAGGCATTGCCCTCCACGGCCGGATCGGGCTCGATCCTGTGCTCGATGCCCCAGAGCCCTGAGCCGATTGCGGCGGCCAGCGCGATGTACGGATTGATGTCGGCGGCTGCGATGCGGTACTCGATCCGCTGGCTCTTCGGGCTGCCGGGGATGACGCGCAGCGCCGTGGTGCGGTTCTCCACTCCCCAGCTCGCGGAGGTGGGCGCCCAGAAGCCCGGGATCAAGCGTGAATAGCTGTTCACGGTGGAGGCCACCATCGCCAGCAGTTCCGGCATCAACGCCTGCTGCCCTCCCACGAACCAGCGCATCTCCTTCGACATCGAATGCGGCTGCTTCGGGTCGTGGAACACCGCCGTCCCGCCTTTCGTGCGCGTGAGCGATACGTGCAGGTGGCCGCTCTGGCCGGGCCAGTCCTTGGACCACTTGGCCATGAAAGTCGCCATCAGGCCGTTGCGCTGCGCGAGCACCTTGGTGAAGGTCTTGAAGAGCGCAGCCCGGTCGGCGGCCTCCAGTGCCTCGGTGTACTGGATCGCGGCTTCCATCACTCCGGGCCCGGTCTCGGTGTGCAGGCCCTCGATCGGAAAGCGCATGGCCTCGGAGAGGTCGAGTAGCTGGTGATAGAACTCGGCGTGCACGGAACTACGCAGTGCCGAATAGCCGAAATAGCCCGGCGTCATGGTCTTCAGGTCGCGGAAACCCTTGGCGCGCACCGAGTCGGGCGTCTCGTCGAACATGAAGAACTCGAACTCCGCGGCGGCGATGGCCCGGTAGCCCATGCCCGCGGCCCGGTCGAGGACCCGGCGCAGCGCGGCCCGCGGGCACACGGCCTCCGCGGCCTCGGCGAACTCGCCGAGGAAGAACACCATGTCACCCTCGAACGGCACGTCACGGCAGGTGCCCGGCAGCACGCGCACGGGCGCGTCCGGGTACGCGGTGTGCCAGCCCGTGTAGCTCACGTTGTCGTAGAGCTGGTCGTTCGAGTCCCACCCGAGCACGACGTCGCAGAAGCCGAAGCCCTTCTCCAGGGCGGAGAAGAACTTCTCGCGACCCATGTACTTGCCGCGCAGGATGCCGTCGTTGTCGAACACGCCAACCTTGACGTGCCGGAGTCCGCGCTCCTCGACGATGGCCCTGGCCTGCGCGGCCGTCCTGACCTGCTCTGTCTTGATCACGTTCAGCCTGCTGTTTCGCCGATTGCCTTCTCGGCCTCGCGGATCTGCTGCTGCAGGCCCTGGATCATCACGCCCTGCGGCGGGCCCTTGAAGCGACGCTTCTCGACGCCGAACCAGACGAGCGCCGTGATCACGAGGAAACCGACGGTGATCCACAGGGCCTTGTCATTCGGCGGCTGGATGCCGAGGAAAAGGATCAGGCAGATGGACAGGAAGACCAGCGCGGCGGTCAACTTGTACCTGCCCTCCCCCATGTTCCAGGGACCCATCTTCGTCCAGGTCTTGCCCCAGGCGAAGTAACCGAGAATCACCGGCAGGCCGTAGGAGATGAACAGGAAGATCACGGTCACGGATACCACCGTGCTGTAGACGGGCGTGTACATGGTGAACAACACGCCGAGCACGGCTCCGGTCCAGATCGCCGCCTCCGGCACGCGGAACTTGTGGTGCACGCGGCGCAGCCTGTCCGAGAACGGCAGGCCCTGGTCACGGGCGAACGCGAAGATCATGCGTGAGCAGGAGGTCACCGTCGCCAGGCCGCACAGGTACTGCGAGACCAGGATCCCGAAATTGAGCGAGGTCACGAGCCAGGCCGGGAAGATCGCATTGGTCGTGTCGAAGAACACGCCCCAGCCGCTCGCCGCCGCCTTGTCCATGTCGGGAATGGCGAGCACGAAGGCGCTCAGCATCACCCAGCCCGCGAGCATCGAGATCACCACCGAGCGCACCATGCCGCGCGGCGCGGCGCGCGAGGCATCGACGGTCTCCTCGGAAGTGTGCGCCGAGGCGTCGAAGCCCGTGATCGTGTAGATCGGCAGCAGCAGCCCGAGCAGGAACACGAACATCATGCTGCCCGAGAGGGGCCATACGCCGCCGCCCCCGTCGCCGCTGTAGTTGTGGAAGGTCCACAAGCGGGAGATGTCGATGTTCGGGGCGTAACCGAGCAGCGCAATCGTGAGCACCAGGCAGACGCCGAGGATCAGGTACCCGCTCAGGTCGGTCAGTTTCGTCGTGATGCCGATGCCGAGGTGATTGAACATCGCCTGCGAGCCCGTGATCAACACCATGAACAATATCTGCTCCTCGTAGCTCGCGTTCAGCCCCAGGGCGGGTGCGAAGGCGCCCTGGAAGAAGGTGTAGGTGCCAACGTTGATGGCCCCGAGCACGGTGATCAGGCCGAGCAGGTTGAACCAGGCCGTGAGCCAGCCCCAGCCGACGCCGCCCAGGATGGAGCCCCAGTGATACAGGCCGCCGGCCGTCGGATATGCCGATGCGATCTGCGCCATGCCCAGCGCGAAGACGAGCGACACGAGGCAGCCCAGCGGCCAGCCGATGCCGATGGCCGCCCCACCCACGCCGCTGATGCCCTGGCCTAGCGAATTGATGCCGCCGGAAAGGATGCAGATGATCGAGAAGGAAATCGCGAAGTTCGAGAAGCCGTGCATCCGTCGCGCCAGTTCCTGCGCGTAACCCATCGAGTGCAGGGTCTTGATGTCTTCGGCGATGATCTTGCTTTCGTCAGCGTCGGGCTTGTGCGGCGTCATTGGATCCCCCTGGTCGAGCTCGTAGTTCTCGGCGGAATATCCACCGTCGCGCCCCGGGTGGCAAGAGTTCGCGGGGCGTGGACCAGGCCCAGGGATTCTTTTGCCTCGCAACAGAAATCCTCGTCCCGGCGGCTATCAGTCGGTCCGCGGCGGGTCCGGGCGATTACTGCGCCGCACGATTGTGTCGACCACCCGATCGGCGTAAGTATTGAGTCCGCAGGCGCCGCGGTCTGCTGACCTCGGCGTACATGCATGACGCAGCATCGCGACGCACTGGAAGGGAATACATGTCAACTTTGAGCCACTACGTATGCGACCTGGACAGCATGGGCTGGCAGGTGGCGCAGGATTTCGAAACCAACTTCCGCTGGGAGTACGACGACGGTCGCGAGTCCCTGCTCAAGCTGTACCGCAAGGGCAAGCGCCAGCAGTGGGACTCCGACTATCGCATCGACTGGTCGCAGGACATCGATCCCGAGAACCCAGCCGGCCTGCCCGACGAGGTCATCTCGATCTTCGGCTCGCCGGCCTGGCATCGGCTCAATGCGAAAGAGCGCACGAAGCTTCGACACCACATCCAGGCCTGGCAACTCTCCCAGTTCCTGCACGGCGAACAGGGGGCGCTGGTGTGCGCGGCGAAGATCGTGCAGCAGGTGCCGAACATGGACGCGAAGTTCTACGGGGCCACGCAGGTGATGGACGAGGCGCGCCACGTCGAGGCGTTCTCGCGCCTGCTGCACGAGAAGTACGAGCTCGTCTACCCGATCAATCCGTACCTGAAGAGCCTGATCGACGACACGCTGCGCGACTCGCGCTGGGACGTCACCTACCTCGGCATGCAGGTGCTCATCGAGGGCGTTGCGCTTGCAGCGTTCGGCATCATCCGGGACTACGCCCAGAACCCGCTGTCGAAGTCCGTCACGGCCTACGTCATGCAGGACGAGGCGAGGCACGTGGCGTTCGGCCGCCTGGCGCTCAAGGACTACTACCCGCAGCTCACCGCGAAGGAGCGCGACGAGCGCGAGGAATTCGTGGTTGAAGGCTGCTACCTGCTGCGCGACCGGTTCCTCGGCGACGAGGTCTGGGAGCAGATGGGCCTGCCGCTCGCGGAGTGCAAGGAGTGGGTCGACCGCTCGGAGCTCATGCGCGTGTACCGCACCAGCCTCTTCGCTCGCATCGTGCCGACGATCAAGGACATCGGCCTGTGGGGGCCGCGTGTCCGCAAGGCCTATGCGGACATGGGCATCCTCGGCTTCGCGGACGGCGACGTGGAGGGAATGGGCCTGCGTGACGAGGAAATCGCGCGCGACCTGGACGCGAGGCTCAAGGAGATCGGGAACACTGCGGCGGCGGCAACGGCGTAGCCGGACGATCATGCATCCCGCCGCCCGCACGAATGACCGGGGCGGCGCACTGTGCCGAGGACAAGAGCAATGAAACGCAGTCTCTTCCCGGCCATCGCGGCATTCCTCACGCTGTTCGCGCCCGGCTCCAATGCCGGTGAGGCAATGCCACGCGGGCAATTGCCGGACGACGTCCGGCCGGAGCGCTACCGGCTGCAGTTCAGCGTGGACCCGCGGGAAGAGCGGTTCGCCGGCATCGCGGAGATCGACGTGACCGTCGCACGGCCCGTCCGCATCATCTGGCTGCACGGCCTCGG
>Ga0208980_10001918_pt1 | contig 12609 bp, 12 predicted proteins | sample WetSurMetagenome_3_FD_187993 | JGI IMG/M metagenome (GOLD analysis project Ga0208980, IMG submission 187993) | Wetland microbial communities from Twitchell Island in the Sacramento Delta, sample from surface sediment Aug2011 Site A1 Bulk (version 2) | ecosystem: Environmental > Aquatic > Marine...
CAATGGCCCGGGGTGTGTGTTCTGGATACGATCGGGTACAGTGTCCTGGGGAGAGCTGTCCTGGCACTTAAGATATCTGACAATCCCTCTGTCAGTGAACAGGAACCCGCGGTTATGCTCAGTTCCTCAATACACGGTGATGAGCTGGCAGGTTTTGTCGTGCTCATGAGACTGGCTGAATATCTCGCTTCAGAAAGCAGCAGCGTCGGCCTGGCAGCCACACTCACATCCGGACTTGAGATATGGATCAACCCCCTGGCCAATCCTGATGGCATGTACAGGAACAATGACACGATAATCTATCCTGTCAGAAGCAACAGCAACGGCTATGACCTCAACCGCAACTTCCCTGACCCGACGCATGCTTCCCCGCCGCCTCTTCAGAAGGAGACCCTTGACATGATTTCGTGCATGGAAAAAACCCGCTTTGCCCTCTCCGTCAACCTCCATTCAGGGGTGGAGGTAGTCAATTATCCCTGGGACAGATGGACGAGGCTGCATCCGGACGATGAATGGTTCTACGGTATCAGCAGGCGTTACGCAGACACGGTGCACAGGTATTCTGATAGCGGTTACATGACATTTTTAGATGACGGTGTGACAAGGGGTTCAGAGTGGTATGTAATCTCGGGCGGAAGGCAGGACTTTATAACCTATAGCCTTGGCGGCAGGGAGGTGACGATTGAAATCGATGATACCAAACAGACTACCGGCCCCGGCCTCGAGGCCATGTGGAACTGGAATTACCGGTCACTTTTGAATTATATTGGGGAAGCCCTGTATGGCGTTCATGGAACGGTGACCGATACCTCGGCAGCCAACCCACTCAGCGCAAAAATATTCATCACCGGACATGACGCAGATTCATCTCAGGTCTATTCAGACACCCTGACTGGCGAGTTTAACAGGTATCTGGCTCCCGGCACCTACCAACTGACATTCTCCTGCCCGGGATATATATCCCAAACAAAAGACATTGAAATACCTTACTGGAATTCCATGGTATCTGCAGATATCCGTCTTGTGCCACCTGAGCCTGATATTTATCCTGATCCTCCGGAATCCGGTGTGTTGCTCTATCCTAACCCGTCATCCGGAGAATTCCGGGCACTGCCCCCTGCTTCGGTTGCAGGAGATGTCACTGTTACTGTAACAAGCCTGTCAGGTACTGTGATCGACACCTTCCAGACCACATATCAGGCCGGAATACCCATCATATGCAAATATCCCCACCTGTCATCAGGCGTCTACATTATATCAGTCAGAAAGCTTCCGAACGGGCCGCTTACAAGGGGCAAAGTGCTTGTCACCCGTTAATATCCGGATGACATTGGTTGATATCTTTACTGAACCGCCTTGCAGATAAAGCCAAAACTGATATTTTTGGGGCTTGTTTCTCACCAGCCAGACATAATTATGAAAAGGACACTTGCAATCATATATTTTTTTATCATTTCTTTCGTGATAAGTGCACAGTCAGCATACATTCCGCCTGATAAGCCGAAGCTTGTCATCGGCATCATTGTTGAGCAGTTGCGCTATGATCAGCTTGAGCGGATCAGGGATATCCTGCCTGATAACGGTCTGAAGAGGATGGTTAATGAAGGGACTTACTACAGAAATGTCTCGCTTGATTACCTTTCCACCCAGGCCGCACCTGGTTATGCAACCATTTCTACCGGTGCCACACCTTCTGTTCATGGCATCATCTCTGACTCATGGTTCCATCCGTTCAATGATCAGATGATATTCTGTGTTGAGGATCCTGCTTCAAATGCCGTGGGCGGTACTTTTGAAACAGGTCTTTTCTCGCCGGTCAACCTGCTCTCATCAACCTTTGCTGATGAACTGCAGATGGCTACATGCGGTGCTGCCAAGGTGTATGGTATAGGGATGAAGGAGATTGGCGCAATACTCACTGCCGGTCATGCTGCTGACGGTGCCTTCTGGTATGACAACCGCACAGGCACATGGATGAGCAGTACTTATTATTGCAGTAAGCTCCCTGACTGGCTTATGGATCTGAATGCAATGCTTATGCCGGCACACTATCTTAGCCAGCCGTGGAGCACACTCATGACGCCGTCACTCTATCCGGGTTGCCAGCCTGACTCCAGCAACCTGGAGCGGGGCTTTAATAACCAGTCCTGGTTCCCGTATGACCTGAAAGCCATGTCGACCCAGGGGAAGTTACTGAATATCACAAGAGATTATTCTCTCCTGAGGGAGACACCATTTGCTGATGATTTTACAACTGAGCTCGCTCTCCGGCTGATAGACAATGAGCAGCTAGGACAGGATGATGTCACTGATTACCTGGCAATTACATATTCGGCTACTGACTATGTAGGGCATCGCTTCGGACCTTCCTCTGTCGAGGCCTCGGATGCCCTGGCACGCCTTGACAGGAATATAGGGTTGCTCATTGATAAGATAGACAAGACCCTCGGCAAGAAAAATGTTCTGGTCTATTTTGTCTCCGCTCATGGTGTATCCGAGATACCTGCTGTCCTTGAGAAGAGCCGTATCCCGTCAGGTTACTTCCGCGTTAACCAGTCGCTTCAGCTTTTACGGAGCTACCTTAACGCCGTTTACGGACAGGGAGACTGGGTGAAAGGTTTCTTTGACAGCCAGATATTTCTCAACAGGGATCTGATAGAAGATGCAGACATCAGTCTTGAAGATATCCAGAAGAAAGTGGCAAGGTTCATGGTACAGTTCTCCGGAATAGCTACTGCAGCCCCGACGTCAGCCTTTGAGATGAGCGATTTTGCGGGTGGACTTCTTGTAAAAATGAATAATAATTACAACCCGCAAAGGTCAGGTGACGTGATGATTGCCCTTAACCCCGGATGGGTGGAAAAGACTGACGATGTCACCGGACATAATTCACCTTACGAGTATGACAGCCATGTGCCCCTGATATGGTACGGGTGGACCGCCAGCAAAGCTTCAGTGACGCGCAGCGTAAGCACCCGCGATATAGCCGGAACACTGTCTGTACTTTGTAAGATACCTATTCCGAACTCAGCCAACGGAGACCCGCTGCATGAATTGTTCAGGTAGTGGATAAGGTAAATGATAAGTCAGATGCTTATAACCCGCCTGTTGTAAGTATCCCTTATCAGGCATGCATCAACAATAAGCACTGAATTCTGCTCACATCCGTTACCTATAACGATCATGTCTGCCCCTGCAGAGAAAGCTTCATTGATCTTTTCAGGCGAATTCAGTCCCCCACCGGTTATCAGGGGTACCTTAATCTCTGACCTTACCGCCCTTATCATGTCGGGGTCAACAGGATTGACGGCACCGCTTCCGCCTTCCAGATAGATGGCCTTCATTCCGAGCATCTCGCCGGCAAGGGCTGTAGCGACTGCAATATCATTCTTGCCTCCTGGTATAGGGGAGGTCTGACTCATGTATTCGACTGAAGTGCGGCCTCCGCAGTCAACAAGAATATATCCGACAGGGATGACGGTTTCTTTTATGTGTCTGAGAAAAGGGGCGGCGATAACATGGTTGCCAATTAGCAGTTCCGGGTTACGTCCGCTTATGAGCGAGAGCAGAAAAACAGCATCCGCTGTGTCAGTTAACTGGGTAAGGTTTCCGGGAAACAGTATAACAGGTATATCAGTGAGCTGCTTTAACCTGTCAATGAGGTGATTGACAGGCGTACCGGTAAGACTCCCTCCGGCAAGGAAGAAATCGACCCTGACTTCAGCTGCACGGCTGGCTGTGTCAACCAGCGATGCATCATCGTAATTATCAGGATCGATAAGCTGGGCTACTACTTTCTTTCTCCGACAGGGGATCTCAATCTTCATGCTTCTTCTTAGTCCAGACTATGATGTAATTGTCATATTTTGAGTAGAAAAGAGTGAATTGCTCATCGATCCTCTCATTCTTCACCTTCCCTTTTATCTCTCCGTTTTCGCTCACTGTAAAAGGTTCGATAGTAATATCTTTTACAAAATCTATCCCCTCCTTGTCGCATATCTTGTACAATGATTCCTTGGCACACCAGTGGATATAGAGATGGTATGTGCGGTCAGCAGGTTTGCGGGTTATCTTTTCATTCCTGTTAAGAAACTTCGAGGAGAAAGTACTGATGTTGGTTCTCATATATTCGAGATCGATGCCGACCCTTTCATCCTTGCTGACGAGTATAGCCGTGAGCTTGTAGGAGTGTGTTATGCTTATGAAGTGTGAACCGTCTTTGATGAAGGGCTTGTTGTTCTTGTTATAGACTATCCGTGCTTCCCTGCCCAGGAGTTCGGCCAGCAGGGCCCTGACACTGAGAAATTCCAATTTCCGGGAGGTGCTGCGGAAAACCGCGTATCTTTTTTTGTCTTCCGGACTCATCTCCACCATAGCGAGCAGGGTAGGAAGATCTTCTTCGATCTTCCAGACACCGAAAATGGTATCCTTGTTGATATAGTGCCTGGTGATACAGCCCATACTTATCTCCAGGTTAGCGTCTCCATCAGGTGGATGATGTCGTCTCTGAGAAAGGTGATGACAGGTGAAAGCGAGTCTTCGTTGGGTTCTGCCATAAAATAGAGTGAGCCGCGCAGGTAATGCTTTGTGCTGTCGGTGGCATAGAACTGCACCGCCGAGGCAGTATTGCCTTTCAGATCATAGAGGATGCCGTATACGCGGGCCGAATCGTCTGACCATAGCTTCTCTTCTATGGCATCAGCCCTGATCGTATGTTTGTAAGTCAGCTCACGTGATAATTCTGTTAGTTTTGCCAGGTTACCGTGTAAATTGAAGTAAGTGAGGTGTATTTTTGCCTTCAGTGAAGGAAATTCAATATCCATCCAGCAGGTATCAGTTGCCACTGCCGGCCTTAGATTGATTTTGGCATACTGAGGGTATTCGATCGAATAATTGCATGGAGTATCATAATGTACATATTTCTTTTCAGGCAGATCAATCCGGAAATAGCCTGCCGGCTTCGGCACGGAGGAATGTCTGCAGGCTGTGAGCAATAAGACTGCGGCGACAAGTGTTACTAGGGTAATCTGCTTCATACGCCCGCTTCCTTTCTTTCAACGCGAATCTCCTTTATACGTCGTTTGTCAATCGTCTCAATGGTAAATTTAAATCCTCCGGCAGATATGACACGTCCTTTCAGCGGGATCTCTTCGATAAGTTCAAGCAGAAGCCCTGCAAGGGTTTCAGAATCTCCCCTGACATCAGCAAAAGGATCACCTTCCGTACCGGTGATCCGGTAAAAATCGTTCAGTAGGATCTTGCCTTCAAATATCCAGCTTCCCGGTCCTGTCTCCCTGTAGAGCGGTATCTCTTCGTCAGTTTCGTCAGTTATCTCGCCCACAATCTCTTCGAGTATATCCTCAAGAGTCACGATGCCGCTTGTGCCTCCATACTCGTCGACGACAATAGCCATATGTATCTTTTTTTCCTGGAACTCTTTCATCAGCTCGCTGATCTTCTTCGTCTCGGGCACAATATACGGAGGTCTGATGATTGACTGCCACTTGAAAGTGTCAGGCTTGCCGAGATGCGGCAGCAGATCCTTCACGAAGAGTATGCCTTTCACATTGTCAAATGACCCGGCGAAGACAGGAATCCTGGAGAAGCCTGAATCGATAACCTCAGGCAGAATCGAATTGAAGCCTCTGCGAATGTCGAGTGCAGTAACATCCATGCGGGGACACATGACAGCGCTGACACTGATATTGCCAAACCTTACGATGCCCTTCAGAATTTCCTTATCATCCCTGATCTCTGAGGAGGTAAGCTCAATAGCGTCCGAGAGATCATTTATACTGATGTTGGTGTCGCGGGTCTTTGCCCTGCGTTTAACGAAAAATGTTGACATTGAAAGCAATGAGGTTAGAGGCCGGAAGAGTTTTGTTGCGAATGTAAGCGCCGGAGCCATTCTCAATGCAAAACTGAGTTGGTTCTTTGAAGCATATACCTTTGGCATGACCTCACAGAATAGCAGCAGGATGAAAGTGATGACAACAACTTCGATGATAAAAGACAGTACAGGATTATCGCTCAGGTCAAAAAGCCTTGAACTGATAAATGCAGCAAGGATGATAATGGCAATGTTGACTGTGTTGTTGGCCACCAGGATAGTACTCAGTAATTTGTCCGGTTTTGACAGCAGGCGAAGGGCAGATGCGCCATTTCGTTTCTTGCTGTGCTCAAGTTCTTCCAGGTCACCGGGAGTCAGGGAGAAATATGCCACTTCAGACCCGGAAATAAAAGCGGAGACAACTACCAGGAGTATGAGTAAAATGATCTCGGGTATCAAAGCGAAATCAGCTCCTGAAACAGCCGTCGACAGAAATATTCCGGCATATGAACATGACACCAGTGTCTCCAAAATCAGGGTATTTGGTTAGCTAAAACGGCAGATCATCTGCTGTATCATGTGTGGTCAGGTCCTCGCTGATATTATTATCAGGTGACCCTGAAGGCTGCGAGGGGGTCGAATAACTCCCGCCGTTGTTTTGCGTTGCCTGACCGGAGGGCGATTGCTGGCCCTGACTATCCTGTTTGCGCCCCAGGAGCTGTATTGTGTCAGCCTCAACCTCAACAATATACTTCTTATTTCCATCGCGGTCATCATACGAACGGTAGCGCAGCTTGCCTTCTACAAGTATCTGCGAACCCTTACGGATGTAATTTTCGGCAAGCTCGGCCAGCCTTCTCCACGCCACAATATTGTGCCATTCCGTCTGAGTTACCTTGTCACCTCCCTTGGGAGTATACGTCTCGCTTGTGGCAAGTGAAAACGAAGCTTTGATATTATTCTCGAACCGCCTGATCTCGGGGTCCTTTCCCACGTTGCCGACCAGAATTACTTTATTGAACGACATAGCTTTATTGAAATTTACTGATACATGAAAGATGTAAAGTTATAAAAAAAACTGTAGGAAGGGGCAGGGCCACTTATTGCTGCTGCTGCCGCTGCCTCCGGCAGAGGGCAAAAAGGTGGAGTTTTCGTGTATATTTTATATAGGTATCAAAAAATCAGCGGATTCGGAGTGAAAAAAAAGATTAAACAAGTGTAATTGAGAAATAATATTTTATATTTGCACAACTGAAAAAACAAAACATCAAAAATAATTTGTTGAATTTAAAATTCATTCAAAATGACAAAAGCAGACATCGTTAACGAAATTGCCAAGAACACTGGAATTGAGAAAGTGACTGTTCAGAAGACCGTTGAAGCTTTCATGGAATCAGTAAAAGACTCTATGGTAGCTGGTAATAATGTTTATCTCAGGGGGTTCGGCAGCTTTATTGTAAAGAAACGTGCAAAGAAAACCGCCAGGAACATTTCAAAGAATACTACAATTATTATTCCTGCACACAACATTCCGGCTTTCAAACCTGCCAAGACCTTCATAACAAAAGTTAAATCTCACGTTAAGAAGTAAATAATATGCCAAGCGGAAAAAAGAGAAAAAGGCATAAGATGGCAACCCACAAGCGTAAAAAGCGCTTGCGGAAAGACAGGCATAAGAAGAAGAAATAGCATAATGCATAGTCTATACTTTGCATATCTAACCTAAAGATCCAGTGATCTTTAGGTTAGTTGCATTTTAAAAAGGCTATTCGCAAATTAACAAATTCCGGAATGTGAATAAGGATTTAATTATCAGTGTCAGTGATACTGAGATATCCATAGCACTTCTTGAGGATAAGCAGCTTGTCGAGTTAAATAAGGAAAAACGCAACATCAGGTTTTCTGTCGGCGATATTTACCTGGGAAAGGTAAAGAAGATCATGCCGGGGCTTAATGCAGCGTTTATCAATGTAGGTTTCGAAAAGGATGCTTTCCTGCACTACCTTGACCTGGGCGCTCAGTTCAGGACCCTCCATCGTTTTTATACCCAGGCGACACAGAACAGGGGTAAGATGACGCCCGTGTCAAAGTTCAAGCCTGAGCCTGATATCGATAAGGACGGAAAAATATCTGATGTCCTGACCTCAGGGCAGACGGTGATAGTGCAGATTACCAAGGAGCCAATCTCCACCAAGGGGCCGAGGCTGGCATCAGAAGTCAGCATCGCAGGCCGTAACCTGGTGTTGATGCCCTTTGCAGACAAGGTCTCTGTCTCATCCAAGATAGAGAACAATGATGAACGAAACCGTCTCAAGCTGCTCATACAGAGCATTAAACCCAAGAATTACGGTGTGATAGTACGCACCGTCGCCGAAGGGAAAAAGGTCGCCGTCCTTGATGTGGAGCTTAAAGAACTCGTCAACAGATGGGAGACAGCGCTCTATTCGATCCACAAGGACGTCAAATCGCCCAGGCTTTTGCTTGGGGAGATGAACCGTACAACGACCATCCTCAGAGATATTCTCAGTACCGACTTCAACAGCATCATCGTCGATGATGAGGTGATAGCCGGCGAAGTGAAAAGCTACATCAGGGAGATAGCCCCTGAAAAAGAAAAGATAGTAAAGGTATACAAAGAGCAGTTCCCGCTGTTTGACCATATCGGCATCGGCAGGCAGATCAAGGGGCTCTTTGGCCGCACCATTTCATTCAAGGGCGGCTCATACCTTATCATTGAGCACACCGAAGCCCTGCACGTCATAGACGTCAACAGCGGCAACAGGTCAAAATCAGGCAACGACCAGGAATCCAATGCTCTCTCTGTAAATCTTGAGGCAGCCAGGGAAATAGCCAGGCAGTTACGGCTCAGGGATATGGGCGGGATAATTGTGATTGACTTCATAGACATGCAGTCGAATGATAACCGCCAGGCTCTCTTTGACAAAATGAAAGAGCTGATGAGCGAGGACAGAGCCAAACATAATATCTTACCCCTTAGCAAGTTCGGGCTGATGCAGATAACCCGTCAGCGGGTCAGGCCAGAGATGACAGTCAGCACGGATGAAAAGTGCCCGGTATGCAGGGGTGAGGGTAAAACCGCATCAACCATCCTTCTTACAGATGAGATCGAACGCACTCTTGTGTCCGTCCTGGAAAAAGTGAAAACACGCAAGCTTATGCTTCGCACTCATCCCTTCGTTGCAGCTTACCTGAAGGAGGGATTGTTTTCAATGATTGGAAAAATAAACAAGAAACACGGCGTTAGCATTAAAGTGCAGGCAATGCCTTCATACCATTTCCTCCAGTACGAATTCTTTGACCGGCAGGGAAATGAAATGGATCTGACATAAATGAAAGGCGCCGCATGGCGCCTTTCCTGTTTCAGAATTTGCCGAACTTAAATGACATTCCGAAAACGAAACCCTTAACAGCCTGGGGACTAAGCTCAGGGACTTCAGGTGTGGTATGATATAATTCGATCGGGATCCGGTAAGATGCACCCATCGCTAACCGGAAGAAATGCGTCACATTTAACTCAATCTCTGCTCCGGGTTGAACAAGCATATAAAATTGGGTGGGTGGCATATAATCATTGAATTCGTCCCAGTTATCCCAGCTGTCCCAGTCAGTTTTTATGCTTGATATGCCTCCCCCGCCGATAAGGATCGGAAAGGCAACGTGAACCGGTTCTAACGGTATTACAATGGGTTCAATGATGAAACCGCCATATCCCCCTGTAAGAAAATTATCCGTGCCGTCAGCAGAATCATACGTGGGCTGGTTCATAAAGCCTGTGCCTCCAAAACCCAGGGCAATTGTGTGGTTCATAATCCACATGCCACGGAAACCAAACTCGAATGCGCTTCTGCTGTCGATGACAGAGTAACCCATTGTGAAAGCACCATAACCACCCGAGGAACTTTCGGGCCCCGAAATTGTCTTCATCTGACCTGATCCTTCCTGGGCCGAACCTGTGTACACTGACACAAGCAGGATCATCATCGCTGAAATTAAAAGTCTTTTCATCTTGATTATAAATTTATGATTAATTGCCGGAAATCAACTTTTTTAGCAGTATTTGTTGAATATTATTTCTGAACAATTCTGATTTCTCCTCTTGTCGCATCTATCCTGATCTTCGAGTTCCCCGGCGAATTACCGTATTTGCCAGAAGTGATGTACGTTTTGTTCTCGTCATTCACCGTTGTGCGTTCAGGCTCTGGGGTTATCCCGGGAAGAGAAACAAATGCATTGGTGTGATGTATATCAAAGGTATAGCTGGCCTTTACAGGCATAAGGAGATCAACATCAGTGTATGAGGACTTAATATCTATCAGTGAAAAATCTTCGGCGATATTTTCGCAGGAGAGATTGCCGTATTTGGTTGCCAGACTCAATTCATGACCCAGTTTACCGGCGTTGATATCACTGAAATAGGCTTCTCCGGTGATGACTGAAGCATCGCCGAAGCTCAGATCATCACTTTTCGAGTCAATATCGGTTGTTCCGCACTTGTCGATCCAGACCTTCGAGGACATTGACGTCAGCTTGACATCTTCCGTTTCCTTTGTTCTTAATTCGCTGAATGACAATATAATATTTCCTTTTGAAATGCTCCTCACATTGGCCTTGCAGAAGGTAAGCTCGAGCTGCGGGGCATTCATGACCTTTCCTGCATCAAGCGAGCCGTTTGACAGCTTCAGTGTCAGTTCCGGGATGTCATCGCCTATATACACGTTTCCGTAACTGTTGGTCACCCTGAGAATTGTTGACTGAGGACACTCAATGAAGTAATCGACCTTTAACCTTGACTCGTAGTTGATAATGTTTTTTGTGAGACCCTTGAAACTCTCAAAAAGAGGAGTGACACCCCTGTTGAAGCTGGTTTCCGCCCTCACCATCTGATCGGTTTTGTTGATGCTGATATCGACATCAGACATCATCTCGTTGAGCTTACTCTCCTTATCTGATGTTGCGGTGATTTCAACCCTGACGGAAACAGAATCCCTGGAAGAGTGGCTTATCTGAATATCTCCGTATTTGTTGGTCACCTCAACTACAGGATCGTTGCCGACCCTGAATGACTTCCTGTAAGTCTTGCTGTCAGACATCTTCTGCCCCTGAACGCTTAAAGCGCCCGACAGAAGAATAAGTATTATCAAATGAATTCTATAATTCATGATCTGTAATATTTTCATTATCAGCCTCTTTCTCTTTCATAAGAGAAAGCATATCTTCCAGCAGCTCAATTCTGAGCCTGTAGTTGCGTATCAGGGCTCCGATAACCTCCTCATTGGCAACATTGTCCTTCAGATCATTCCTGATCTGCATTGACAGGCTGTCAAGTTCTCCCATTCCTTTCTCTAGTTCAGTATTGATATCGGGATTGGCAGTAAGGAGTGGTTCAGCCTCTTTATAGAGAGACCTGACCTGGCTGTCATAATATATGTATGTCTCCCTGACCGTAGCCACCTGCGGATCTTCTTTTTCATTCGAAATGATGATATTCCTGAGAATGACGGTAAGTACTCCTGCAACAATTATTACTGCGGCTGCCCTCAGGAGATATCTCAGGATCTGCCTTTGCTGTACGGGAAGGTTTTTTTTAATCCTGTCCCATACTGTTGGACCGGGATCGTATATATCCATTCCCGCTCTTCCGTTTTTAATATGTTTCTCAAGGTCATCCATCTTTCTTCATTGTTAGCAGAATTTTTTTCAGTTTTTCCTTTGCCCTCAGATACTGGGTTTTGGATGTTGATTCTGAAATATTCATTATCTGTGATATCTCAGAATGATCATATCCTTCCAGAAGATAGAGGCTGAATACAACCCTGTAGCCGTCTGGCAGTTTTTCAACTGCCTTAGCAATCACTGAGGTGTCAGGCCATATAACAGGCGTTTCTTCTTCCTCAGGTTTTTCGACGGGCCGGTAATCATCTACATAAACCAGCTCTGCCTCTCTTTTTCTCAGCCGGTTTATACATTTGTTAATGACAATTCTCTTAAGCCAGGCCCCGAAGGTTGATTCCGAGCGGTACGAGCCTATGTTCCTGAAGCAGTCCGTGAAGGATTCCTGGAGCATATCCTCCGCTTCTTCCCTGTTGTTAACTATACGGTATGCTACGTTAAACATGGCCTTGGAATAGAGTTCATAGAGCCTGAACTGGGCTTTCCGGCTGCCCTTACGGCACTCCTCTATGAGAGTATCATGAATATACACGTCAGGTTTGGCCAATGCTCAGTTCATTACTTTAAAAGGACATGATAAATTTACGGAAGTTGCATGGTTATAAGAACAATATTTTTTATCTTTGAAGGTGCTTTTTACTGTCCAAAAGCAATTTTTCCATTCTTTTCATGGCTGCCCCGCTTTTTCGGCGGGGCTTTTTTTTGCAGGTACTCAACTTATTTTTATTAACTTTTTTTAATGTTTGAAGTTGGCAGTACCATCTACAGGGGCTGCACTAATGGCTATCTTTGACCTTGAATTGAATCTGACCGTGATGAAAATAATTGCATTAGGATTTGTCGCTGTCGCCTTGATCGCCGGTTGCACAACAGAGGAGGAGCGCATTGACCGCAGGGCCGATAAGCTGCATCAGAATATGCTTACCGTCGACACTCACTGTGACACCCCCATGCGCCTCGCACGAAGGGGATTCGACCTGAGTGTTAAAAATGAAAAAGGCTGTGTCGATTTTCCGAGGATGAAAGAAGGAGGACTTGATGCCGAATTCTTTGCCATTTTTATCGGGCAGGGTCCAAGGGACAGCGCA